>Ga0256837_1001181_pt1 | contig 18524 bp, 13 predicted proteins | sample 4562384metaG_FD_185976 | JGI IMG/M metagenome (GOLD analysis project Ga0256837, IMG submission 185976) | Hydrothermal vent microbial communities from Guaymas Basin, Mexico - 4561-384 | ecosystem: Environmental > Aquatic > Marine > Hydrothermal vents | place: Mexico: Guaymas Basin | collected...
TACAACTCTTGCTTAATTCTTTAAAATCTATATTGTTTAATACTGCTTCTTTTGTCATAATCTTTCCTTTCATTATTTCTTATGTAATTCTATCATTATCCCCTTACACAATCTTTGAAGCGGTATCGTTTTATGAAATTTGGTATAACCGTAAAAGATTACATTCTTATTTAAATTATATGTCACCTGTTGAATTTGAAGAAAAAATGTTACATTCTGAAAATAATACAGAAAATTTAAAAAAAGTGTCCTAAAAAAGGTTGACAGATCACTTTGTATTCTTTTAATGCTTTTAATACCACCTTAGTTTTAAATTCCGCACTGTATGTCTTTTTCTTTTTCATTTTTTGCCCCTTTTTGTTTATTTATTCTATCATTTTATTGTCTAAATATTTAGGGGCATTATACTTTTATGATTCTAAATTACATTCACTTATTATCAATATAGTGACAGACACTATATTGATAGCAAATAAAAAAAACAAGGAATTATCCTTGTCTTTCTTTAATGATCTCATCAGCAATATTACGAGGAACTTCTTCATAATGATCAAACACCATTGAATATGTACCCCTACCTTGAGTCATACTTCTTAAGTCTGTTGAATATCCGAACATTTCACTTAATGGAACAAATGCATTAACTTTTTTAATTCCGTGAACATCTTCCATAGAGTTAACCTGTCCTCTTCTTCTGTTAATATCACCGATAACATCTCCCATATACTCTTCCGGAACTTCAATTTCCACTTTCATTACAGGTTCAAGAATAATTGGATTGGCTTTTTTAACACCTTCTTTAAATGCCATAGATCCGGCAAGTTTAAATGCCATTTCACTTGAATCCACGTCATGATATGTTCCGTCAAACAGCTCAACTTTAAAGTCAACTACCGGGAACCCTGCAAGCACACCGCCCTGAGAGGCTTCCTGGATACCTTTGTCAACTGCAGGAATATATTCTCTCGGAATTACACCACCTTTAATTTGATCAACAAATTCATAACCTTTTCCAGGCTCCTGAGGGATAAGTCTGATAAATACATGTCCGTATTGACCTCTACCACCTGATTGTTTTGCATATTTGTATTCCTGCTCAACCTGGTTTTTAAATGTTTCTCTGTATGCAACCTGAGGTTTACCTGTGTTACATTCTACTTTGAATTCTCTTTTAAGTCTGTCAACAAGAATTTCAAGGTGAAGCTCACCCATACCGGAAATAATAGTCTGACCGCTTTCTTCATCTGTTGCAACTCTGAAACTCGGATCTTCTTCTGCAAGCTTTTGAAGGGCAAGTGCCATTTTTTCCTGGTCGGCTTTTGTTTTAGGCTCAACGGCTACGCTGATAACAGGCTCAGGGAATTCCATTCTTTCAAGAATAATAGGTCTTTTTTCATCACAAAGAGTATCCCCTGTAAGTGTGTTTTTAAGACCGACAATAGCTCCGATTTCCCCACTGTAAAATTCTCCTACTTCTTCTCTTTTGTTTGAATGCATTCTAAGAAGTCTTCCGATTCTTTCTTTTTTATTTTTAGTGGAATTTAATACATAACTTCCCGCTTTAATTGTTCCTGAATAAAATCTTGTAAATGTAAGTTTACCAACAAACGGGTCAGTCATAATTTTAAACGCAAGTCCTGCAAACGGCTCATCATCACTAGGATTTACACTTATTTCATCTCCTGTTGCAGGATCAATACCTTTAATCCAGTCAACTTCATCCGGAGCAGGAAGATAATCAATAACCGCATCAAGTAAAGGCTGAACACCCTTGTTTTTAAATGCCGTTCCACAAAGCATAGGAACTATTTCTATATTAATGGTAGCTGTTTTAATGGCTTTTTTAATTTCTTCTTCGCTTAACTCTTCGCCTGCAAAATATTTTTCCATTAAAGCCTCATCGGTTTCAACCACTGATTCGATCATTTTTTCTCTGTATTCTTCTGCTTTTTCTACAAGTTCAGCCGGGATATCCTGCTCTTCATATTTACTTCCCAGTGCGGCATCATCATCCCATACAAGTGCTTTCATTTTTACAAGATCAACAACACCTTTAAAATCTTCTTCGGCTCCTATCGGAATCTGAATCGGAACTGCATTAGCTTTTAATCTTTCTCTGATTTGTTTCTCAACATTATAAAAATCCGCACCGATTCTGTCCATTTTGTTAACAAAAGCAATTCTTGGAACTCTGTATTTATTAGCCTGTCTCCAAACGGTTTCTGACTGAGGCTGAACACCGCCAACCGCACAAAATACTGCAACGGCACCGTCAAGCACCCTCATACTTCTTTCAACTTCAATCGTAAAGTCAACGTGGCCCGGGGTATCAATGATATTTACCTGATGATTATTCCAAAAACATGTAGTAGCAGCGGAAGTAATTGTAATACCTCTTTCTTTTTCCTGATCCATCCAGTCCATTGTAGCGGCACCTTCGTGCACCTCACCTATTTTATGACTAACTCCCGTATAATATAAAATCCTCTCGGTCGTAGTTGTTTTACCTGCATCAATATGTGCGGCAATACCAATGTTTCTTACCATGTTTAAAGGTGTCTTTCTTGGCATATTATCTCCTTATTTGTGATTGTGTATGAATTTTGAAAGGAAAAAAGAAGAAAAGAAAAATCATTTTTAACTTTTTACTTTTCATTTTTAATTTATTTTTACCATCTGTAATGTGCAAATGCTTTATTAGCTTCTGCCATTCTATGAGTATCTTCTCTTTTCTTGAATGCAGCTCCTCTTTCATTTGCAGCGTCAAAAAGTTCATTGGCAAGTCTGTCAACCATTGTTCTTTCGTTTCTGTTTCTTGCAGCATCAACAATCCATCTAATTGATAAAGTCTGTTGTCTTTCAGGTCTTACTTCCACAGGAACTTGATATGTGGCACCACCGACTCTTCTGCTTCTAACTTCAAGCAAAGGTTTTACATTTTCAATAGCTTTGAAGAAAACTTCAATTCCTTTTTCTTCGCCTTTTTCACCAAGCTTTTCAATTGCACCGTATACGATTTTTTCAGCTATTGTTTTTTTACCGTCCCACATAACTTTATTAATAAATTTTGTAACTATTTCACTGTTAAACACCGGATCCGGCATTACCGGTCTTTTTGGGGCTCTTCTTCTTCTCATAATATTCTCCTTCTCTTCAGTTTTTGTTCCCATATTCAGGGACTTACTCTACCTTTTGGCAGTGAGGAGCAATTTCAAGTTAAAAGTTAAAAGTGAAAAATTAAAATATCAATAACTTTTCACTTTACATTTTACACTTTTCACTATAATGTTGCTCCTACTATAACCAAAACCAACTGTTTCTTATATACCTCTTATTTAACTAACTGATTTTAATAAATTATTTTTTACCTGCGTCAGCTTTTTTAGTTCCGTATTTACTTCTTGAATGAACTCTTCCTTTAACACCGGCAGTGTCAAGAGCACCTCTTACGATATGATATTTAACACCCGGTAAGTCTTTTACCCTACCGCCTCTAACAAGCACGATACTGTGTTCTTGCAGATTATGACCTTCTCCTGGAATGTAACTGATTACTTCATATCCGGAAGTAAGTCTAACTTTTGCAACTTTTCTCAAAGCTGAGTTTGGTTTTTTAGGAGTAGTAGTATATACTCTCGTGCAAACACCTCTTCTTTGAGGACAGCTTACAAGTGCAGGTGATTTAGATTTTTTAATTACCTGTTTTCTACCTTTTCTAACTAATTGGTTTATAGTAGGCATAGTTTTCCTTTTCTGTGAATTTACTAACTTTTTAGTGTGGAATTATATCAAAAAAAGTCAAACAAAATAAAAAATTACATACAATATTTACTTAAAGCAAGGAAATCTTTTTCATTGGGTTCAATTTACAAAAGCTATGAACAAGCATTAAAAAATACCGACTATAAAATATTAATATAAGATTAAGTTAAGAAAGGGGTATAAAAGATTTAAATGGAAAGAGAAAGCATTACTCTTGATTGAGTTTTAAATCTCTTTCTTTATGATAAAACATACCTGTTCCCACCGGAACCACTCGTCCTAAGACAATATTTTCTTTAAAGTCTTCAAGATAATCAAACTTACCTTGAATACTGGCTTCCGTAAGCACTCTTGTTGTTTCTTGGAATGAAGCCGCTGAAATAAAGCTGTCACTCTGAATTGCCGCTCTTGTAATACCTACAAGCATAGGCTCTGCAATTGCAGGTTCGCCGCCGAATTTCTTGATTCTTTCGTTTTCCTCATTGAAGATTTTTTTACTAATCAGATCGCCCTCTATAAATTTAGTATCCCCACTGTCAAGTATTTTTACCTGTCTTAGCATCTGTTTAACTATAAGCTCTATATGTTTATCGTTAATGTTAACACCTTGAAGTCTGTAAACTTTCTGCACTTCACTGACAATATATTGTTGAAGGGATTTTTCACCTAGTATATTTAAAATATTATAACTTGAAATAATTCCGTCAGTAAGTCTCTCTCCCGCATGAACAAAATCACCTTCATGAACTAAAATTTGTCTTTCCTGAGGCACCAGATATTCTTTTACGCCTGTATCGTTTTCAACAATAAGTCTTTGTTTTCCACGGACTGTTTTACCAAATTTAACATAACCGTCTATTTCACTGATTATTGCCGGTGACTTCGGTTTTCTTGCTTCAAACAACTCGTTAACTCTCGGAAGACCTCCTGTAATATCGGCACTTCTCGCAACGGCTTTCGGTGTTTTAGCCAAGATATCACCCTGAACAACTTCGCTGTTTTCCTGAACATGAATAACCGTTTTAGGTTCAAGCACATATTCGAATACTTTGTCTTTCGCGGCTAAAAGAATTCTAGGCTGATAACCTTTTGGCAAATATTCTTTTACAATAATTCTGCTTTCACCCGTTAATTCATCTACCTGTGTTGTAACGGTAAATCCATCAGTTACATCTTCAAATTTAACAATTCCGTCAGCTTCGGCCAAAATTGGATTCGCAAACGGATCCCATTCGGCAATTATCTTACTCTCTCCCTTAATAGGCTCTGCAATTAAATCTCCTGCTTTAATTTTAGCATTGTCATCAACAAGTATTTTAGAACCTCTAACAATATAATATCTGTCCGCTTCTCTGTCATTTTCATCTACTATTACCGCAAACAGTCCTTTGTATTCGTTATCAAACCCTATTTCACTTCCGGCTTTAATGTCATAAATTCTTTCAAGATGATCCCCTGTAAGTTTATAATATTTAACTATACCGCTGGCTTTTGCCTCAACTTTTAACGGAACCGGCTCATTGTCCGCAACTTTAAGTTCCCCGCCGTAAGGAATCCTTTGCGGAATATACCAAGCTTCTTTTATTACCTCGACAATAGCATCGTCCTTGCTTACTTTTGTGTTCTTGTAAGGAATATAAAGTTTTCCTTCCGTTTTACCTGCAATTCCTGCTAATTCGGTTCCTTTAACAATATCATTTTTTCTAAGCGAATATCTTTTTACGTTTCCGTCATCACATTCGATTTCAATTAGCACTTCTTCATGCTGTGCTTCAATTCGGACAGTTCCGTTACAAGGCGCTTTAAGCTTAGGCTCAACTAACAATACCGCCGCATTACGCCTGTTTGCAACAACTTTTTTATCTTTTCTGTTATATGTTTCGATGTTGTAATATCTGATATATCCGTATTTGTCGGCAACTATCTGTCTTTCCTCCTGGGTTGAACCTGCAATACCCCCTGTATGGAATGTTCTAAGAGTTAGCTGTGTTCCAGGCTCACCGATTGACTGAGCGGCCAGAATACCGACAGCCTCACCCACTTTTACAAGACGTCTTTCAGCCAAATTCATTCCGTAACATTTTGCACAAATCCCTTTGCTTGCCTTACACGTAAGTGCACTTCTGATTTTTACGGATTTAACACCTTTTCTGACAATTTCTTTTGCTTCCTCTTCCGTAATTAACGTGCCTTCCGTAAACAGCACTTCATTGGTAATAGGATCATAAACATCATCGGCCAAAACTCTTCCGTAAATTCTCTCTTCAAGAGATTCAACAAGTGTAGAACCGTCTGCAATATCTGTTACTTCAATACCTTCATGAGTTCCGCAATCCTGCATTATTACCCTGAAATTCTGTGAAACATCAACAAGTTTCCTTGTAAGATATCCCGCACTTGCCGTTTTAAGAGCCGTATCGGCAAGACCTTTTCTGGCACCGTGAGTTGAAATAAAAAATTCAAGAACGTTTAGACCCTCTTTAAAGTTTGAAATAATCGGTGTTTCGATAATTTCACCGTTTGGTTTTGCCATAAGACCCCTCATACCGGCAAGCTGTTTAATCTGAGACGCACTACCTCTTGCACCTGAGTCAGCCATCATATAAATTGAATTGAATCCGTCTTTATCTTTTTTCATAAGTTCCGCCAGCTTATCGGCAATATCGTTATTTGCTTTTGTCCAAATGTCAATAATTTTATTATATCTTTCCTGATCTGTAAGAAGACCTTTTTTATATTGTTCCTGAACTTCTTTAACTTTTTCAAGAGCCACATTGACAATTTCCTGTTTTTCATCAGGAACGACAATATCAGCCGCAGATATTGATACACCGACTTTTGCTGCATATTTAAAACCTAAGTTTTTAAGATTATCCAAAAATTCAGCAGTAACTTTAAGCCCGCCGTATTTATATACATAATCCACAAGGTTTGAAATATCTTTTTTCTTCATAATTTTATTATACATTTCAACCGGAACAAATTCAGGAGCAATTGAATGTAAAATCATTCTACCCGGAGTCGTATCTACCACTTCCCCTTTTACTTTCACTTTTACTTTTGCGTGAAGATCTACCACACCTTCATCAAATGCAGCAAGCACCTCTTCGGAAGAGCCGAATAATTTATGCTCTCCTTTTACTCCGTCTTTCATTAGTGAAATATAATAAATCCCCAGAACCATATCCTGAGACGGAACGGCAATAGCTTTACCTGATGCAGGAAGAAGAATATTCATACTACTTAGCATCAAAACTTTTGCTTCGGCAATAGCTTCCTGACTTAACGGAACGTGAACCGCCATCTGGTCACCGTCAAAGTCAGCGTTGAACGCCGCACAGACAAGCGGATGCAATTGAATGGCGTTTCCGTCTATTAATACCGGATGAAATGCCTGAATTGAAAGTTTATGAAGCGTAGGCGCCCTGTTCAAAAGCACCGGATACTGTTCTACAACTTCTTGCAGACATTCCCAAACTTCCGCTGTTTTTTCTTCAATATGTCTTTTTGCCTGTTTAATAGTCGTTGCATAACCTTTTTCTTCCAACTTTCCAATTAAATGAGGCTTGAATAATTCAAGCGCCATTTTTTTAGGAAGACCGCACTGATCCATTCTAAGATTAGGCCCTACTACAATAACACTTCTTCCTGAATAATCAACCCTTTTACCAAGAAGGTTTTGTCTAAACCTACCTGTTTTACCTTTAATTACATCACTGAGTGATTTAAGAGGTCTTTTGTTTGCACCTTTGATTGTGTTACCGCGTCTTCCGTTATCAAACAGTGCATCAACTGATTCTTGAAGCATTCTTTTTTCGTTTCTGATAATAATTTCAGGTGCGTCAAGCTCGATTAATCTTTTAAGTCTTTGGTTTCTGTGAATTACACGTCTATATAAATCATTAACATCCGCTACGGCAAATTTACCTCCGTCAAGTGCCACAAGAGGTCTAAGATCCGGTGGAAGCACAGGAATTACGGATATAATCATCCACTCGGGTCTGTTGTCTGAATTTAGAAAACCTTCAACAATTTTAAGTTTTTTAACAATATCTTTTTTTCTCGCTTCGCTTCTGCTATTTTTCAGTTCTTCTTTTAAAGTATGATACATTTCAGCAAGGTCAAGCTCTTCAAGCATTTTTCTGATAATCTCAGCTCCCATTTCTGCATGAAAACCCGTATCGCCGTAAAGCTCTATTAATTTTCTGTATTCGTCTTCCACTAACACATCACCTCTTTTAACAGGGGCGTCACCGGGTTCATACACAACATACGCTTCATAGTAAAGCACTCTTTCAAGATCTTTCATTTTAATATCAAGAAGCGTTCCGATTCTGCTAGGAAGATTTGAAACATACCAGATATGAGCAACAGGCGTAACAAGTTCGATATGTCCGAATCTTTCACGTCTTACTTTGCTTGATGTCACTTTCACACCGCATTTTTCACAAACTATCCCTTTGTAACGCATTTTTTTGTATTTTCCGCAAAGACATTCATAATCATTTATAGGTCCAAAAATTTTAGCACAGAAAAGCCCGTCACGTTCAGGTTTTAGAGTTCTATAATTGATTGTTTCAGGCTTTTTAACTTCACCGAAAGACCATGAAAGAATTTCTTCCGGAGATGCTATTTTTACCTGAACGGCATCTATGTCTTTTGGTCTGTTTTCTTCATCCCAGTCAAGTTTTACGAATTTAAATTTGTTCATTGTCTTCTTCCTTTTTATAAAACTCTAAATCAAGTCCAAGCGCTCTAAGCTCTTTACTTAACACAAAGAATGTTTCACTAAGACCTTCAATCGGAACGTTTTCTCCTCTTGTAAGCGCTCTGTATGCTTTATTTCTACCTTCAACGTCGTCAGATTTGGTTGTAAGCATTTCTTTAAGGTTATATGCAGCACCATATGCTTCAAGTGCCCAAACTTCCATTTCCCCGAATCTCTGACCACCGAATAGAGCTTTACCGCCAACCGGCTGCTGGGTAATTAAGCTGTATGGCCCTATACTTCTTGCATGCACTTTATCATCAACAAGGTGATGCAGTTTCAACATATACATATATCCGACATTAACTCTTTCTTTAATCGGATCACCCGTTCTTCCGTCATAAAGCTGTGTTTTTCCATCTTCCGGTATTCCGGCCATTTCAAACAATTTTTTAAACTCTTCCTCGTTTACACCTTCAAATACAGGAGTTGCAAATTTTACACCTTTTGCCCAATCCTGAGCATATTTTAAAAGTTCTTCATTTGTTAAAGAGTCTATAAATTCCGCATATTTATCGCCAAAATGTGCAACTTTTACTATTTCCTTCATTTTATTTCTTAATTTTTCAATATAGTCTTTTTGCTTTTCTTCAAGCATTTTCTGAATCTGAGCTCCAAGATTTTTACCGACAAGACCAAGATGCACTTCAAGTATCTGTCCAATATTCATCCTTGAAGGAACCCCAAGCGGATTTAAAACAACATCCACTGTTCTTCCGTCTTCCATATACGGCATGTCCTCTTTCGGAACAATAATACTTACAATACCTTTGTTACCGTGACGACCTGCCATTTTATCTCCAACTTTTATCTTTCTTTTATTGGCAATATAAACCTTGACCATTTTGGCAACGCCGTTCGGTAAAATATCGTCTCTTTCAAGAACTTCAAGTTTTTCATCGTATTCTTTTCTGATATTGTCTTTTTCATTTAAATATTTTGCTTTAATTTTTTCAAATTCACCGACTGTTGCATCATCAAAATATTCTATTAAACTTAAAAGCAGGAACTTATTAATATTGACAAGCTCGTCTTTTGATAATTTTTCCCCGGCTTTATAAGTCTTACCGTTAAGTTCAATTTCTTTTACAAGAGATTTCTCTGATAAAAGATTTGCCAAAGCAAAAACTTCTTCTTTATCAATTATGCTCAACTGATTTTTATAAATTTCTTCTATTTTTGCTTTTTCTTCATCATAAGCCGCTTTTGCCCTTTCGTCAAGTTCATAACCTTTTTTAGTGTAAACTTTAACGTCAATTACCACACCCTCCATGCTTGCAGGTGCATAAAGAGAGCTGTTTACCACATGTCCGGATTTATCACCAAAAATTGATTTTAAAAGTCTTTCCTCAGGAGAAGGTTTAACATCTCCTTTTGGAGAAATTTTACCCACCAATATCATTCCCGGTTTTACATATGTTCCTATTTTAATAATACCGCTTTCGTCAAGATGTGTTAAATATTCAGGTTTAACTCCCGGAATATCCGCTGTAATCTCTTCAAGTCCATGTTTAAGTTCTCTTACATCACAAACTTCTTCATAAATATGCACCGATGTATATACATCATCTTTAATAATTCTTTCGTTAAGAACGATGGCGTCTTCATAGTTATACCCGTTCCAAGGCATAAAGGCAACCATTACATTTTTACCTGTTGCTATTTCTCCGTTATCCATATTCGGACCGTCTGCAATAACATCTCCCTCTTTAACAACATCACCAAGTTTTACAATCGGTCTTTGATCAAAACAGGTGTTTTGATTGGTTCTAAGATATTTTTCCAGTCCGTAATGATCGATATACGCTCCGTTTTCATCTTCACCTAAAATATATACGTTTTTAGCGTCAACTTTTATAACTTTACCGCCTCTTTTGGCTTTTACTATCTGCCATGCATCACGTGCCACATATCTTTCCATACCGGTTCCTACTACAGGAGCTTCACTTCTAAGAAGCGGAACGCCCTGACGCTGCATGTTTGACCCCATCAAAGCCCTGTTTGCGTCATCATGTTCAAGGAAAGGAATAAGTGAAGCACCGACACCCACAATCATTTTAGGGTTAAGATCGTAAAGATTTACTTCTTTTTTATCAACAAGAATTATTTCTCCGTCTTTTCTCGCTTCAATTAAATCATCAATAATTTCACCTGTTTCTTCATCAATTTTTACCGATGCGGGAGCTATTGTTTTTTCTTCTTCCTGTGTAGCTGTCAGATATACCACTTCATCGGTTACCCGACCGTCTTTAACAACTCTGTAAGGGGACTCAATAAATCCGAACTCATTAACTTTTGCATAAGTTGAAAGCGTATTAACAAGACCGATGTTTTGACCTTCCGGTGTTTCAATAGGACAGATTCTTCCATAATGGCTCGGGTGAACATCCCTGATTTCAAATCCGGCTCTTTCCCTTGTAACACCGCCCTCACCAAGTGCGGAAAGTCTTCTTTTGTGAGCAACTTCGCTCAGAGGATTGGTTTGATCCATAAACTGTGAAAGCTGGCCTGTTGCAAAGAAATCAAGTATGGTTGTCGTAACAAGTTTTGTATTCACTAAATCCATTGGAAGCAAATCGTTTATATTTGTAACCGTTGTCATTTTATCACGTATGGTTTTCTGCATTCTGGATAAACCGTCTTGCAGTCTGTTCGCAAGAAGTTCCCCGATACTTCTGATTCTTCTGTTTCCTAAATGATCCCTGTCATCAATCTGTCCTATACCGTTTTTGACTCCGATTAGATACTGAATGGTTTTAATAATATCCTGATATGTTAAAATTGTAACGTCATCAGGGACATTTAAGCCTAACTTATGATTCATTTTCATACGTCCGACTTTTGTTAAATCATATCTTTCCGGATCAAAGAAAAGTTTATCGAAAAGTTCTTTTGCAGTTTGAGGTGTTGCCGGCTCACCAGGTCTCATAACCTTATAAATTCTAATTCTTGCCAAATCATTTTCATTCTCGATACCCTCAAGCTGTCTAAGTATTTTTAATGTTTCAATATCCTGATGAAAGGCTCTTAAAATGCCGTCATCAACTCCTTCTGCTAAATCATTAACTATTTTAAAACTTTCAATTTGAGATTCAAGTATTTTTTTGAGTTTTACCTCGTTTAATGTTGTTAACGTATCGAAAAGCACTTCACCGGTTAAAGGATCATAAACAGGTTCCGCCAAATGTCTGTCAAGTAAAATTTCAGTAGGATATTCTACATATTTTATATCTTCTTTTAATTTTTTTAGTTTTCTTTCACTTAATCTTTTTCCTGCGGACAATAAAACATTGCCGTCTTCATCTTTTAAGTCAAAATCAAGTTTACCGCTTTGAAGGACATCGACAGGCATTAAAAATTTATTGTCTTTTGCAATAATCTCAATTACCGGATAAAACATTCTTAAAATATCTTCTTTTGAATAATCCATGGCTCTTAGAAGTATTGTAACAGGAACCTTTCTTCTTTTATTGACTCTTACATATAAAACATCTTTCACATCATATTCAAAATAAACCCAGCTTCCTCTATCCGGAATAATTTGTGCGGAATACAATAGTTTATTTGAATTTTGCGCTTCTTCTTGTTTGAAAATAACACCCGGGCTTCTGTGTAACTGATTGACAATAACCCTTTCTACTCCATTTATAATAAAACTGGTTCTTTCCGTCATTAAAGGTATGTCTCTAATATAAAGAGTCTGTTCTTTAATGTCTTTAATACCTATTTTTTCACCGGTTTTTTCATCTCTTTCATGAACTATAAGTCTTATTTTTATTCTGATAGGAATAGAATAAGTAAGCCCTTTTTCCATACACTCACGAACAGTGTATTTCGGCTTTTTATATTCAATACCTGCATACTCTAATGTTATGCGGTTTTGTGCATCGGTAATTGGAAACATAGACTTAAAAACTTTGTGAATACCACTTTTTTCAGGCTCTTCTAGATTGATAAAATCTTGGAAAGAGTTTTGTTGTAAATGTAGTAAATTCGGAATATCCAATATTTGTGGGATTTTAGAAAAATCTAATCTTAATCTATTGGCTGATTTTAATTGGTTTAACATGGGCTCTCCTGCGCAGAATATTTAGTAGAGATAAATATATATCAAATTATGTAAAAAAAAGCAAGGGGAGAAATTATTTAACTTCTACAGTTGCTCCCGCTTCTTCAAGTTGTTTTTTCATTTCTTCAGCTTCTTCTTTGCTTACAGCTTCTTTAAGAGTTGTAGGTGCACCGTCAACCATTTCTTTTGCATCTTTAAGTCCGGCACCGGTAATTTGTCTAACAACTTTAATTACATTAATTTTTTTAGCTCCGGCATCTTTAAGAATTACATCAAATTCAGTTTTTTCTTCCGCAGCTTCTCCACCAGCAGCTCCAGCTCCAGCAACAACTGTCGGTTGTGCACTTACATCGAATTTTTCTTCGAAAAGTTTTACCAATTCATTAAGTTCTTTAACTGTTAAGTTTTCAATAGTTTCTAAAATTTGTTCAAATGTACAAGCCATAGTAACTCCTCCTATTTTGTTTTATTTTTATTCAGATTCTTTTTTTTCAATCAGTTTATTAAGTCCCCATGCAAATTTTGCAACTGGAGCTTTCATCATAAATGCAACCATTCCAAGTAATTCGTCTTTTGTAGGAAGTTTGCTAACTTCATCAACATAAGCGGCGTCTTTTGCTTCACCTTCGATTACTGCACCTTTTATTTTAAAAGTGTCTTTGTTCGCAGCAGCATGTTTTGTAATTATTTTTGCCAACGTAATCTGATCTTCGCCCCAGATGAAGATATTGTTTTCTTCAAAAGCTACTTCAATCCCGTTATTAGCAAAAGCAATTCTTGCCAAAGTATTTTTAATAATTTTGGCATTACCTTCGGCTTCTCTTACAGCTTTTCTTAAAGCCTCTAAATCTTTTACACTCTGACCTTTAAAATCAGCATAAAACACGCTGACATCATTTGTGAATTCTTTAGAGAGCTCTTCAACTATCTGTTTTTTTAATTCTTTTTTCATAAAGCTCCTTTCACTTAGACTCGGCAGGAAATTAAGGGAAATCCCACCTGCTTTCTAAGTCATTTAGACTTAGGCGACTGCCTTTATTTGTATTCAGCTAATTCGTTAACGTTTAATTTCACACTAGGGCTCATAGTTAAACTAAGAGCTGCATTCTGTAAATATCTACCCTTTGCACTTGCCGGTTTCATTTTATTTATTTTTTCAACAAAAGCAGCAGCGTTTTCATAAATTTTCTCTGCATCAAAGCTTGCTTTTCCTATGCCTACATGCAGGTTACCTTTTTTATCAACTCTAAAATTAACCTGTCCTGCTTTGGCATTTTTTACTGCCTGTGCTATATCCATAGTAACAGTTCCTGTCTTAGGATTCGGCATAAGACCTTTCGGACCTAAAACTTTACCAAATCTACCAAGTTTACCCATCATATCAGGTGTTGCAATTAATATATCAAAATCCAGGTTACCGTTTTGAATCATTTCCAAAACTTCTTCTTCACCAACTACATCAGCTCCCGCTTCTTTAGCTTCATCAGCTTTAGGACCTTTTGCTATAACTGCAACTTTCACATCTTTTCCTGTTCCGTGAGGCAATACCACACTACCTCTTATCATTTGATCGGCATGTCTTGGATCAACTCCTAGTTTAAGCGCAAGCTCAACTGTTTCATCAAACTTTGCTGATTTTAATTCTTTTACTTTTTCAGCAGCTTCTTTTAGAGAATATACTTCATTTCCGATTTTTTTAAGAAGCTCTTGATATCTTTTTGAATGTTTTTTTGCCATTTTCTCTCCTACGCAAATTTTTTGCTTCCACACCAGTGGTATTAATCTATAATTTCAATTCCCATACTTCTCGCACTTCCTGCAAGAATTTTCATAGCCTGTTCTACATTGTCAGTATTTAAATCCGCCATTTTTTTCTCAGCAACTTCTTTAAGCTGAGCTTTTGTAAGTTTTGCAACTTTGTCTTTAAGTGGATTTGAACTACCTTTTTGAATTCCTGCCGCTTTTTTAAGTAAGTCGGTTGCCGGTGGTTGTTTAGTGATAAAAGTAAAACTTCTGTCACTAAATACTGTAATCTCAACAGGAATTGTAAAGCCCATCATATCTTTTGTTTTTTCATTGAACGCTTTACAGAATTCCATAATATTAATACCTCTTTGTCCAAGTGCCGGACCTACCGGAGGTGACGGGTTAGCTTTTCCAGCTGGGATTTGAAGTTTTAATACTTCTGTTATTTTTTTTGCCATCCCTTATCCTTTATACTATTTTTTCTACTTTTGTGTAATGTATTTCTACCGGTGTGCTTCTGCCGAATATCGTTACATTCAGTTTTAGCATACCTTTTTCATAATCAAAATCTTCAACTTCTCCTGTGAAGTTTGCAAACGGACCTTCATTAATTCGAACAGTTTCGCCTTCTTCAAAAGAAACTTTCGGTTTAGGCGCTGTTTTTGTTTTTGCTTTTTCGAGTATAAGCTCGATGTCTTCTTTTTTAAGAGGAGTTGGTTTTTTAGATTCACCGATGAATCTACCAACTTTTGGAAGAGACTGGATTTTATGCCATAAATCTGTATCTAATTCAGCTTCTAAGAAAACATATCCGGGATAAATACTTCTCTCATAAATTTTCTTTTGTCCATTTTTAACTTCTATAACCTCTTCAGTTGGGACTATAACTTCACCAATTACTTCTTGCAGATTATAGTCGTTTTTTACATTTTCAATTGCTTTTTTTACGCTTAATTCACTACCTGAATAAACTTGCAATGCATACCAATTCATATGTTTCCTTATAATACAGCTTTTAAAATACCGCTCATTATTAAATCAACCAAGCTTAAAAACAGTGTAACTACGGTAACCACCACAACTACTGAGATAAAAGACTGTTTTATTTCCTGTGTTGCAGGGAAAATAACCTTGTCCAATTCGTTTTTAGACGCTTTAATATACTCAATTAATGTTTTTATCTTTCCCATATTACCTCTTCCAAAAATTGGTTAATGGCAGGGCAGGAGGGACTCGAACCCCCAACAAGCGGTTTTGGAGACCGCCGCTCTACCATTGGAGCTACTGCCCTACGTGGAGCGGGCGACGAGACTCGAACTCGCGACCCTCAGCTTGGAAGGCTGACGCTCTAGCCAACTGAGCTACGCCCGCTCATCCGGCCATTAATTTTAACAGCCGGATGAAAGGGCAAAAGCCCGAAAATTAAAGTTTAGATTCTTTGTGAGCAGTATGTTTGTTACACCATTTACAATATTTTCTAACTTCAAATTTTTCAGGATGTGCTCTTTTTTCTTTTTTTGTATGGTAATTAAACCTACCACACTCCTGACATTTTAGATGAATTATTTCTCTCATCTTTATCCTTTAAAAATAAGGGGGGAACCCTTATTCGATAATTTTAGTTACAACTCCAGCACCAACAGTTCTACCACCTTCTCTGATAGCAAATCTAGTTCCGTTTTCAAGTGCTACTGGAGCGATTAATTCAACAGTTAATTTTACATTATCACCAGGCATAACCATTTCTACACCTTCCGGAAGAATAACGTTTCCAGTTACGTCAGTTGTTCTGATATAAAATTGAGGTCTGTATCCGTTAAAGAATGGTTTATGTCTACCACCTTCTTCTTTTGTTAATGCGTAAACTTCCGCTTCGAATTTTTTATGAGGTGTGATTGTTCCTGGTTTAGCAAGAACTTGTCCTCTTTCAACTTCGTCTTTTTTAATACCTCTTAGTAAAACACCGATATTATCGCCAGCCTGAGCTTCATCCATTTCTTTTCTAAACATTTCTACACCAGTAACTTTTGTAGTAGTTGTAGGTTTGAATCCAACGATATCAACATCGTCTCCTACTTTTACTGTTCCTCTTTCTACTCTACCTGTAACAACTGTTCCCCTACCAGAAATAGAAAATACGTCTTCGATTGGCATTAGGAAATCTTTGTCAGTGTCTCTCTCAGGAGTCGGGATGTACTCATCAACAGCCGCCATTAGTTCTAATATATAATTAGACCATTCTCCAAGCTTACCTTCTTTTACTTCTTCAAGAGCTTTAAGAGCCGAACCTGCAACTACAGGAACATCGTCACCTGGAAAATCATATTCGCTTAAAAGCTCTCTGATTTCCATTTCAACAAGTTCAAGTAATTCTTCATCGTCAACTAAATCTTTTTTGTTCATAAATACAACTATATAAGGAACTCCGACCTGTCTAGAAAGAAGGATGTGCTCTCTTGTCTGAGGCATAGGACCGTCAGTTGCCGCAACAACTAAGATAGCTCCGTCCATCTGTGCGGCACCTGTAATCATATTTTTAACGTAGTCGGCGTGTCCTGGACAGTCAACGTGTGCATAGTGTCTATTGTCTGTTTCATATTCAACGTGTGAAGTATTAATAGTGATACCTCTTTCTTTTTCTTCCGGTGCATTATCGATATTGTCATAATCTTTCATTTCAGCGAAACCTTTTGTCGCCAAAACACCAGTTATTGCTGCTGTAAGAGTAGTTTTACCATGGTCAACGTGACCGATTGTACCAATATTAACATGTGGTTTGTTTCTTTGGAATTTTTCTTTTGCCATTTTATTCCTCCATTTAAAATTTTTAAAATTAGCTCTATTGTATGAACTCCAACAAGGCCTTGCTGGAGCCCATAGCCGGGATTGAACCGGCGACCTCTTCCTTACCAAGGAAGTGCTCTGCCACTGAGCTATATGGGCAAAAACACTGCTAGCAATGTTTTAAAAAACATTAGTATTCGGGAGTATATGAGCAGACAACAATTTAAGCAGTTTGCTCAGCTCCCAGTTTGTCATGACTGGAGCGGGCGACGAGACTCGAACTCGCGACCCTCAGCTTGGAAGGCTGACGCTCTAGCCAACTGAGCTACGCCCGCTCATGGTGGTGGAGGTAGGATTTGAACCTACGAAGGCTGAGCCAACGGATTTACAGTCCGTCCCCTTTGACCGCTCGGGAACTCCACCATTTTACTGGTCAAACGCTGAATACATGGAGCCGGCAAAGGGACTCGAACCCCCGACCTGCTGATTACAAATCAGCTGCTCTAGCCAACTGAGCTACGCCGGCATCTCCATTTTGTCTTTGTGGACTGAAATTATATGTAAAAACATTATCCTTGTCAAGTGTTTTTAAGAATGTTCGAAAAAAAATAAGAAATTTAGAAAAGAAAGATAGATTTTAGGAACAGAAATTGTTTGTTTTTGTAAAAAAGGTTTATGTCTATGATGAAAGAGAGATATCATATAAACCTTATGCCATACAAAGAAGTATTGAAACTGTGCAAAAAATATTTTAGAAAAAAAGAAAAACCCAAAAGAGGGAAACCAAAAATTTATGAGGATTATTTTACCATATTATATCCCTAAACTAGTCTTGACCCTTAACAAAATTTAATGTTGCGTAAGCAAAAAGAAGCACTTAGCTGTCATATTTTTATCTTTGTAGTTTAGCAAAAAATAATCTTGCCTTTTTTTAGCATTGCGGAAGATGTGTAGAAAAGTATGATTAATATACAATATGATTTGAATTTTTAGAAGTGGGACTTCAGTCCTACCGAACTAAACAATACCCAATTGTTGTTGCTAAAGTCGGATATTTTTTTACGTTCAAAACTTTTAGTGAGGTTAAAACCTCACTTCCTTATTGAAAGGTTATACCAATCCCCAAAATAAATTAAATATTTATTTTGGGGAAAAAGGAAGAGATGGGGAAAAGACAAGGTGAATGTAAGAGTTGTTTTATGTTTTGGTATAACCTTTCACATTTTATAAGCACTGAATGCTGATAAGAAAAGAGTGTTTGCTGCTGATGCCAGACACTGTTATAACATAAAGTATTAATAGAAGTTAATGAAGCTAAAAAAGTATACACTAATAATCTTAGCGGGGACCTACTTTCCCACACCCGGAAGGTGCAGTATCATCAGCGCTGAAGGG
>Ga0256837_1001182_pt1 | contig 18516 bp, 22 predicted proteins | sample 4562384metaG_FD_185976 | JGI IMG/M metagenome (GOLD analysis project Ga0256837, IMG submission 185976) | Hydrothermal vent microbial communities from Guaymas Basin, Mexico - 4561-384 | ecosystem: Environmental > Aquatic > Marine > Hydrothermal vents | place: Mexico: Guaymas Basin | collected...
GTAAAAAGCTATTATAAAAAAATTATTGCTTTATAAAATATCTTAAGATTCCCAACAAACCTCTCACTAAGCAATATTTTGTTAATCTTGCATCCAATTTTACTTTAGGCTTATATATGATACGATTTTTTCTACTTTTTTTATTTAGTTTTTCCCTTTTTGCTTCTAGTGTTGAAGAGCATCGTTGGGAGAAGGGTCAGAGTTACCTAGTATTTTTAGAAAAGTTAAAACTACCAACTAAAACCCTTTACTATAATTTAGACAAAGATGACCAAATACTAACTCAAGAGATGAGAGCAGGTATCACTTACCAACTTTTAAAAGATTCTGATGGTAAGATAGAGCAGATTCTATTACCATTAAATGATGAACTACAAATTCATATCTATAAAGATAAAGATTCTTATAGTTTTGAAGCTATTCCAATTATTAGTATTACAAAAACAGAAGCTTTTTCTGTGATTATACAAAACTCTCCATACTATGACATCATGAAAGCTACTGGTTCAAAAAAATTAGCACAGATTTTTGTAGCTAGTTTTAAAAACTCTCTTAACTTTAAAAATGACCTTAGAAAAGGTGATACACTTGTAATGATTTATGATCAAAAGTATAGAATGGGTGAGCCTTTTTCTATGCCTATACTTAAAGTAGCGATGATAGAGATGAAAAAAAAGAGACACTATGTCTACCTAAATAAAGGTAGATACTTTAATGAAAAAGGTCATGAGGTTGAGGGTTTTTTACTTACTAAACCTGTACGGGGAGCTAGAATTTCCTCATATTTTACAAAAAGAAGATTCCACCCTATCTTAAAAAGATGGAAAGCCCATTTAGGTATTGATTATGCTGTTAGAAGAGGAACACCTATTGTTGCTGCTGGAAGTGGAAAAATTATTTATGCTGGGCGAATGGGTGCTTATGGTAACCTTATCAAGATTCGTCATAGTGATGGCTATGAAACAAGATATGCTCATATGAAATCATTTCGTAGAGGTATCAAAAGAGGAAAAAGGGTAAAAAAAGGTCAAACTATCGGTTATGTTGGAACAACAGGTCGCTCAACAGGACCACACCTACACTTTGAACTTAGAAAAAGAGGTCGTGCTATAAATCCTCTAAAGGTTGTTCAAGTAACAACTAAAAAACTAAAAGGTAAAGAAAGAAAAGAGTTCTTAATCCTAAAAAAAAGTTATGATAAAGAGGTTGATTTTCACATCTCTAAGCACACAAAATTTGAGAAAAAAGAGAAAATTAAAAACTTTTGTAACATAAATCAAAAAGAGAGCTAAACAGATGGATAAAATAGATTCGATAGAAGAGCTAAATGACCCTAAGTTTATAAAACCTATAAAAATAAACTATACATCACACAACAAGAAAAAAGTTTGGGAAGCTGTAATAAGTCATGATAGTGTTGCAATCTTACTTTTTCATACACAAAAAAATGCTTTTGTGATTGTAAAACAGTTAAGAGTTACAGTTTTAAACACTACAAAAACTAATGGTGATATGTATGAACTATGTGCTGGAATCGTAGATAAAAACATTCCAAATATAGAGATAGCTAAAGAGGAGATTTTAGAGGAGTGTGGTTTTGATGTAGAGACAAAAAATATCTCTAAAATCATCTCTTACCACACAAATGTTGGAATCTCTGGTGCTATGCAAACTTTTTATTATTGTGCTTGTGATGATTCTATGAAAGTTAGTGAGGGTGGTGGCTTAGAGGATGAAAATATAGAGGTTCTTTATATCCCTCTTGAAGATGCGAGACAATTTATCCTTGATGAAAAATATAAAAAAACAACTGGCTTGATGATGGCGTTTTATTGGTTTTTTGACAACATCCACAAAAAATAAAAATTATGAATAAATTTATAAATTATTTTATAGCTAACAAACAATTAAACTATATAATTTTAATCTTCTTGGCATATCTTGGTGTCAATGCTTACATAAATATTCCAAAAGAGATGTTCCCCGTTGTAGAACTAGACAAGATAAGTGTTAGGGGTTCATATACAGGTACAAGTGCCACAAATATGGATAAGATGGCTGTTCGTGACCTAGAAGATGAGATAAGTAATATTAATGGCATAGACAAGATGGAAACCACCATAACCCCTGGTAGTTTCACCATAATTTTAAGTCTAAACAAAAGTATAAATAGGGTAGCTCTACTGAACAAAACAAAAGATGCTATATCTGCTACTAGACAGTATCTACCATCAGATATGAATGAACCAATAGCAAAACTCTTAGATAAATCAAAATCACTTATAAAACTAGCAGTATCATCACAAACCCTCTCAAGAGGTGAACTCACAGAAATATCACAAGATATAAAATCAAAACTAGCTAAAGTACCAAACATAAGCGATATATCTATCAGAGGAGATTCTAAGCAAGAGGTTTTAATAAGTCTAGATTCTAACTCTATTCTAGCCTACAATTTAAACCCATCATCTGTTGTGAATGCTATCTCGAATCTTTCATATATTTTTCCTGTTGGTGAGATAGAGGAGAGGGGTAATTTTGCTTATGTATCTACTGTTAATGGAAAGGTAGATATAGAGGAGTGGAAAGAGAGTATTTTAAGTATTGATAAAAAATATATTAGACTTGGTGATATTGCAAGTGTAAAGATTCACTACCCACAAACAACTACACTCTCAAGTTTTAATGCCAACCCTACCCTCACACTTATCATCTCAAAAGATGAATTTGGTGATGCAACAAAGATAGTAAAAAAACTAAAAGCAGAGGTTCAAAACTATACAAAAAACTATGATGGTGTTTTATTTAACTTCTATCAAGATACTTCTATCCCTATGCAAAACCGTCTTGATACTGTTGTATCTAACCTTATGTTTGGACTTATATTAGTTTTTTTATCTATGTACATTTTAATCAATCTTCGTATAGCTTTTATAGTTGTAGTGGGGATTCCTTTCTCTTTTATTATAGGTTTACTATTTATCTATTATGCTGGTTACTCTATCAACATCATCTCACTTTTGGGTGCTTTGATTGTTATCGGAATCGTGGTAGATGATGCGATAGTTGTGAGTGAAAATATACAAAGGCATATAGATGAGGGGGCAAACCCAAAAGAAGCTGCCCTAACTGGTGTAAAAGAGATGATTCTACCTATCACCTTAGCTACACTTACTACTGCTGCTGCTTTTTTACCTATATTGTTACTTGGTGGGGAGATTGGATTATTTTTGATTTTAATCCCTATTGTTGTGATTATGATTCTTATCGGTTCTTTACTAGAGAGTTTTCTATTTTTACCTCTTCATGCTGAGGAGATGCTCAAAAAAAGCAAAAATTTTATAAACTGGGAACCTTTTCAAAACCTATATCAAAGAACACTACATACACTTATAAATTATAAAAAATTATCTCTTTTACTTTTTTTAATTTTAATCCCTCTACTCACAGTTTTTACTGCAAAATCTATGAAATTCCAATTTTTTCCAAATTTTGATGGTAGTAATTTATATGTATCAGCAAAACTTGACATCAATACACCCATAGAAGATACTTTTAAAATAGCACGAGAGATAGAGCATGAGATGATGCAACATGCAGATGAGTTCTCTTTAAAAACAACCTCTGCAACTGCTGGGTATAGAAGAAGTTTGGCAGGGGAAACAGAACTAGGAAATAATGTTTTATATATCACTCTTGAACTTCACGATGGAGTAAAAACAAACTGGATAGATAAATATTTGAATCCTGTTTTAAACTTTAGTTTTAATTTTAATGATTCAAATGCTATTAGAGAGGAAAAAACATTTGAATTAGCACCAAAAGCTGAAAAAATAATAGCCCATTTTAAAGATAAATACAAAATGGTAGAGATAGGTGTTTTAGAGGACAAAACTGGACTTATAAAAAGTGATATTCAGATAAATCTATCTGGAAGTGATAATAAAAAACTAGAATCTGCCATTAAAAAGCTATCTACCGAAATCTCTAAACTTGATGGAATCGTGAATTTTAGTGATAATATTCACTATGGAAAGATGGAATACAAACTAAAAATAAACTCTTATGGTGAACAACTTGGACTTAGTGAAGCATCTATTGCTAGAACATTAAGTAGCTATTTTTTACAAAAAAAAGAGTCTACTACCTTTAATGATAGAGGGGTGATGGAGATTAAAATAGAGGATATGCAAAAAGATAAGATTCAAACTCTTTTAGATTTCAATCTACCTCTAAAAGATGGTCGCTATGTAAAGCTTACTGATGTAGCCGAGATAGTAAAAATAAGAGATTATGAAAAAATAAATAAACTTGATGGGAGTATCATCAAGACTCTTTTTGCAAAAGTAGATAAAAGGGTCATTACCCCAGGGGAGATTCTAGATTCTTTATCACCTACAATAGATGAAATCTCTGCAAGTGGAATTGATGTAAATCTACTTGGTGAAAAAGAGAAGAATCTACAACTAAAATCAGATATGAAAAGTAGTTTAATTTTAGCTATGTTTTTAATCCTGATAACTCTTTTACTAATCTTTCCAAAAATCAAATATGCCTTGATGATTATGAGTGTAATTCCACTATCTGTTTTAGGTGCCTTAATAGGGCATAAGATTCTAGGGATGAATCTTTGTATGCCATCTTTTATAGGAATCTTAGGACTTGCTGGTGTTGTTATAAATGATGGAATTATCATGCTAGATTTTTTACATGGAACTCACAAATCAGAGGAGTTTTTTAAACGAGCTGTTTTAAGATTAAGACCTATTATTATCACATCAGTTACAACATTTTTAGGTTTATTTACACTTATGTTTTATGCTTCTGGACAAGCTGTAATCCTTCAACCCATAGCTATTTCAATAGGCTTTGGTCTAATCTGGGGAACAGTTCTAAACCTTCTTTATCTACCAACTCTTTATGCTCTTATAAATGATATTAAGTCTAAATAATGAGCAGAGCAAAAGGTAATATAGCAGAAGATAAGGCTTGTAAACACCTAAATGGAAAAGGGTTTATAATAGTTGAGAGAAACTTTTATTCACGATTTGGAGAGATAGATATTATCGCTATTAAAGATGATATTTTACATTTTGTAGAGGTTAAGAGTGGAATTAACTATGAATCAGCTATCCAAAATATCACCCAAAAAAAATTATCTAAACTTATTAAAACTGCTGATATTTATATAAATAAAAATAAATTAAATTTAAACTATATGTTTGATGCAATTGCAATTACACCAAAAGAGATATTTTATCTTGAAAATATAACTATATAAAAGAGGACAGATGAATTATCCTGATGAATGGACTCAAAAAGAGTTTTTGCAAAACAAAGAAAAACTTCAAAAAGAGGGGATAAAAGTGATTCTAATAGATACTATTTTATCCCCCATAGAAAAAGCACAAACTACTGTTTATAACCCTTTTGAACTAAAACAAGAGGAAAAGGGAACTGTTTTTGTATTTTACTGCGATAGTGGGAAAGCTACACTAAATAGACTAAAAGAGTACAAAAAGAGATTCCCAAATAACCCATGTATCTCACTAAAAGGTGGCAAAGGCTACTGGCGAAAAAATATGATGATTTTAGATGATGAATAGGAATTTAGACAAACAAAGATTCTAAGATATATACATATCTCTCTACACTAATATAAAGTTTTTTATGTATGGGAAGATTTATACTTTTAAGATACTAAAGTATATAGGTAGTTTTAACGACACCTCTTGCACCAATAATTCCTATCAGTTTATCCTGACGGTTTATAATATTTCACATATATTTTTTACTTTATTTTATTTTAAATTGGGTTGTACCCCAATTTTTAATCTGAAGATTACAAAATAATAATATGATTGAAAACAAACAATGGCTTACCATAGAGAGATAGTGTTTCATTTAAAATCTAATAAAACAAAAAAACTCTAAAATAGCAACTCCTCATCAACCGTAGGTATCGCTTCACTTTTTGGTGGTTTGGATATATCACTAAAGTACTCTTTATTTTTACCAATTTTTACCTCTATAATTCCATCAGGAGCGATAAATTTTCTTTGTATCTGAGGGAAGATTTTTAGAATATCTTTATAGTAATTTGAAAAAGCTGGTCCTGATATTCTTCCACCTGTTTCTCTTTTATACATTGGTGAGTTATTATCATTTCCAAACCATACTATTGTCTCTATTGTTGGTGAATACCCTGCGAACCATCCATCTACATTATTGTTTGTTGTCCCTGTTTTTCCTGCTAACTCTATCCCTCTTACTCTTGCTCTTCTTCCTGTTCCTCTTCTCACTACATCTCTTAAGATTGTGGTCATTATATACGCCTGAGTTGGCTGAGTAATTATTTTTGTCTTTTCCTCTTTTTCATAAATACTATTTCCATTTTTTTCTATACTTAGAATTAGATGTGGCTCAACTTGGATTCCACCATTTGCAAAAGATGTATAGTATTTTGCCAACTCTAGTGGAGATAAAGAGATAGTTCCAAGCGATATAGATAAATCTTTTGGAACATTTTTTATCCCAAATTTTTTAAACTCTTTTAAAAGAGCAGATAAACCTATCTCATGTACTAAGTTTATCGTTGCTAGATTTCTTGAGTGAACAAGTGCTTCTCTTAGAGTGATAAAACCTTTATAATCTTTTTCATAATTTTTAGGTTGCCATTTCATCTCTTCACCATCTTTTTCATACTTATATGTTTTGGCAATATCTACAAGCTCAGTAGCACCTGAGTAACCTAAATCAATAGCTACTTGATACACAAATGGTTTAAAAGCAGATCCAGGCTGTCTACGACCTTGAGTTGCACGATTAAATGAACTTTTTTTATAATCCACACTACCAACAAGAGCTAAAATATCTCCATTTTTAGGATCTACACTTACCAAAGCTCCATTTAGTAAAGAGGTATTAACATCCTTATACTCATAGTCTGGATTTTTCTTTAATTTTGCTAACTCCATTGTTCTATAATCTGCTACCCTTTTTACAGAACCATCATAAGCAAGTTTTAAAGATTCTATTGCTGATTTTTGAAGTCTTAAATCTATACTTGTGTAGATTTTATACCCACCAGTTCTTAAATCTTTTATCCCTAATCTTTTAACGATTCTTGCTACCTCATCAACTATAAATGGTGCTTTATTTTGTGTTAAAGTTGTGTTATATACTTTTGGTGTCTCTTTTATAGCACTTAAGTATGTTGTGTTGTCTATCCATCCTAAAGCAAGCATCCTTTTTATAACTCTATTTGCTCTACCCATAGATAACTGATAGTTTTTTGTTGGTGCATAAGTACTTGGTGCCTTTGGTAAACCAACTAAAATAGCTATCTCTTTTAAAGTTAAATCATTTAACTTTTTATGAAAATAACCATCAGCAGCAGTTTTAATCCCATAATAACCATGACCAAAATATATCTCATTTAGATATCTCTCTAGAATCTGTTCTTTAGTTAAAGCCTGTTCAAGCTTTATAGCATAGATAGCTTCTTTTATCTTTCGAGAGATTTTTTTCTCACGAGTAAGAAGTTTATTTTTTACAAGTTGCTGAGTTATTGTACTAGCACCCTCTACCATTCTTCCAGCTTTTATAACCTTAAATCCAGCTCTCATAATCGCATCTATATTTATCCCAGGATGCTCAAAAAATGTAGTATCCTCTATCGCTACTAATGCCTCAATAGCTCTTGGTGGTATCTCATCAAAAGATGCATAATATCTATGTTCTTTATAAAACATATTTGCTATTTTTTCACCATTTTTATCATAGATTCTCGTAGTTACTTTTGGTTTATACTCTACTAGTGAAGAGATGTCGTAATTAAATGCCTTGAGGTAGTAAGTGATTAATAAAAAAGGTGATAAAAAAGCAATTACCACAGTTGATATTAAAATTTTTTTGACTATTTTCATTTTCTAAATTTCCTATTTGAAAAGTTTGATTCTATTAATGTTTTTGTGTATATATCTTTTGGGTTTTGAAGTATATCTTTTATATCACCACTCTCTATCACTTTACCCTCTTTTATAACACAAATCTCATCACATAACTCTTTAGCAGAGGCTATATCGTGTGTTACAAAGAGAATCTTAAATTTTAATTCTTTCTGTAATTCTTTTAATAGATTTAGGATGATTTGTTTTGTTTTTGGGTCTAATGCTGTTGTTGGTTCATCAAGCATCAAAAGTTTTGGCTGATTTTCTATTGCCATAGCGATAACTACCCTTTGGAGCTGTCCACCAGAGAGTTCAGGAGGGAATCTATCTAAAAGTTTGCTATCTAAACCAACAGATTCAAATAACTCCAACTGTCTACATTTAGTTACTTGAAACTGTTTTGAGATTTTTGTAAGTGGAGAGAGTGCAGTAAAAGGGTTTTGAGGGACAAAAGATATAGTAGAACCAGCTTTTAGTTTAAACTCACCATCATACTCCAACTCACACTCCATACTATTTGGTAACATCCCAAGTAAAGCTTTTAATGTCAAGCTTTTACCACTACCACTCTGCCCCACAAGTGCCAAAGAGTTTTTTATGTCAAACCCTATATTAACTAGAGCTATTTTATCTAAAGTGATATATAGTTTTGAGATATTCATAAAGTTATTTTATCTAAATATAACTTTTTTTTTCTATACTAAATTTCAAATAATATTAATACTTATATAGTATACTTATTTTAGTTATAAGTATACTGGATGGTAATATGAAAAAAATTATTTTTATCGCATTAGTTCTTAGTGGAATCGCCTATGGTTCTAGTGGTGAAGAGATAGCTATAAAAAATGGCTGTATGGATTGTCATAAAATGGCTAGTAAAAATATAGCACCAGCATTTTTAGGTACTGCTAGAAGAAACATAAGACTTGATGGTGATAATGCAAGAGTTACACTAGCAAATGCCATTAAAAATGGTAGCCATGGTAAATATAAAAACTTTCTTAATGAAAAGATGCCTGCATTTCCGAACCTTAGTGATGATGAAGTGAACACTTTAGTATCTTGGATTTTAGATGCCTATAAAGATTATAGAAATAAAAATAGATAAGAAAGATAATTTCTAAACTTCCTCTAAAAATAAATATTGAGAAATTTATCCAAATTATGCCATTTCATATTTATTTGGTAATTGGATTAAGTTCTCAAGAGGAAGATGCAAACAAGATGCAATATTTCTAATCATGCTGTTAAATCTCTTTTTTAGCCATATCAATAGGATGTTTTTTATTATGAAAAAGAATATACTATTTAATCCAGTGAATATAAGTTATTTCCGTAGAATAACTATAATACTTAAAACGAATCTTATCACGAACAATATCAAGTAATTTTTTCTTAACTTCCATAATATTACCTTTAAAATTTAAGTGACATTTGTGTATTATCTATTAGTAACCATTCAGCACTCAACCCAAACTAGACACATAATATTTACCAACCAAAGCATTGCTCATTTCATCTAAAACAGATTTATTATTCTTTTTAATAGTAGAAATATACCCTCTAATTCTAATGTAATAGATTATAGGATGTGAATTATAAAAATTTATGGTGTTATTTTAAAATTAATTTTTGGATGCTGAATGGTTACAAATTTCTCATCTTTTTGTTCTTGGTTAGATTCAGATTCTAATATCTCTAAGATAATTATATCTTCAAAAAGTAGTTCGGATAAAAAACCCTCTATGATTTCAAAGTTTGCTTTACTTCTTAAAATTCTTTTGATTGCCCAGTCGAAGCTTATTAGTTATCTTTGTGCTACACCAAAAACAAGTGAAGAATGGAGAGGGGGAAAAGGGATTAACGAATGCATCAGCTCAGTATGACTGGGCTGATGCTATGTATAGATATATGTTTAAAGCTTAGGATTGATACCTATTGCTCAATAGTTGAATCGATAGTTGACTCAAGTAAGTCTTGTGCATCAATTAGAGGTTCAATTGATACTTCATCTTCTATCTCTGTACCCACTACCCAGTTATAAACTGATGGGTAACCCATTCTAGTAAATTTTTCATCTTTTTTCTTGTATTTATATATAGTACAAGGTGCATATGCTCCAGCTTCTGGATGAAGTTTATGTACAGGATATATAACTTTTAAATTACAAACAGATACCGTTTTGTAGAACTCATAATCAGTTACACCATTTTCTATAAGTGCATCAGTCATATCTGTAAATGCTGGAAATACGAAACCAACAGATACTGCTTCACCTTCCATTTGCTCCTCATAATTTTCCATCGCTTCTTCAATGTCATCATCTTCATTTGGTAAAACAAATGCAAATCTTGTTACAAGTTCCCCATCTGGTCTTAAAACATTATATTTTAGCTCTTTGAAATTACCATTAGGTAAAGCTTCTTGTAAAGCTTTTGTTAATTTTGAGTATAGTGCTATTAGATTAATATTATCAACAGGAACACCTGTGATTTTAGACATAGCTTCTAAAGAAAGAGTTGATATATTCATTATGCTTCCATCTTTTGAATATACAGATGAACTAATAGGTGCTATAAGACCAAACTCTGGATAATCCTTGATAAGTTCAATACTATATTTTTCATTATATACCATCATTAATCTATAAATCTTAAAATCTGTTCCTGCAGTTGGATCTTTCTCACCAAAGCTCTTTTTAAATGATTTACTCATATCATTATTAGCTGATATTTCAAATCCATTCGCTTTAAAAGCTTTTTCAATACTCTCTTTTGTTATCTTGCCATTGCTATTATCAGCACTAAAGATTCTTATATCTTTTGTAACTTGAGCTTTCTTTGCTTGTGGTACTGTCACCTCTTTGTTACATCCACTAAAAACCAATACTAAAGCTAAAGCTAAAGTTGAAAGAATTATTTTTTTCATATTTACACCTTTATCTTTTTCTAGAAGCTAGTTCTACTGATTTTGTATAAGTTTTACCTTTTCTATCAATAGCTGTGATAGTAAGAAGGTCACCCTCTTCAGATTTTTTTCTAGTTACACCGTTATCTAAATCTCTACCAGATAATTTTTTACCTATTTTAAACGAATCACATTTAAACTGAAATTTAAAGAGAGGATTTTTTGAGAAAAACTGACTAGTTGATATATCTAGAACAGTTTCACCACCAACTTTACCTATAATATGTGTAATGAAGTTTGCATCATCACTATTTCCTGTTTTTGCTTTTGCTTGATTGTATGTCATCATAGGATGAGACAATACCATCTTTGCAGTTGCTACACCATTTTTAATTTTAACTTTTACCGCTGTAATTTTATTTGCCATATCTCTGCTTCCTATCCTTCACAACCACCAGCTGCAACTTGCGTTGTAGCTTTGGCCATATAGATTTTTCCATCAGTTCCCTCAACAAGAACCATAATAACACCATCTTTTTCCATCTTGATTTTCACTTCATATTTTTGTAAATCATATTTATTAGATTCAAAAACAGCTACTGCACTTTCAGGATTCGCATCTTGAAATAAAGCTATTGTTTTTGCTTCAATTGATGTTGAAAACTTTACTGGTACACTTGCCCCACTAGAGTTTATCTTTGGTACTTCTATTTTGATTTGATCACTTAAAATTGGTGTTTTCATACCATATAAAGCTTTTGTTGCATCATCAATATTATGTGCTGTCCACACATCTGGTTTTAATTTTCTATAATCATCAGCACTTAAATTCATAGGAATCACCGAAAGTGCAATAGCACTTCCTGCAAAACTTAAAAAATCTCTTCTATTCATAATATTCCTTTATTTAAAGTTTAATAAGTAGTCAACAACTAGCTTAAACTCTGCATCACTAAGTGAAGAACCACCTTTAGCAGGCATACCCATATTTGTACCATCTAAACCATTTTTATACACTTTTGAAAGCCCTTTTTCTAAATATGGAGCCCATCCAGCTTTATCACCAGCTGCCGGTGCTACACCACTTTCGTGACACATTGTACAACTCGCTTCATAAGCAGCTTTAGCATCGAAACTTACCTTATGTGCAGCATCTTCTTTTATTACAGGAAGATCTCTCACAACTGACATTGGAGGATTGAAATCTGTAATTCCACCGTCAACTCTCAAGATGTTATCAGTTTCTTGACAGTTACTCATACAAGGTTTTTCACCCTTAGCTAATCTGATTGCACCATAGTTATCTGGATTTTCATAAAACTTTCTTACATTTTCAAGCCCATTAATACCATCAATATCAGGAACAAATCCATTTCTATTTGGCATCTCAATTTTCATAAACTTTTCACGATCAAGTTTAAATGTTTCATTCACAATCTCACCGTTAACTTTCATACCATTGATATACAACATATATGCTGTTAATGAATATACTTCATCATCTGTTAAAGTTTTTGATTTTGTATGTGGCATAGCATCTCTTATATACCACCATATTGTACTAGCAACTGGCCAATATGAACCAAATACTCTTGAAGGTCCTTCAGAAGTAGGCTTAAACCATCTGTTGTTTTTAAGAGTTCTTTTTATCTCTTTTGCTTTACCAGCTGAAAGTGCAGGGTATCCACCACCACCAGATCCAAAATCTCCGTGACACATCAAACATTGTGCTTCATATAATGCTTCACCCTCATCAACATAACCTGATCCCTCTGGTAAACCTCTGTTTAAACCATTAAGATCCTTATCCCAAGCTTTTAATTCATCAGCAGTGGGAACTCTTCCGTGATTGTACTTAACAGCTAAACCACTAACACTTTGTGATGCATCAGAATCTTTGTAAACTTGTTTGTTTACTTTATATGGTCCAGTTGCACCATCTTCAATAGGATAATATACACCACCACTAATATCTTTTTTTGCATTCCACAAGCCATTGTAAGCTGTATCTGCATTAAGTGAACCACTAAGTGTTAAAGTTAATCCAGCGATTGCTGCTACTTTAAAAGTTGATTTATATAGTTCTAATTTGAACATGGTTTACCTCCCCATTTGGTGCTATTTCCCAAGATTCCACTGCATTTCTATGATATACAGATTCAACACCCATACCTTTGTTTTTATCAATTTTAGAATCATCTTTTTGTGCTGCTTCTAAATACTCTGAAGTAACATCTTTTCCAAATACTTCTTGATCAATAGTTGGTTGAATAAATCCTGCATCATCCATCGCTCTTGAAGTAAGTATGATTTGAGTTCCATCACTATTTTTGAAACCTTTTGGAATTGTAAACATATAAGACCATCTAGTCCAACATTTTGGAAGAACTAAACCTTTAATATTTGCTTCAACATAGTTATTTCCACCATCAAATGATAAATCAACTCTAGTGATAGTCCCCATACCTGACCATGCAAGACCCTCTATCTCAACAACATCACCCTCTTTTACATCTTTCCACGGTTTTTCTGGAGATGGAGTAACCACAGTTGAGTTTACCTCATTTGCATAGAAATGTTGTACAGCTTTACCGTTTGGTCTTAAAGCAGTATATTTAGAAGTTTCCTCTTTTGCATACCATGGTTCATCTGAAAATTCAAGTCTCTTTAACCACTTAACACATAAGTTACCTTCCCAACCTGGAAGAAGTAATCTTACTGGATAACCTTGTTCAGGTCTTAAAGCTTCACCATTTTGACCCCATACAAGCATAGCATCATCAAGAACCTTATCTATCGGAATAGATCTACCCATCTCTGAGTTATCACTACCTTCAGCTAGCATCCACTGAGCATCTGGCTTAAGACCCAAATCTTCTAGTATAGTTTTGATATATACACCTGTCCACTCAGCACAACCCATAAAACCTTTAGCAAACTGTAAAGAGTTGTATTGTGGTTTTCTCCACTCTTGTCCACCATTTGCAGGACATTCAATAAAGTGTGTTCTTGTAACTCTAGGATATTTTTTTAATTGATCTAAAGTTAAAACAATCTCTTTATCAACAAGTCCATTAATCATAAGTCTAAACTCATTTGGATCAACTTGTGCAGTACCACCATGACATCTTGAGAAGAAAAGACCATTTGGTGTAATGATACCTTCAGATTCATGAATAGGTGTAAGAGCAATAGAAGCTCTGAAGTTACCTGATGCTAGAAGTTTAGTATATCTTCTAGTGTTGTTATGTTCATACTTAGATGGCATACCATATAAGTTTTTTGTAACTGGATCTCCCCAAGATTGTCCCCATTTTGGGTGATGCATAATAGCGTTATCATTTTCTGACGCTAGAACAGATGTACCAGCTAATGCAGTTACACCAAGAGCAGCAGTTTTCTTAAAAAAGTCTCTTCTAGCAGATAGTTCTAAATCTGTTTGAGATTTTTTGTTATCCATATTTTCTCCTTATTATTGTTATTAATATTATTTATACTTATATTACCAAGTAATAATTTATCATATTTCAATGTTCAGTATACAAGAAAATTTATTTTTTATTATAGTATTTTCTTATATAAGAAGAAGTATGTTACAAATAGGAACATAGTGTAATATACCGTATTATAGGGGGCTATAATTAATATAAAGGGGATTTATATTAGCTTTTTGTAGTTATTCCAAGTATGTAATAACAATTATTTATCTCATCAATTAAAAAAGGGATTCTACACCCTTGAAACTCAATATCTTTAATATTTTCATTATCAAAATAGATTGATTTTTTATATTTTTTAATTTTCGTTGGCATATTAATAATGATTGTATCTAAGTACATTTTAAAATTTTTTGTAGCTTTATAATCTTGTTTTACTAAAGTTGATAAAATATCTTTTAACTGATTTTCAAATAATTTTGAAGTATAAATAGTCATCTATTCCATCCCTTTCAGATAATCATCTAGATTTTTCATAGAATCAGAATATGATATAAATTCTTTTTGTTTATTACTATAATTATCTAACTCTTGATTTAATTTTTGTTTATTTTCTTCAAAATCTTTTTCTATAAATCTGACTTTATCGTGAGGAAGAGTTTTTAAAAATTCCTCTATATAATCATCTTCAATTTGTAAATGTAATATTTGCATAATTTAAAAATCCATATTAGTGTTAAAAATTATTTTCACTTCACCCTTAAAAGTTATAGTTTTATCATTAATACCTAGATATAATGTATCTCCACTTTTTGGATAAACCTTAATATTTCCATCAACTAATTTTTCCTGTAATGCCTTATAATAACAAGCTGCCATACCTGTTCCACATGCCAAAGTTTCATCTTCAACACCTCTTTCATAAGTTCTTACTTTTAAACTATTTCCATCTATATATGCAATATTTACATTTGCATTATATTTATTTCTAAGTTCTCTTGCTTCTAATAAATCAAACTCTTCTATATTTTTTGTAAAATGAACTAAATGTGGAACACCAGTATCTAATTTATACCATTTTCTTTCATTATATATGATGTTATCATCTATAATTATTGGTGGTGTTAATTCACTAAGAACCATATCTCCATCAACATTAGCATTTATAACACCTGCCAATGTTAAAAAACTCATAGATTTTAAAGCCAAACCATTCGTATAAGCATAATGAGCACAAGCACGGCTACCATTTCCACACATCTCAGCTTCACTACCATCAGAATTATAAAATTGCCATTCAAAATCATATTTATTATGTGGAATTATTACGATTAAACCATCAGCACCAATTCCATCTTGTCTATGACATAATAGTTTTGCATCTTCACTTCTATCTTTTTTTAAAAATGTATGAAAAATAACAAAATCATTCCCATTAGCACTATATTTTGAACATTGCATTTTAACTCCCTAAAGATATTTCTCTTTTATAAGATTAACAAACTCTTCACACTCTTTTTGTAGATGTTTCAAGTTTTTAGAGTTATCTATAACCCAAGTAGCTTTTTTCTTTTTTTCATCAATTGGCATTTGTGAATCTATTCTTTTATTTGATTCCTCTACTGAATAAGCATTTCTTTTTATAAATCGTTCAAGCTGAATCTCACGAGGAGTATAAACAACCACACTATCATTTATATTATAAGCAGAATTTTCAAAAAATAGTGGAATATCTATAAGATATGGAAAGTTAAAAGTATCTTGTTTTTCACTTCTTCTTTTTATTTCTTCTCTAATTTTTGGATGTAAAAAATCTTCTAATATTTTTTTAGCTTGAGAATCTGAAAAAACCAATTTACCTAGTTTTTCTCTATTAACTTTTGAGCCATTAACATACTCTTTACTAAAAGTTTTAACAACCCAATCACTTGATTCGTCCAATATTTCATGAGAGATAGAATCTGCATCAATTACTCTCATCCCATTAAGAGCCAAGAGTGATGCTACCGTACTTTTTCCAGTAGCAATTCCACCTGTAAGAGCAATAGCATATTTAAAAGCCATTAGTTTTTAATAATACCTAAATATTCTTTTCTAATATTATTTCCCATTGCAAATGATGCTGGATGAATATCAGAATTATAAAACTCTAAATTATCAAGCATATCAGCACGATGTAGATTTATATCTGCTGTTGGATGATACTCTTTTGAAGCAAGTAAAGCAGTTGAACCATTACCTAAATTGTAAGGCATAATAATTTTAAAATAGTTACCTAATATTCCCATAAGAGATTTATTTTCCTCTATATTATCTAATGATGAGTGAGAAATTGTAAGTTGTCCATCATCAGTTAATATACGATTTATATGAGCTAAGATAGTGCTATCATCATACTTTTCACAAATTACAACATCAAATGACTTATCTTCAATTTCACAAACTTCATCTAAATTACACCCAATTGTTATTGAATTAATATTATCATGTTTCGTAACTTCTTTCTCTAGAGAATCGGCATTATCACTAATTATTAAAACATTATTCGGTGCTTTATTTGTACACAATGGCACATGTACCATCATCTCTGAGTAGATAAAAGATTTCATTTATATTCCTATTTTTTATAATTAAAAGCGATTTTATCATATTAGGATTAATTTTACTTAACTATGGATATAATTAGATTAAATTTATATAAATATAAGGGTTTTAAATGGATTTCAACAAAATAAGAAAATTTTGTAGAGTTTTTCGCATTATTCTAGGAATTGGTCTAATTGCAACTGGTGTAGTAACAGGGATATTTTGGTTCTATCTTGGTGTAATTCCTCTTATAGCAGGTGCTGTTAATTTCTGTCCATTATGTATCATTACAAAAAAATGTGATTTACCAAATATGGAGTCTTCAAATGAGTCAAATTAGTTATAAAGATGCCGGTGTTGATATTGATGCTGGAAATAGTTTTGTTGAAAATATTAAACCTTTAGTAAAATCTACTAAAATACTTGGTGTTCTTGGTGGAATCGGTTCTTTTGCTGGTGCATTTGAACTTCCAACTGGATTCAAAGAGCCTGTAATGTTAGCAGCTACTGATGGAGTTGGTACAAAACTAAAACTTGCTATTGATTCTGGTATTCATAATACAGTAGGAATCGATTTGGTTGCTATGTGTGTAAATGATTTACTATGTAACTTTGGTACTCCATCATTTTTCTTAGACTATTATGCAACTGGAAAACTTGATGTAACCGTAGCTACTAATGTAGTTGCTGGAATCGCTGAGGGTTGTATCAGAAGTGAGTGTGCTTTGATTGGTGGTGAAACTGCTGAGATGCCAGGTATGTATAGTGAAGATGATTATGATTTAGCTGGTTTTGCTGTTGGTGTTGCTGAAAAATCTGAGATGGATAGAGTTTCTTTGGTTCGTGCTGGTCACAAACTTATAGCACTTCCAAGTTCAGGTCTTCACTCAAATGGATTCTCACTTGCTAGAAAAGTTTTATTTGAAAAAATGGGTATGAAGTTTGAAGATGATTTCAATGGTAAACCATTAATCGAAGCTTTACTTGAACCTACAAATATTTATGTAAAAACTTTCAAAGCATTGAGGGATGAAATTGTAGCTATGGCTCATATTACAGGTGGTGGAATCGTTGAGAACTTACCTCGTGTTTTACCTGAAAACTTAAAAGCTGAAGTAAAAGAAGATTCTATAAAAGTTCTTCCTATTTTTGAATTAATGGCTCCTCATGTTGATAGAGCAGAAATGTTTAGAGCATTTAATATGGGTGTTGGGATGATTCTTGTTGTAGAAGATTCTAATGTTGAAAAAGTGTTAGCTGAAACTGATGGTTATCTAATTGGTGAGATAGTAGCTGGTGAACGTGAAGCAGTTATGATTTAATTATCATTACACTTAATCCACTCTAATTACTATTGCTTCAAAGCAATAGTAATCCCCCCTCCCTTTAAAATACTTCAAATTAAAATATACAAATCAATTTTAGAAAGTAAAATAAAACAGAAGCCTAAAAATAAATTTAAGAATAGAGTAAAAAAGAGTATAAAAGCAAATTAAAGGTTAAATTGTAAGTAAAATAAATAATTAAATATGAATGATTAAATGTAGATAAGTAGATAAATAAGTGAATGATTAAGAACTGATTAACTAGGCAGCGACTTACATTTCCGATCCTGAAAGGATAAGTATTAT
>Ga0256837_1001183_pt1 | contig 18516 bp, 13 predicted proteins | sample 4562384metaG_FD_185976 | JGI IMG/M metagenome (GOLD analysis project Ga0256837, IMG submission 185976) | Hydrothermal vent microbial communities from Guaymas Basin, Mexico - 4561-384 | ecosystem: Environmental > Aquatic > Marine > Hydrothermal vents | place: Mexico: Guaymas Basin | collected...
CATATACTTGAGTTTCATTAGCATCTGAATCTACATCTACTAAAACATCGACAGTAGGTTCATGATCACGACCATTATTTCCAGATCCAGATCCATAACTAAAACTAACAACTAAAAAAGGTAAAATTAATAATTTTAAAAAATTCATATATCACTTCCTATAACTAAAGTTGATTTATTCTAGCATAGTTATACATAAAGTAATGAAAGATTTAAGGAAGAATAAATAAAGTTAAAATAGAATAGTAAATTTTACTCAAATACTCATACATAATTTAAGAATAGAATTACAATTTGTAGTATCTATTCTTAAAATTGTTATCTTCCAAAATAAGAAGAGATTTTTTCAGCAACACCATATTTTGTACTTTCGGCTAAAATAATCTGTGAAGCTTTTTTTGAATCTGTATTAAAAATGATTGGTGCTAAAAAGTTTACGAGAGAATCTTCTATTGGTGTTTGAATTAGAACAATATTTAAAATTAAAAGATTTGAATCTTGTGTAGCCTCTAATGCTTCAAGTGTAGTAGTTGGAACTTCAAAATCATATTCTCTTAGTATAAATGGATTAACTAGTGTAAAGGATAATAACTGATCATCACAAGATATCATTTTCATAAATATATCGTCTACTCTTTCCAACTGAACTTGCTTTATGTTTTCAAAACCTAAAAGTGGTGTGCTTATGTCAAATGTCATATCTCTCGCCTTATTTATAGTTAACTATTTTTGTTAATTGTATCACTTTAAGCATAAAATATTCCAATTTGGATAAAATCATATCCATATTTTTACTAGGATAATGCTCTATGAGATACAAAACAAAATTAACAATGATATTTATTGCAACTCTAATATTATTTAGTGGTTGTTCAAAAGATTTAGAAGAGTATAACAAACCAGCTATATATTGGTATGGAAAAATAGTAAAATCTATTGCAAATGAAGATATGGAAAAAGCAGATGCATATTATAGTTCACTTCAAGGGGAACATATAGGTTCACCACTTTTACCAGAAGCAACAATGATTCTAGCAATTGCTCATATGCATAATGAAGAGTATCTTTTAACAGAGCATTTTTTAAGTGAATATGTTAAGAGATATGCAAATGTAAATGAACAAGAGTTTTCAGAGTTTCTAAAAATAAAATCTATGTATATGGCTCTTCCACATCCAAGAAGAGATCAGGTTCTTATCTCAGATGCAATAAAAAAAGCTAAACAATTTAAAAAATCTTATCCATACTCAACATATTTAGGATTAGTAAATACAATGCTTAGTAATTTACTTATGGCTGAAGCAGCACTTAATGAGGCTATTGCATCTCTTTATGACAGAATCGATAAACCAAAAAGTGCAGAGTATTATAGATCACTTCAAACAAAAGAGTGGATAGTATGGAACAAGATTGACCGAGCTAAGACTGTTTGGTATAAAGAGTGGTTTGAGGGTGATGGTACTGCTAGTTGGTATGCATTTGCGATTCCTGATACTAAAAGTATAGTTTCAAGAAATACAAATAATAGAGATGATAATGAAACGGTTGAAACTGATGATAGTTGGTATGATTTTGTAGTTCCTGCTTCTGCCAAAATAGATAAAGATGTAAAAGAAGAGAGTTGGTATGATTTTGTAATGCCAAGCTCTGATGAAGATAAAAAAGAGATTATCGAAGAGAAAGTAAAAGTTGTTGAGAGTGTTAAAAAAGAAGAGATTACAACTGAAGATGATGAAAGTTGGTATCAGTTTATGATTCCTGAGTCAGAAGAAGAAAAAGCATTAGAGGAACAAGTGGAACAAAATGAGGGTAGTTGGTATGATTTTATTATGCCAGATACTGATGATGAAGTTGAGGTTGAAGAGACTAAACCAGCAGAAACAGAAAATAATTGGTATGATTTTGCAGTACCAAACTCAAAATAAAAGGTTAATATAGATGAAATTTAGTGACTACGGAGAGTTCCCTGCTGATCTACCAGTGATTGCAGAAGATACTCTTTTTATATACCCATTTATGATTGCACCAATTTTTTTAAGAGATGAAAAAAATATAGAATCAGCGAATAAAGCTATGGAAGATGATACTCCTGTTGTTATATGTTCTACAAAACCAACACATGAGGGTGAAAGGGAGTATGATTCTTTATATACTACTGGAGTTATTGGCTCTATAATGAGAAAAGTTTTACTTCCTGATGGTGCAGTGAAGATTCTATTTCAAGGTCAATCTAGAGTTAAAATGCTTTGTAAAGTTAGTGATTCACCAATAGTTGCTAATATAGAACTGTTAGAACCTACAAGCATAGAAACATTAAAAGCAGAAGCGATATTAGAAGTTTTAAGAGAAAAGGTTAGAGCATTATCTAGTGTGAGTAACTATTTTCCACCTGATTTACTTAAGACAATAGAAGAAAACCACGATTATAATAGAATTATTGATCTTATCTCTTCAACTGTAAAACTAAAAAAAGAACAAGCATATAAAATTTTTGAAGAGGAAGATACTCAGCAAAGATTTATGTATCTAATTGATTATCTTATAGAAGAGATAGAAGCTAATAAACTACAAAAAGAGATTAAAAAGAAAGTTCATTCACATATAGAAAAAATTAATAAAGAGTATTTTTTAAAAGAACAACTAAAAGAGATTCAAAAAGAACTAGGTGTAGATACAGCTAGAGAGGATGAAATCCAAGAATATCGTGATAAGTGTGAAGCTAAAAAAGGGAAGATGGGAGATGATGCTTATAAAGAGATAAGTAAGCAGATAGAGAGATTCTCTAGAATGCATCCAGATTCATCAGATGCTTCTACTACCCAAACTTATCTTGATTGGGTTTTAGAGATTCCATTTGGGGATGAGGCTAAAAAAGTTATGAAGATTTCAGATGTAGAATCTCAACTTGATAAAGATCATTTTTCATTAGAAAAACCTAAAAATAGAATTGTAGAATATTTTGCAGTAAAAGAGTTACTAGAGCTTCGTGGAATCTCACAAGATAAATCTGCTGGTGCTATTTTATGTTTTAGTGGACCTCCTGGTGTTGGTAAAACATCATTAGCAAATTCTATTGCAACAGCTTTAAAAAGACCACTTGTTAGAATTGCTCTTGGTGGACTTGAAGATGTTAATGAACTTAGAGGACATAGAAGAACCTATGTTGGAGCGATGCCAGGTAGAATTACTCAGGGCTTAATCGACGCTAAAAAGATGAATCCCGTTATTGTACTAGATGAGATAGATAAGGTTTCTCGTTCACAAAGAGGAGATCCAACATCTGCACTTTTGGAGATTCTAGACCCTGAACAAAACAGTGAATTTAGAGATTATTATTTGAATTTTAATTTAGATTTAAGTGATGTTATTTTTATAGCTACTGCAAATGATGTTAGTAGAATCCCTTCACCTCTTAGAGATAGAATGGAGTTTATTACACTTAGTTCATATACTCCTCAAGAAAAATTTGAGATAGCAAAAAGATATTTAATTCCACAAGAGTTAAAAAAACACGGGCTTAAAAATTCAGAAGTTAATATCTCTAAACCAGCATTAAAAGAGTTAATTCATAGTTACACTAGAGAAGCAGGTGTAAGAAATTTAAGAAGAAGAATTGCTGAATTATCTAGAAAATCAGCTCGAAATATTTTATCAAATCCTGATGTAGATAAAGTTTCTGTATCTATTAAAAATTTAAAAGAGTTTTTTGATAAGTCTGTATTTGAGATAGAAAAAACAACTAAGATACCAGTTATTGGTGTTGTAAATGGACTAGCATGGACAGCAGTTGGTGGAGATGTTCTAAAGATAGAATCTATCCGTATAAAAGGGAAAGGAAATCTTCAATTAACAGGTTCACTTGGTGATGTGATGAAAGAATCGGCTAGGATTGCTATGAGTGTTGTAAAAACACTTATAGACACTAAAAAATTAAAAATTTCAGATGAGAATCTTCCATTTACACCTAAAGAGATAGAGGATAAAATAAAACTAGATTCTAGTGAAGTTTATAAAAGATATGACCTTCATATACATGTTCCAGATGGAGCAACACCAAAAGATGGTCCATCAGCTGGAATCGCAATGGTTAGCGTAATATCGTCAATTTTAAGTTCAAGAAAAATCCGTTCAGAGATAGCTATGACAGGTGAAGTTTCGCTTAGTGGTGATGTTTTACCAATAGGTGGATTGAAAGAGAAACTAATAGCTGCACATAAGGCTGGTATGACAAAAGTTTTAATCCCTGCAAAAAACTATGAAAGAGATTTAGACGATATACCTAAAGAGGTTCGTGATTCTTTAGAGATTATTGGTATGAGTAGAGTAGAAGAAGTATTAAAACAGATACTTGTGTAAAGATAGATTAAGGAAAATAGTTGCAAGATAATTTATACAATTTAGCCTTTGAAAGAAGTATTTTAAGTTCAATAATTTTTGAACCAGAACAGTTTGATGAGTTAAGTACACTTTTATCAAAAGAAGATTTTTACCTACCTGCACATCAAGATATTTTTGCATCTATGTTATCTCTACTTTTAATCAATCAACCACTTGATGATTCTTTCATAAAAAAAGAGCTTATCAAAATGAAAAGGTTTGATGAACAGGTTATGCTTGAAGTACTTTCAGCAAACCCAATATCAAATACAAAAGCTTATGTTGATGAGATAAAAGATAAATCACTAAAAAGACATCTACTAACTCTTACAACTGAGATAAAAAGAGTAACAGTGGAGGAGGAGTTACCCTCTGCTGAAGTTATAGATATAGTAGAGAAAAAATTATACGAAATTACTCAAGATAACCAAACCAGCGATTTTAAAGATTCTCAAAAAATGACATTTGATACTATGGAATACATAAACGAGATGAAAGATCGTGGAGATAGTGTTCTAGTAGGGGTTGATACTGGTTTTCACGAACTAAATAAGATGACAACAGGTTTCGGTAAGGGTGATTTAGTAATTATCGCTGCTAGACCAGCTATGGGGAAATGTTTAGGTATCGGTACTAAAATAGTGATGTTTGATGGTACACTTAAAAATGTTGAAGATATAAAAGTTGGCGACAAACTAATGGGTGATGATTCAACTCCTCGAAATGTTACCTCACTTGCTCGTGGTCGTGAAAAGATGTTTTGGGTGCGACAAAATAAAGGGATAGATTATAGAGTTAATGAGAGCCATATACTTTCGTTAAAAAGAACTAGAAATTGTGCTAAACATAAAAATGGCGATATTTTAAATATCGAAGTTAAAGATTATAATAGTAAAAGTAAAAAATTCCATTCAAATTATAAAGGGTATAAGGTTGCGATTGATTTTAATAAACAAGACTTAATAGTAGACCCTTATTTTTTAGGTATTTGGTTAGGTGATGGAGCTAGTTCTAATGTAGGTATAGCATCTATGGATATTGAAGTTTTAGAGTATCTAGAATCTTATGCAAAAGAGTTGGAATTACAAGTAACAAAACAAACTCCCAAAGATAAATGCCCAATTTATAGTATAACATCAGGGCAAAGAGGTATATCTAAATTTAAAGATAACTCCTTACAAAAAAAATTAAGAGATTTAAATCTTTTAGACAATAAACATATTCCACATAATTATATTGAAAATTCAAAGAAAAATAGATTAAAACTTTTAGCTGGACTTTTAGATAGTGATGGTTATTATGATTCTAAATATAATGTTTTTGAAATTATTCAAAAAGATGAGAATTTAGCAAAAGAGATAAAATTTTTAGCAGATTCTTTAGGTTTTAGAGTATCGTTTAAAACAAAAATTGCAAGAATAAAAAATATAAATTATGAGTGTGAAGTTTATCGTTTAAGAATCGTTGGTGATTTAGATGAGATACCAACAAAAGTTATAAGAAAAAAAGCAAGGAAACTTTTAGCAAAAAGAGAAGTTAAGCACACTGGTATCAAAGTTGAATATGACAAAGTAGATGATTATTATGGTTTTACTATTGATGGTAATCATCTTTTTTTGCTTGAAGATATGACAGTAACACATAATACCTCTTTTGTATTAAATACGGTAAATAGCTTAATAATGAAAGATAAGGGTGTAGCTTTTTTCTCACTTGAGATGCCTGCTGAACAGCTTATGTTAAGGCTTTTAAGTATTCAAACATCTATCCCTTTACAGCAATTAAAATTAGGTGATATGAATGATGAGCAGTGGCATAATTTACATAGTGCAATTGACAATATGAACAATAAAAAGCTTTTTGTTGATGATCAAGGTAGTATCAATATAAATCAACTTCGCTCAAAACTTAGAAAATTAAAAACTCAACATCCTGAGATTGAGATAGCTGTAATAGATTATTTACAAATTATGAGTGGGGTTGGAACTCAAGATAGACATTTACAAGTTTCTGAAATCTCTCGTGGTTTGAAGATGTTAGCTCGTGAGTTAGATATGCCAATAGTTGCACTTTCACAGCTAAATCGTGGAGTAGAATCTAGAAATGATAAAAGACCTATGTTAAGTGATATTCGTGAATCTGGTTCTATTGAGCAAGATGCTGATATTATTTTGTTTGTTTATCGTGATGATGTTTATCTTTATAAAGAGGAAAAAGAGCGAGAAAAAGCAGCAAAAGCTGAGGGTAAAGATTTTACTTCAGAGTATGTTGAAAAAGAGGAAGAGGAAGCTGAGATAATAATAGGAAAACAAAGAAATGGGCCAACAGGTCATGTTAAATTAGTTTTTCAGAAGAAACTTACAAGATTCGTAGATGCTCCATCTTTTTCTAAGGGTGTTGAAACAGTATATGAAAATGTAGACACAAGTTCAGCACAGATGAGTGTACCAAATGATATGGTAGCTATGCCAACTCTTTAGATGCTTTTAGAGAGATCAACTCTTTTTAAATCAAAAAAAGAGTTTGGTTCATTCTTATTAATAATATCTGTTATTTTTATATATGCAACACTTATCGAATACAATAATTATAAAAATCTTACTCAATTTGATTCTGCTATTATATCTGCCACTATTTTAAAACAATATACAAAAACTAAACAAACAAAAAAGGGTAATACTAGAACATATCAAGTGTTGAAACTTAAATCAGATAATGGCTATAAATTTTATACAACTAGAGGTATGAAATTTCCTAACTCTAAAGGTAAAAAAATTACTTTAGAGATATGGGCTGGTGATATAAGTTTTTATCAATATATCACTATATTTTATGCTAGAAGTGTAGTTATTAATGTTGATAGTAGCTTAACAAATAAACAAAAGGTTAATCTATTTATAGCTTCTCAACATAAAGATGAAAAAATTACAAATATTTATCAAGCTCTTTATACTGCTGAACCATTAGTTTATGAGTTACAGAGAAGATTCTCATATTTAGGAATCTCTCATCTTTTTGCAATAAGTGGTTTTCATTTAGGTGTACTTAGTGGATTATTATTTTTTATATTTAAGTATCCATATAAATTTTTACAGAATAAACTATTTCCATATAGAAGTTATAAAGTAGATTCTTTTATGGTTATAGCCTTTTTCCTTTTTATATATTTGCTATTCTTAGAATCTCCACCATCTCTTTTAAGAGCATTTGTTATGTTGATTATTGGATTTATAATATATGATAGAGGTTTAAAAGTTATCTCTATATGGACACTTTTATTAACAATATTGCTTATTTTATCACTCTTCCCTCGATTGATATTATCATTAGGTTTTTGGCTTAGTGTGATTGGAGTTTATAATATATTTCTATTTCTAATATATTTTAAACATCTAAATAAATTTTTACAGTTTATTTTGATTCCTATTTGGGTTTATCTTTTAATGTTGCCATACTCTTTATATATATTTTCAAATTTTAGTATCTATCATCCATTATCAATTATATGGACATCACTTTTTACTATATTTTATCCATTAAGTATATTTTTTCATATAATGGGATTTGGTGATATTTTTGATGGAATCTTAGGTAATTTTATAAATTTACAAATAGATAAATTATCTATTTCATTTGGAGTTTGGTGGATGATAGGAGATTTAGTTTTATTATTACTGAGTATGTGGAAAAAAGTATTTCTTATAATGGTCTTGATTTACAGCATATTGATATTTATATATGCTGTAAATCAATTTTAATTATGCACGACCTAGACCAATTTTATTACCCTTAAATTCAAGAATTTCAACATTGATTTTTTCACCTTCACTTAAAACATCAGATACTTTTTCAACTCTTTTATCAGATATTTTAGAGATATGAAGAAGTCCATCAGTTCCATCTGGAAGCTCTATAAATGCTCCAAAGTCAACTATTTTCTTAACAGTTCCTTCATATTTATCGCCAACAGCGTAGTTTATTTTTGCTATTTTTGGAGTGTTTACAATTCCATCAATATGTTTTCTTGCACCAGCTACACCAGTTTTATTTTTACCAGTGATTTTAACTTTTCCATCTTTTTTATCAATATCAATAGCAACTTCAAATTTCTCAATAATCTCACGGATAGTTTTACCAGCTTGACCAATAATCTCACCAATAAAACTAGAATCTATATGAAAAATATCAGTTGATGGTAAAACACCATCATTAAACTCTATTTTAGATTCAGCTTCAAGCATAATATCAATAATATGAGTTCTACCCTTTTTTGCTTGATAAAGTGCTTCTTTTAAAATATCTAAAGAGATTCCACCAAGTTTAATATCCATCTGCATAGCAGTGATTCCATCTTTAGAACCAGTTACTTTAAAGTCCATATCACCATCGTGATCTTCAAGACCCATAATATCTGAGAGAATCGCATACTTATCACCTTCAGAAACCATACCCATAGCGATTCCAGCAATAGTATCACTTGTCTCAATATCAGCAGCTCTAAGTGCCATATAACCACCACAAACAGTAGCCATAGAAGATGAACCATTTGATTCTAAAATCTCTGAAACTAAACGAACTGTTTGTCCATCTAAATCAATTGAAGATTCTAATGCTCTTTTAGCTAGATTACCATGACCTAACTCTCTTCTTTTTGTTCCCATAATTGGACTTGCTTCACCAACTGAAAAACCTGGAAAATTGTAGTGAACCATAAAGTTTTCATTTTGAGTTCCAGATTCTGTTAAACTTTCAAACATCTGTGCATCTTTAGGTCCACCCATAGTAAGAACAACTAAAGCTTGTGTTTGACCACGAGTAAATAGACATGAAGAGTGTGCATTTGGAAGTATATTTGTATCTATTGTGATAGGTCTCACTTCTGTTAAAGCTCTACCATCAGCACGAATATTTTCATTTAGAATCTGAGATCTAACTTGCTCTTTTTTTACACTTTCTATTGCATCTTTAAGTTCTACTTCTACCCATTCATCTTTTATGGCAATGATATTTTTTCTAAGTTGTCTAAGTGCAGTTGAACGCTCTGATTTTGCCATCTGGTTCATAGCTGATTTGATATCTGCCATATGGTTATCTCTTACAAATGTAAGCATCTCTTCATTTAATTCACTAGCTTTTAAATCTAACTCCACTACATCTTTTTTACAATTAGCAAAAGATTCTTCATATTTAGTATTTGCTAAAAATAGTGCTTTTTGAGTTTTTTCAAAAACCTCTATAAGTTCATCTTCTGCCATTGCATTTGATGTGTGTGTTGCTATAACATTTGCACCCATAGTTGGATCAAGCATAGGATCAACAATAATATCACTAACCTCTACTTTATCTCCACCAAAAGTTCTCATCTCAATCATAAGAAGATCATCTTTTGTTCCTGAAAGATACAAATCAAGAGTAGAATCTTTAAGCTGAGAAAGAGTAGGGTTTACAATTAGCTCACCATTTACTTTAGCAGTACGAACAGCTGATACAGCAGTATTAATATTAATATCAGAAGTGTAAAGGGCAGCAGAAGCAGCATTTAGTGCTAAAACTTGTAAATCAGATTCAGTATCTGCTGAAAATACCATAATTGTAATTTGGGTTGGATGACCAAAACCTTTTGGAAATAGTGGACGAAGTGAACGGTCTACAATTCTCGAAGTTAAAGTTTCAAAATCACTTGGTTTAGTTTCTCTTTTGAAAAAACCACCTGGAATCTTTCCTGCTGCATATGTTTTTTCAATATACTGAACAGTTAATGGTAAAAAGTCATCTTTTACTATCTCAGTCTCATCTATAACAACAGTTGCCATAATTACAGTTTTACCTGATTTTAACCATGCTGAACCGTTTGCTTGTTTTGCTACATCTCCAAATGAGTATGATTCTTCTCTATTTTCTAATTCTAAACTTACATCGTATTTCATATTTAATCCTCTAATAATTTTTCTATTGTCTTTTCGCTAATTTTTTGTAAATCTTCATAATATAGTGATGTTTCAACAAAATCATCTATGGCATGAATAAAAAACAATTCATCTGCAAATGCTTCTAAAAGTTCTAACACATCTGTTGGTAAAACAGGAACTGCGATATAAACGGCCTTTGGTTTTATTGATAAAACTGTTTTTAAAGCAGTCATAAATATTAAACCACTTTCACTTCCATCATCTACTAGAAGTACAATCTCATCTTTCATCGATGGAAATGGTTTTCCTTTTCTGTATTGGTATATATTACTAAGAATTACTTGTTCATGTTTTCTATGTGCTTCACCATAAATATAATCATATTGAATATTAAAAGAATCTATAATTTGTTCATTAATTACAATCTCTTCCATCTCACTAACTCTAGCAACCTCACAATCTGAATTGTTAGGAGCTAATATTGATTCTGAAAAAAGTAAAGTTAATTTATTTTTAAAATTTTTCTTTATTAATGAAGCTAGTTCAAGCCCTCCATTTGAAACAGCAACAAGTTTCCAATTTTCATCTTTTAGTTTTTGCATTGGTATAATATCATTAAATTGTTTTGCAGCATCTTCTCTGTTTTCTAAGATATTTTTATAGTTTTTCATACAATTAACTTTTTAGTCCTCTCCACCATCATCTATCATGAATGAAAATTCTGATGAACTAGTGATAGAATCCATTAGAGGTTTAAGCGCAAAACCAAAGTAAATATATCTTTCATATACATTATCATCGTAGTTACCATTTCTGATAACAGGTCTATTATTTTCAACATATCTTACACTAAATTCCCAACATCTTTTTTTGTATAAAAGACCAATCTCTGAACTTTTTCTTAGTTGTTTTTCTATATCATAGTTATATCTTGTATGAAAACTGTAATGGCTATCATATTTATAACTAGCAGTAGATGTCAAATAACTAGTATATCTATCAGGGTCATTAATATCAAAATTATCTCTATATAGATGAGATAAACTTAAATCAATAGAAGTACCATTATAAGAGATTTTATTATAGATTTTAGAGAATCTATTTTCATTGAAATTATAAAACATATCGTTATAATAGTAAAGATTTTCAATAATTCTTAATTCTAATTCACTCTCTATCTCACCTGTATTTGGTTCATCAGTTCCAAAAATAAAGTTCTGTGCTAGTCTATGATAAACTATTTGATTACCCATATCATCATAAAGATATTGAGTTACATCAAGTTGTAAAACTTCATCTATCTCTGCAACATTGTAGTAATCACATCTAGGATTATTTTTATTAGCTGTAATGGCACAAAATTTTTCATTGCTTTCATAGAAACCATCTCTACTCTCAAGACCATCAAAAGTGTATCTAGAACCAAAACCTACAACATGTGTTACATTATCATAAGCTTTTGTAACTTGAGTTGAGATAGCTATTGAATTATAAACACTAGCTAGATATCCATCTTCTGGATTTGTATCTAGCCTCTTATCACTACCTGAAAAAGATGAGTGTTGAAGGTAGAAATTTGCATTGTAAGAAAGATTAATATACTCATCAAAAATTGATGTTTGTAAAGTTACTGGTAAATTAATATCTGTTTGTACAACACTAATACTATCATTTGTTCTAAGGTTAGAACTTCTAGCATCAAGATTATAGTAAAGGTGATCTCCAAAATAAGAATCTAAATAGTGGTGGTAATGAAGTTTAGGAATAATTTGAATAGGATCATTTTCACTATCATCTATGTATTGGTAATATTTAAAATATGAACCAAAATAATTATCATCAGTGTTGTAAAACATATTTGCTTTAGATAATATTTGTGAAGAGGTAGTATTTTCTAGTGGATTATTACTAGATAGATTTATATAGTCAATATCACTTACATGTTTAGCATCTATATAGATTCCTGACTGTCCTGTAAGATTTACACCTAGCCATTGATTTATAAAGTTACTATTTTCATATTTAAAATTATATCCATAGTGCTTATCTTTGTATAGTTCATTTTCTACAAAATAATCATTTTTTTCTTTAAAATAACCAGTAGTAAACTCACCTTTTGAAACATCAGAATCAACAAATCTAAATGTTGCATATCCACCATAACCACGGTTTGTTCTAATTTGTGGTTTTAACTCTAAGTCCCACCAATTTTGTTCTGCAATATAGATAGGTTGCTCAAAAAAGAAACCCTCACTTCCAGAGTATCCAAGCCCAGGAGTTAAAAAACCTGTTCTTCTAGTGTTATCTAGTGAACGACCATAATAAGGCACATACATAACAGGAATATCATACATATATAAAACACTATTATACATATTGATCCATTTTTCATCACCATCATAATCAGATGAACTAAACTCCATTTTCCACATAGGGTTAGTAGGGTTACAACCACTTACCATTCCAGATTTTATATCAAAGTTTTTATCTTTTATAAATGCTCTATCTCCACTCATCCACATATTAGTTTTACTATCTAACATATAGAAAGGTTTAAAAGTTCTCTCTTTGTTTATAATGTTTAGTTTTGCATATTCACCAAGAAGTTTATACTTACCACTTTGAGTAGCTCTAACATTATCAAAAAGTTCTAGTTCACCAGTTGCTCTATTGTAAATAGCTCTATTTGAAGTAAGTTGATATTCTTTATAAATAACAGTTACATCACCATTCGCCTTTACTATGTTGTTTTTAGAATCCATAGATGTAGCATAAATCTCTACTTTTTCATTTTCCTCTTTTTGTATCTCTTGAGTATTATTTAATACTTGTTCCCTTTGAATTGAGGAATCGTAAGCAATAAATTTACTTGCATCTGTTTCGTTTGCCTGTGTTAATAGTGTAAATAGTGATAATAATAGTATTTTTTTAAGCATTTATAACCAATGTCCTTGCTGTTTTATCGTGCCATGTTTGTTTTGCTGGGTCTAGCATACCCCATAAAAAACCAAGATATAAAAAAATCTCACTAATTACACGAAAAATAGCACGATTTAGAGAGATAATTACATTTGGAGTTTGTAGAGTTTGAATATCTATAACTCTAATCTTCATCACAATTTTTCCAAGAGTTGCACCATATTGCATAGTGAAAAAAGCTTGATAGATAATTTTCATAGTCAAAAATTCAAATAAGAACATATTGGTAATGTTTATTATATCTTCTGTTGTTTGTGCAGTTGTAAATGAATCCCACAAAGCAACAATTAATAAAAAAGATAGAAGCAATTCATCTATAAAAAATGCCATAGCTCTTTTTTGAGTATTGGCTAAACTCATCTCTTCACGATGAAGTATATTTTCTATCTCTTCGTTCAACTCTAATCCCTAAAGTGCTTGATAAGCTATATCTGTTCTGATTTTTTTACCAACAAAATGAACTTGACCACATCTCAGATATGCTCTATCTCTTGCTTCTTTTATAGAATCACCAAGACCAACACAAACAAGAACTCTACCACCGTCAGCATATAAAACACCATCTTCTTCGCTAACACCAGCAAAAGAGATATGAGTATACTTTTCAATCTCATCATGTTTTACATCATCAAGAATTATCTCAGCAGGAGTTGAAGAACTATAAGGATAATTTCCACTAGCCATAACTACACCAACAGCAAACTGTTTAGAGAACTCAACCTTGATTTCACTTAGTCTATTTGTAGATGCTTTTAAAAACATATCAGAAACAGATGAAGTCATAAGTGGCATAAGAATCTCACACTCAGGGTCTCCAAATCTTACATTAAACTCTAGTGTAATTGGCTCACCATTTACAACCATAATCCCTATGAAAAGTACACCTTCAAATGGAGCATTCTCTTTTTTCATACCATCTAAAGTTGGTACAATCACTCTATCTTTAACTTTTTGATAAAGCTCTTCATCTACTAAAGGTGTTGGAGCATAAGCACCCATACCACCAGTATTTGGACCCTCATCATTATCTAAAAGTCTTTTGTGGTCTTGTGCAGCTGGAAGTAAGATATAATCATCGCCATCACAAACAGCGAACATTGAAAGCTCATAACCATCTAAAAACTCTTCAACTATCACTTTTAGTCCAGCATCACCAAAACTTTTACCACTTAACATCTCTGAAATTGCAACTTTAGCTTCATCGTGATTTTGTGCGATAATCACACCTTTACCACCACAAAGTCCATCAGCTTTTACAACGATAGGAGCAGTTAAACTGTCCGTAAATTTAAAAGCATCTTCAATTGAATCTGTTTCAATATAACGAGCAGTAGGGATATTATATTTTGCTAAAAAGTTTTTCATGTAAACTTTTGAACCCTCAAGTTGAGCAGCTTCTTTAGACGGTCCAAAAATTGTAAGACCCTCTTTTTTAAAAATATCTACAACACCATCAACCAAAGGAGCTTCAGGGCCAACTATTGTAAGTTCTATCTCATTATCTTTTGCGAACTGAGCTAGTTCATTATAATCTTTAATATTTAGATTAGTTCCTAAGTTGTTAGTAGCACCATTTCCTGGTTGAAAAAAAAGTTCATGTTTTTCATCTTCTTTTGAAATCGCTCTTGCGATTGAATACTCTCTACCACCACTACCTAAAATAAGAATCTTCATATATATCTCCATAATTTTAAACTATTTAGTTCAAATACTAAAATATTTGTAATAAATAGTTTTTATATAATAGCCCAAAAAGCCGTCTCGCGATTGGCTTGGTTCTAAAAAGCCTAATTTGGGTGAAGAGAAAACAAGATATCGGCGACAATCTCTCGGCTGAATTAACATACCTCAAATGAGACCATTGACACACAAAAGTTTTACTAATTCACAGTTTGAAAATGTAGAACCCTCATATTTGCGATGAATCGAACTTCCCAGACTATTGTTCGGATTATACAAAAATGATACTTGATTTCTCTTTGATACTATAAAGTTTTTGCTATTTCTATACAACTCTCTATTGTAGTATATTTAGAAATTATGTAATTACTATTTTTAGGTAAAGCTTTTGCAGTAGTATTTCCAATAACTATAATTTTTGATTCTTTTGCAAGTGTATGATTTTTTAAAAAACATTTTACACTAGATGGGGATGTAAAAATGAGTATAGAATCTTCTTCTATATCAGCATTAAGTATCTCTTTAGAGCAATCACTTTCATAAACTACTATCTCATCAACATTGTAAGATTCTTTTTTACAAATCTCTACAAAATCAGAAGCCACAACCTTTGCTCTTAAATATAACCATCTTGTATTTTTGGGAAATTTATGAATTTTAGAGACTAAATTATCCCCATAACCACCACCAATATCTAAAATCTTACCACCAAGATTTTCATAAGATAAAGCACTTTGTGTTGAGACACATAAGGCTGGTATATTTATATAATCTTTTCTATCATACTGTTTTAAAGATTCTGAAGTTTGTTTTGAAGTTATAATTAAGTAGTCATATTTTGAAAAATCAATAGTTGGTTTTAAAAAATTTATACTAAGTGAATTTACACTTTTAGCTTTGGGATGAGAGGAGATTGAGAAGAGGTAAATATTATTTTTCATTTTTACTTAACTTTTTAATTATTAATTTTACAATCTTTTGGATTGGGACTTTTTTAAAAAATACCTCAGGATTATTGAGTATAAAATATCTAAAAGAATAAAATTTATTGCCTTTATTACAATTTTCTATAAAAGTTTCTATATCTGGTTCAAATCTTGTTAAATCTTTTTTAATTTTGAAATTATTATAATGTCTTTCTATACGAATAACAAAATCAGTAAGTATCTCTTCTCTTAATACTCTTAGTTCATCTCTTCTTAAATTACAAATATCAAGTGTATAACTCACCCTATCATTACTTGAAAATATTTGAGCCTTATCATCAAATGTTAAATCTTTTAAAACATCTTCTTTCTCAGGATTTATTAACATAGGTTTCTCTAAAATATCATAATTATCACCTAAACTATGAATATCTTTATAAGTCTCGTCAGTATATAATATTTTTTTATTCTTAACTTCAAAATTCACCCCTTTAGAACCATTACAACTTGTACAACAAAGAAATAAATTATCCCAACTATAAGCTAACCAATAATATATATCTTTTGGTCGATAGTGTTCAATATGTTTAGGGGTATTTAAAAGAGTATCTTCACAATAAACACATTTTAAATTATATATTTTATGTAATCTATTTTTTAGTTCTCTTGGCTTATAAAGAGTTTTACCATGATTAAATGCCTTATCCTTCAAATTTTGACTAAAAGCATCTTTTCGATTTTTACTATTCAAAATTTTTGGAATATCCTCAAAGTTTTTTTCAACTTTTATCATATTTTTCTAACTCTCCATCTATAAGTTTTAGTATCTCTTCTTCATCTATATTTATATTTTCATCAATTCTTTTTGATACTATTTTATGGATTTTTTCATAAATATAATCATCACTACTCACTCTTCTATCATAATCTCTTGATGTTATAGTTTTTAAATCAAATATAGGTGAAGAGATTAAACTATTGTTTGTATATCCCTCATTTTTTATTTGGTTTGAGATACAAACATTCCCCTCATCTTTATATATTTTATAAAATACAGCCTCTTTAGATGCACCTAAAATTACAGTTGGGCTATGTGTAGTTATAATAAATTGAATGTTAGGAAAAATCTCTCTTATTTTTGTCATAAAGTTATATTCCCATTTAGGGTGAAGATGGAGTTCCACTTCATCGATGAGAACCACCCCTTGAAAATCTTTTATCTCAGTAACGAAAGGTTGATTCTCAGACAGTCGAACCAACATATCACATATAATAGTTATCACACCTTTGTATCCAGCTGATAATCTATCAAAATCTAATACTTCGGAATCTCTTTCTGTAAAAGTTACAGTTGTAGCAGTGATATTTATCTCTACATCACGATTAAGTAAATCATTTAAAAGTTTTTTAGCCTGTGCAACAGATACAATATTCCCCTCACCTTTACTCTCACTATGGTCTAAATATTTGAGCCAATCTATAGGATTCTTTAAATCTAAACTACCATTAAATAGTGTCAAGTATCCTGTTTCATCCTCTTTAACTAAAGAGTTATTATTACGGTTTGCACCATAAGCTAACATATTTTTATAACTCTGTTTTTCATCACCATTATAAGTTTGTTCATTAGAATCTATAAGTGTAAGTTTGTATCTATCTTTTATCTCACGAAAGGAAAGTTGTCCATCTTGCTGAGAACCTTTTAGTGCAACAGCTATCGCTTGAAGTAATAGTGTTTTACCATCACCATTTTCACCCAATATATATATCTCTTTTTTATCTTTTAAGTTATATAGTTTTAAATCTTCTATGCTAAAGAAGTTACTAATAGATATTGAATCAATAGTATATATATCTTCTTGAATATTAGTTTCTTGAATTATTTTATGTGTTTGATGGAAAAAAGTATCTTTATTATTTTTAATAAAAGTGATTGCATTATCTAGTTCTGTATAATATAGAGTAATTTTAGTTTTAGATTGCCCATTATTTACAAGATATTTCAACTTTTTATCTAGTAATTCTAGCAATATGGAATTGGCATATGTTTTTAATACATTAATATTAGAAATATATAAAGCAATGACTTCATTAAAATTTTTAAAATTAATATTTTTAAGTTTAAAAAGTTCAATGATACTTGGTGTTGTTAGAATACTCTCAATCTCATATAAATTACTCTCAATATTTTTAACTAGAGTATTTTTATCTATTGACATATTTTACCTTTACTATATGTTCCCACCCAAGATGGCAATGCCAATGAAATAAGAGGTATCGGATGTGATGCTTCAGCTTCACCTATTTAGAAAATGTAAGGGTGAGGCTAAAGCCACACATCCGAATTTATTCTATTTTGCTTATTTCATTGGCATTGCCCAAGATGGTGGAAACTAATTTGAATATATTTTTGTTAGATTATTCCCACTCAATAGTAGCAGGTGGTTTAGAAGAGATGTCATAAACAACTCTGTTAATTCCATCAACTTCATTAATGATTCTTCTTGAGATTCTCTCTAGTAAATCGTGTGGAAGATGGGCGAATGTTGCTGTCATACCATCAACTGCTTCTACAACTCTTACACAAACTGTGTTGTCATAAGTACGGTTATCGCCCATAACACCAACAGATTTTACATTTAAAA
>Ga0256837_1001185_pt1 | contig 18508 bp, 19 predicted proteins | sample 4562384metaG_FD_185976 | JGI IMG/M metagenome (GOLD analysis project Ga0256837, IMG submission 185976) | Hydrothermal vent microbial communities from Guaymas Basin, Mexico - 4561-384 | ecosystem: Environmental > Aquatic > Marine > Hydrothermal vents | place: Mexico: Guaymas Basin | collected...
TGCTCATATCGACACCTAATACTTCTTTGTATAGAAAGAGAATTGCAGCAAAGGCTTGGTTCTGGGTTGTGGGAGAAACTTTTTTATTGACTGCAAGAAATGTTAAAAACTGTTCTATCTCTTCTTTACCCATCTCAATGGGATGTTTTTTGTTATGAAAAAAGATATAGTGTTTGATCCAGTGCACATACGTACGTTCCGTAGAGTAACTATAGTGTTTCAAACGAATCTTATCTCTAACCATATCTAACAGTTTCTTCTTTGGTTGATGCATCACTACCCTCCAAAAATTAAAAGGACACAATGTCCGTTATTGCCCTATTTCTCCAATTAACGGACATAGTGTCCTGTTAATGGTATATTTCAGGATAAAAGGACATAAGCTGTTTTTATTATTGTAAGATTTTTTTTAGAAAAATGGTTAAAAATATGTCAGAATGACATATTTTTTATTTTTAACAGACATTTTTAGTGTGCTGTTAATCACGGATTTTAAGGCTAATGTACCTATAATGTTCCTTGAATAAATAGTTAGGTTCAGTTTGGTGAAGTAATCAAATAAATTTAGCTATAATATTAAAAAATAAAAGGAAGGGTTATGGAAGAAATTTCAAAGGTTATCAACAATATACTAAAAGATGTAGAAATGGATGATAATGCAAAAACATTGTTAGTAAGAAATTTAGAATCAACACTAAAAGAAAAAGTTGATTTATCAAGCTTAAAAACAAAATTAGAAATTTTATATAATTATGAGAAAAACTATTTAGAATTAGTTAAAGAGTTTAAAGAAGAAATTAAGTTTGCCAGTTCTATACAAGAGGATTTAAGGAAAGAAAGAGCTAAGTTTTTTGCTGAAACTTTAAAGGAAGTTCAATCAACACTTAAAGATTCACAAGTTGATAGTGCAGTTGCTTCAAACTGGGTAAAAGAATTAGTTAGTAGTTATACTAAAAGTTTAGATTTAAGTGGTGGATTAATTGAAGAACACACTCTTGATATGATTGGTAAAATTAGACAAGAAGCAAAGCAAGAAGTTAAAAAATCTAAAATTGATTAGTATATGGATAAAAATACTTTAATAGATATATTAACTATATTAAAAAAAGGTAGAAAAAAATTATTATATGATTTCATAAATGAAAAAACTGATATTTTTGAAGCAATGTTTAAATATGAAGATGATGAACAATTAATGAGTTTAGTTATAGACAAATATTTTACTGAATATATCAATTATCATTTTGAATTATTAAAAGAAATACAAAATAATCATAATTTAGAAATTAATTTTAGTAAAGTAATGTTAGAGTTTATTAACCATTTTGATAACTTAAATAAAAACTCAAGGTATTCTGAAAAGCTATACTATAAAGTTTTACAAGATAAAAAGAATATTTTAGAAGAATTGATATCTATAGGTTGTTCAGATAGAGAAAAATTTAATCAATTAAAATACATATATCAAAAAGATAAGAGACTTTTTGATAGAGAAATAAAATTAGTAGGAGAAACAAAATGAGTTTTTTTGATATGTTTGATAAGTTAGATGACATCATCTACGAGCCCGTTAAATTAATCACAGATTGGGCAAGAGAACCTTTAAAATCAAGAGAACATAAAAGAAATATTGAAAAAGAAAATGCAAAAATTCAAATAGAATCTGAAATTAAGATAAGAGAATTAGAAGTAGAAACTGATTTAGAAATTAAAAAATCTACAGAAATTCATAGAATTTTATCTGAAATAGATGAATTACAAAAAGATAAAGATTTTCAAAGAATGAAACTTGTTTCAGAATCTATTATGAAATATCAACAAGAATTAACAAAATTAAATGTTGATGCAATTAATGCTATTGGTAATATGCAATTAGAATTAAGAGAAAAAGCTCAAAATTTAGTTTATAGCAAAACAATAAAATATAAAGAATTACAAGATTTAGCCATATCTGAAGCTAGTAATGATTTAGAGGATATAATGAAAAAATTTCCTAACAATGAAAGAATGCAGGATATAATGATAAAAGCTGTTGATAAAAGATTAGCTAATGTTATTGATACTGCACAAAACTTTTTATTAGAGTTAAACGAAGATATTAAGTTACTTAATAAAAGTATTAATTTACTAGCAGAAAGTGGACAAAAATTTATTGAAAAACATTTAGATAATTTCCATCAAATACAAAACAATCAACAATCTCAAAAGGTAATTGAAAATAAAAATGACATAATTGATGTTTAAAAACCTAACAAAACCTTGGAAGATGAATAACATACCCTAACGGGTAGTTATCCATCAAGTCCACCGTTGCCTCGGACGCTTCGCTTACCGAGGCAACTATTTATAAAATCAAAATAAAGGGAAAAAATGAAAAAAATTAATTCTTTAGTAATAGGCATAAGCTCAACTATAATTTTAACATTATCTGGTTGTGGAGGTGGTAGTAGTTCGACACCAACAGAAACTGAGACGACAATAACAGCTATAGATGGATATATTAAAAATGCAACTTTAAAAGATAGTTCAGGTTTAACTGCAACATATTCATCTAATGGAAAATATACTTTTTCAAAAACTCCAACTTATCCTTTAACATTAACTGGTGGAGTATTAGAAGATGTAAATATTTCGTTTGATATAAATATGACAGCACAAAATGGTAGTAGTGTAATATCCCCTATCACTACTTTTTTAGGGAGTGATTCCAACTTGTTATCAAAATTTGCCAACTTAGGGTTAAGTCAAACTACATTGGATGAATTTGAGGTTGATTATATTGAAACATCTGATATTGATTTAGCTAAGTTATCACAACTTTTATATATAGTGTTAAAAGATGATAATTTAACAACAACATTTAAACAGAGTCTTGAAAATAATGATTCTATATATAATCTTGATAAATTATTTGATGTAGCTTCTTCAGATATAAACTCATCAAATTGGATAAATGCACAAAAAAACTGTGCCAATACTCTTTTAGCTAAAATAAAAACCTTCAATGATGATCCTTCTACCATGGAAACCTATTTGAAAGATGAAAAAACTCTTTTTTCTCAAGGTTGTGAAAATCATGCTCCAGAGTGGACACAATCTACTTATGATACAGGTCTAACTATCAGAGATGATAGTGATGATCCAAAAACTATAATGGATTTGACTTCTGTAAGTAGTGATGCTGATGGAGATAATCTAACTTATGCTATTGTTAGTGTTACTCCTTCTCTTAGTGGAGATGAAATAGCTTGGAATAATTCTGTTTACATAGATAATGGAGTGTTGAAAGTACATAATCTTTTAACAAATAATCCTAATATAAATGTAACAGTTTCTGTTGTAGTTAAAGTAAGTGATGGGACAAGTTCAAGTAATACTACTGTGAATTTTGATTTCCTTAACTTGAACTAGTTACAACATAATCTGACAGTTGGTTAACCCAACAATATCTTTGATTTTTAACTTTTGATGTTAAAATAAATTAAGATATAACAAGTTCGAGGAGCCAATAAGAAACCCTGACGGGTTCTTATTGGCTCACGATAGTCGTTGCCTCGGACGCTTCGCTTACCGAGGCAACGGGGGCGCGGGCTGAACACCCGCTAGTCGCCCGGTGCAGCAGCGCCGGGCAACAAGCGGGAGGATTACCATTCCTTCATATAGTATATAAAAAAACTTGGATTAAAAAAATTCAAAAATCTAACAATCTTTTATTAGAATTAAATTGGTATGGTAATGGTAGTACTTATTTTAATTTTGATTTAAATGGAAGTAAAGAAGCAATCCAAGAAATTAGAAATTTTTGTCACCCTAATAAATATAGAAAATAAGATACAACAAAACACCGGAGGGAATGAACTAACCGCACCAGCTTATCTAACTTTATTTTGCTAAAATAGTTTTTAGTTTAAAAAAGTGAGTTGAGCAAAACCGTTCATTCCTCACCTCCACCGTTAGACATATAAAAGGTGAACATGCTAAATAAAACAATATCCTTCCTTTTGAAATTACTAAAAAAGGAAGAATCTTCATCCAGACAAAAATTAGAATATAACCAAGTAATGAAGATTGCAAAACAGATTCATAGTGAAAACCCTGAAGCACTTAATGACTTAATTAAATTATTAGCAAGACCTTATCAATCTATTACTATGAAATCTGTATTGACCGAATTAGATCAAAATAGTATAAAAACAATTGATTCAAAAGAATTATTTTTTGATCAATTTGAAAAAATCCCATATTTAAATCAATCTTTATTTGATTTAAAAGAAAAATGTAATTATTCAAAACCGCTAAAACTAAAAACTGATGTTATACTACCATGGCCATGGAATCAATACCGTATTATTAATTGTTTATCAAATATTGGAATTGACAGACCTGCTGGTAATTGGAAACAAGATGATAATCATAAGATTGAATATTGGTTACCATTTGGTATTGGATTTGTTCATGGAGGAAATCATTCTATAACAAATGGCATAATAAATGGTACGGGAGTTATAAAAAAATATGATACTTATGATATTTCAAAGATATATAAATTTATTTATTGTGATGGAGAATATTACCGTATAAAAAAAGACAACACTATATTTCAAAAAGTAAATAATTTAGAATTTGCATGTATATTTGAGATTGGTAGACTAATGTTAAAGTCTAACAAAACCTTGGATGATGAATAAGTTACCCTATCGGGCAACTTATTCATCAAGTCCACCGTTAGACAAAGGAGTATGATTTTATGACAAAGCAAGAACTTGGAATTATTTTAAACAAGATGTATTCTGAAGCTAAAAAAGGAGAAAAAGTTACAATGATACATCTTTTTGGTATTAAATATGGTAATATTATAAGAGAAAACAACTATTCTTTTAAAGAAATAGCACAAAATGCAAATATTAGTGAAACATATGTGACAGAATTAACAAAAGGAGCTAATTTAGCAAAATATGTAAAGGAAAAATAGTGTATCGATTAAGCAAATTAACACTAAAACAAAGAGAAGAACTTTTTAGACAACTTCGTATCTCAATTACTCATCACTCAAATGCGATAGAAGGAACAACTTTATCTTTTGGAGAAACAAAAGAACTTTTAGAACTAGGTCATACAGCAGGTCATAAGCCACTTGGAGAACAACTTGTAATCTTAGGTTTTGCAAAAGCTTATGATGTGATAGTTCGTGAAGCAACCAATCCGAATAATATTATAGATAGTAGTTTCATAAAAGATATACATGCTATTATGTTTGAAGATGCTTTAAAAGTAGCACCAAATTATGTATCTAAACCTATTGGAGCTTATAGATTAGATGAAAGGTATATCAAAGGAGTAGATATAAAATTATCACAACCTCATATGATTTCAAATGATATAGAAAATTTACTATATAGATTTAAAAGTAATAATATGAACTTAGAAGATATAGCAGAATTTCATATATTATTTGAAAGAATACATCCATTTGCAGATGGCAATGGTAGAGTTGGACGACTTTTGATGGCATATCAAGCTATACAAAATAATATAGTTCCACCATTAATCAAAAATGAAAGTAGAGATGAGTATTTAGAAGCTATAAATGATAAAGGTGATTTATATGAATTTTTAAAAGAAAGTATAAATAAAAGTTTAGAGTTGATAAGCAAGTAATTGTCTAACAAATAAGAGAAACTAATAAATTAACCTGTGGCTAATTTAAAGCTTACTTTGGTCGTTAGCATCATATTTGCACATAAAGTCTTAATTTGGTACAATAAAAGGACTGAAGGAGACTTTATGCAAATTATTGAAGACATAAAACCTGTTACTTACTTAAAGAGTAGAGCCGCTGATGTGCTTAAACACATTAACGAAACACATCGACCGATGATCATTACTCAAAACGGCGAAGCAAAAGCTGTGATACAAGACCCAAAAAGCTATGAAGATATGAGAAATGCCATCTCCATACTCAAACTTCTTTCATTCGCTGAAGAAGATATAAGAGAAGGAAATCTGTATTCGGAGAAAGATACTTTTGACTCTGTTGAGGAACTTCTTAATAAATGAGCAAAACCTATAAGGTTCAATGGACTTCCAATGCCAAAGAAGACCTATTAAACATTGTCACCTATATTAAAGAAGATTCTCCTAGTATGGCAAGAGATGTTTATGAAACAATAAAAGAGAAAGCGCACTCAAGTAATCTCTTTCCACTCAGGGGTAGAATCGTACCTGAACTTCAAAAAGAAGGCATTACAATGTACCGAGAACTTGTTAGTTCACCTTGGAGAATTATGTATAAAGTCGACAGTGATACGGTTTATATCATGGCTATTTTTGATTCAAGACAAAATGTAGAAGATTTACTACTACAGAAACTGCTAACAAGACAGAAAATTTAAATTTATGGTTTTGGGACACTCAGCCACACAATAAACCACACATAATCTTACGCTACACTACTACAAAAGAAAAAACATGAAACAGATATATGTAGTAGCAACCGCCCTTTTATTACTTGGCGGATGCGGTGGCGGTTCCAACAGCGGTGATACACCTGCAACAAATGCACACCTGCTCTTTAAGTCAGGCTTTGAAGCGGGGGTTTACATTGACCCTTTGTTGATAGAAGATAATGAAATTGCCAAACCACTTTCAACATGCTACAATGCATCCTGAGAACGATGAAAAAGGAACACGATGCGTTTTTTAGAAAGTTTCTGGGTGCAGATACCCTGGTGGTCTGTCAAAAAGGCATACAGACTGCTGATCATTGCTCTGATCGGCGGCTTTTTGACGGCGCTTGTTGCTTTTTATCTCTACATGCGCTCCCTGCCCGAACTCTCTGCATGGCATACGACCATCCTGCAGAATGAATTTACCGCCAAGTCCGACATTAAAGACCTTAAAGGGTACATGGCACTGGAGGAGAGACTTTTTGCCGAGATGCAGAGCAAGATATATGACAAGACACTTCCCAAAGAACAGAACCGTATCAACCGCTACAACAGAGGAAGCCTCTCCGACCCCACACGCTGGCAACCCAACTGGAACAGAACCTTCGAGCTGAAAACGGACAATCCCAAAGGCGCCGTACTGCTGCTTCACGGCATGTCCGATGCACCTTACAGTCTGCATACCCAGGCGGCGTATCTTCATGAAAAAGGGTATTGGGTGCTGGGGCTGCGTATGCCCGGACACGGAACCATCCCTTCAGGGCTGAGGAACATGAAGTGGCAGGATATGGCAGCGGTCGTGGAGCTTGGCATGCAACACCTCTCGCAAAAAGTCGGTAACAAACCCATACATATCATGGGCTACTCCACAGGCGCACCGCTGGCACTCAACTACACCCTCAAAGCGTTACAGGAAAAACCGCAGCTTAGCGTACCCGCTTCTCTTGTCTTCTACTCTCCTGCCATAGGTGTAAGCAAAGCCGCACCCCTTGCCATATGGCAAAGCCGCCTTGGCTACCTGTTGGGGCTGCCAAAACTCGAATGGAACTCCATCTCCCCGGAGTACGACCCGTTCAAGTACGGCTCCTTTGCCGTCAATGCGGGAGATCAGGTCTACCGACTGGCAAAAGAGGTGCAAGAACAGTTCAACCGACTCCAAAAACACCCTTCTCAAAAGTCCTTTCCACCCATACTCAGCTTCTCCTCCATTGTCGACAGTACCGTCTCCGTTCCCGCTGTCATAGAGAACCTGTTCAACAGACTGCCAAAAGGGAAGCACACCCTCGTACTCTTTGACATCAACCACAACTTTGACCGTAACAATGTGGTAAAGTCCTCTGTTCTGGAGCACATTAGACAGCTAAGAGAGACCAGAACGAACGGGAACTACCGGTTCGAGCTCATCTCCAATATCCACACAAAAAACAACCGTGTAGAACGCATCGTGGACCATCAAAAAGCACAACTGCTGCCTTACCAATGGCCAAAGGGACTCTACTCACTCTCACACCTTGCTCTGCCCATAAGTCCTGACGATCCACTCTATGGAAACGAAGAAGCACCCCAAAGCCCAGGTATTCAGCTGGGACACCTTGCCGTTTACGGAGAGACCGGTGTGTTGCAGATATTACCCTCTTCCCTGCTCAGACAGAGGTGGAACCCTTTTCATGCGTATGTGAAAGAGAGGGTTTTAAGATTTTTGGAAAATAAAGAGTAGTATTGATGAGTCCCCATGCTTGGCATGGGAACCGGGTTGGGAGAATGGTATGTAGGCTACGCTTCCAACTGCTGTTTAACAAGCTCGTTGACTACCTTCGGGTTTGCCTTTCCACCCGTAGCTTTAAGCACTTGCCCAACAAAGAAGCCAAAGAGCTTGTTGTTCCCCTCTTTGTACTTCTGCACATTCTCAGGGTTCTTGGCAATGACCTCGTCGATAATAGGCAGAATTTCTGCCGGATCGCTGATCTGCTTGAGACCTTTTGCTTCTACATAAACAACCGGATCAGCACCTTCTGTGGCCATCGCTTCAAAGACCTCTTTGGCGATCTTGGTGGAGATGGTCTCATCGTCTATCATCTTCACAAGGGCTGCGACCTGTGCAGGGGTGAACTGTAGCTTGGCTATCTCTTTGGTTTTCAGTTCTCTTGAGACATCATTGGCAACAAGATTGGCAATGTTCACAGGCGAGTTGTGTACCGCTATCGCTTCATCAAAAAATACAGAGAGTTTCGCATCACGGGCGAGCATCTCCGCTACCGTGTTGTTGAGCTTAAGCTCTTTGGTGTAGCGCTCATACAACGCCTGCTCCTTAGCACTCATCGGTGCCACTTCACCATCGATCTGCGCTTTCTTTTTAGGTTGAGGCTTTACTTCCTGCTTTTGCTTTTCAGGTTTTTTGGTTTTTTTTGCCCATGAGTCTTTAAGGCTTACGATCTTGTTAAAGACCGGGGCATCATCACTGTAGTCAACCGGATCGGCATAGAAGTACCCCTCTCTCTCAAACTGGAAACGCTCATCAGGCTTTTCGGTAATGACCGCCGGCTCGATGAGTGCATCTTTAACGACTTTGAGAGAGTCAGGGTTGATGTCTTCAATTCCTTGCGGCGCTTCGACTTTAAAAAGCCTGTCGTAGAGCCTGACCTCAACCTTTTTGGCACTCTCACCTTCAACCCACTGAATGGCACTTTTGACCTTAATGCCGCTGGTATCAGACCCGCTCTTGGAGTCAGGCGCATACTCCACTTTGATCTCGACAATATTCCCGTTCTCATCTTTGATCACCTCTTTACAGGTGATGATGTAGGCATACTTCAAACGAACGGGTTGCTCTGGTGTCAAACGAAAGTACCCTTTGGGCGGGTTCTCGCTAAAGTCTTCACGGTTGATGTAGATCTCTTTAGCAAACGGCAGTTTACGGCTTCCTTCTTTAGGCACATCATGCGGATAGTACGAAGCATCGATCTCTTCACGACCTTCATAGTTGGTGATAGTCACTTTCAAAGGGTCCATCACACACATTACACGCGGTACTTTCGGGTTCAAATCATCACGAATGCAGAACTCAAGCTGTGAGACATCCACCACGGAGTTTGCTTTGGCAATACCTATCTGCTCACAGAAAGTGAGGATGGACTCAGGGGTATAGCCACGTCTTCTGTACCCTGCAATGGTCGGCATACGTGGATCGTCCCAGCCGTTGACCACTTTTTTCTCTACCAGTTCAAGCAGCTTTCGCTTACTCATCACCGTATAGTTGATGTTGAGTCTGGCAAATTCGTACTGGTACGGGCGAGGCGGCTCAAGCTGTAATGTATCGATGACCCAGTCGTAAATGTCACGGTTGTTCTCAAACTCCAGCGTACAGAAAGAGTGGGTGATCCCCTCAATATAGTCCGAAAGACAGTGTGCAAAGTCATACATTGGATAGATCGCCCACTTGTCCCCTGCTCTGTAGTGGTGTGCATGGCGTATGCGGTAGAGCAGCGGATCACGCATCTTCATGTTCGGTGAAGTCATGTCTATTTTGGCACGAAGCACATGCGCACCCTCTTCAAACTCCCCATTCTTCATGCGCTCCAGCAGATCGAGGTTTTCCTCTACACTGCGGTTGGCATACTCGCTGCGTTTACCCGGACTGGTAACCGTTCCTCGGTACTCACGCATCGTCTCCTCATCGAGGCTGTCTACATAGGCTTTCCCCATCCTGATGAGATCTTGCGCATAGCCGTAGAGTCTGTCGAAATAGTCTGAGGTGTAACGCACATCCCCATCCCACTTAAACCCAAGCCACTCCACGGCATCCTGAAGCGCTTGCACATATTTGGTGTCCTCAGTGGTGGGGTTGGTGTCGTCCATTCTAAGGTGACATTTACCGTTGTAATCTTTGGCGATACCAAAGTTGATACTGATAGACTTTGCATGCCCGATATGCGGAAAACCGTTAGGCTCAGGCGGAAACCGCGTGACGATCTCTTTGTACTTCCCTGACTTCAAATCCTCTTCAACGATCCTGCGTAAAAAATCTTTACTCTCTTTGCTTTTTGCCATGCCTAACCTTTAAATTTCGTGACTCTTATAAGGGGTGTATTTTAGCCAATTAGTGCTTATTGTTCTGTATTTATCGTCTAATTGGATTGAGATTGATCTAAAGATAAAAGAATCAAACTTTTTTAATATTGATATTTTCTAATATCTTTCCCAGTTCCCGTGTCTCTTCATACTTCTTGGCAACTTCAGTGACATACTTCAATGTCAGCGGTATATCTTTCAAGTACCCCTCTTTGCCATCTCTTAACGCCAAACGGGCAAAGATACCCAGTATTTTAATGTGGCGTTGGAGTCCCATGAAGTCGAACCAGCGCATGAATGTTTCATCATCCGCATCAAGTCCTTTGGCATCTCGGAAGTAGAGTGCCAGTTTTTTCACCTGCACTTGGGGAAGCTCCACATAGACATCACGAAGGAGTGAGACAAGATCGTAGGTAATGGCTCCTACTCTGGCATCTTGAAAATCAATGACTGCCAAATGATCCTGCGGGTCGACCATGATGTTTCGTGAGTGGTAGTCGCGGTGCACAAAGAACCCTTGGGGCTGTTGCAGCACCTCATCGGCAATGAGATGGAGTATCTCATCGATGACCAGCAGTGCATACTCAGGTATTGATATTTGTAAATATCTATCTAGGTACCACTCATTCATCAGTGCCATCTCAAAGAGCAGAAAATCTTTGTCATACACAGGAAGCCCCGATGTATCGGCATATTGCATCTTAACGATCGTATCGATGGCTTTTGTATAGACACTCTCCCCTTCTGCATCTATGACATCTGCCATATGTCTGCCGCCAAGGTCTTCCATAAAAACAAATCCAAGGGTGGGTTCAAAGGCGTTTATTTTGGGGGTACGCACCCCTGCTTCGTGCAAACGGTGGGCAATGTCGACAAAGGGTGCCACACTCTCAGGCTGTGCGGATGCATCCATTACGATGCCTTTTTGAAAGCCGTCATCGATGCGGTAGTATTGACGAAAACTCGCATCTCCTGTTAAGGGAGTGAGCTCTCCTTCTATGCCGTAGCTCTCCAGCCATTTTAGCAGTTCTTTTGGTTTTGTATGGGTCATTTTCTATTCCTTATTATTTTAGCTTCTACCACATATGTAATCGCACATAGATCACATATACTCTCATCGGGAAATCTTATATTTTATAATATTGTCTGATATACAAGCTCTTGTAGAGGCTCAGACCGCAGGGAGGATTTGTCCTCGTAAAGAGATTGTATATCAGACAAAACCACAGAACTATTGATAGAGCGCACCCAAAACCGTATTCTGCGATGCTCCCGTCACATCTTTAAGTAGCACAGGCTCTTCATGTACGCGCTTGTATGCCAACCACGCCATCATCATCGCTTCAAGCGCGTCAGCCTCCGCCATGATGCCTACATGGATGTTGGGCATCAGCGCTGCGATACGTTCGACCAAAAAGCTGTTCTTCGCCCCACCCCCGCAGAGCATCAGCACATCGGGGTTGAACTTGAGCACTTCATTAGAGAGGCTAAGGGCTGTGAGTTCCAGCAGGGTTCGTTGAACATCTTTGGGCGGACACATAGATCCGCCCCTACGCAAGATATGTGCTTCTACCCATTGTATATTGAACTTCTCTCTTCCCGTACTCTTGGGGTAAGGTAGTGCAAAATAGTCATCTGCCATCATTGCATCAAGCAGTGTGTAGTCCACTTTTCCTTCTCTTGCCCAGACGCCCTCTTTGTCGTACCCTGCCCCTTTGTGTTTGGATATCCACGCATCCATCAGCATATTGCCCGGGCCCGTATCGTAGCCGATCAGTGGTTCTTGGAGCACGGTAATATTGGCGATACCACCGATATTGGCAACCGCAACAGCCATTTCAATATTTTTAAATATAAACCTATGAAATGCCGGAGCGAAGGGTGCCCCGCTTCCCCCGAACGCCATATCTTTTCGGCGAACATCGGCCACCACCGGTATGCCGCATCGAGCGGCAATGATATTCGGGTCTCCCAGCTGCATAGTAAAGGGGCAGGTACCCTTGGGTGCATGCCAAAGCGTCTGTCCGTGTGAACCGATAGCAGAGACTTCATCGGCTACAATACCTGCATCTTCGAGCAGGAATACCACCGCATCGGCAAAGAGCAGACCCAAACGGTGGTCAAGCTCCCCTACTTCATACAGGCTCGTCTCTCCTGCTGTCAGATTGAGTATCTTCTCTTTTAGCTCCGAAGGGAACGGGTATGTACTTTGTTTTAGTAGTTGACAATCATCTGCATCGATATCACACAACACAACATCGACACCGTCAAGAGAGGTACCGGACATTAAACCGATATATTTACGTTTTTTCATAAGATGCATTATAGCAAACAAGATTATGAATATAAATTATTGTATACTTTGCCTATATCAATTTTTACAAAAAACGGGAGAATTCATGAAACATACACTACTTAGCAGTGCTGTTGCTACAGCACTGCTCTTTACAACGACTGCTTACGGGAACAACACAGAGACAAAAGGTATGACGCAGACAGCCGCAACGCTGAGCCCAAAGCAGTCACCGAAAGAGAGAGCAAAACAGTTCGATGAGAAGATCCATGCCTTGTCACAGTATGGTTTTTCCATCACCTCACCTACACCAAACAGCTATGTCCTCACAGTTAAGAAGAAAGAGAAAGCCGCCCATATACTGCTTGGACTGCTCAACCTGAACACCCTTAACGATACCGATAGTGCCACTATTGCCAATGCGATAGACCAATCCGTATTCGTCGTTGAGATAGACCCCAACAAGTATGCCTCGAACACGCAAGAAAGTATCACTGTTTACTATATGGGAAATAAAAAAGAGGCTCCGTTGCTATCGAAACTACTTCAAGAGAAGAAGGTGGGTGCCTACCTGACCTATAACAATGCGAACCAACTTACCAAGATACGCTTCAAAGAGATCGACGAGCATATCGTCAAAGAGCACAATGAAACCGATATCATGCTTAAGAATATGTATATCGACATTACACCGCCTACCTCTTCAGATACGACTGCTTACGCATATACCGTACATGCAGGTAACTTGCGCATTACACAGACAGACCATGATGATAACACCAGTTTAACCCTCTCCTACACCAACCCTGTATGCAAGGTCGACAAGCTCAACAGCTACTTGGGCAAGACGGCATGTCACATCCCCGATATCGAAGCGGTACTTACCGATCTATCCAGCAAGGATTATGTAAAAGCCGCTATCAAAGAGAGTGATGTCAACTATCATGCACAGAGCCAAAAAGGAAAAGTTTCCATTCTCTCGACACTCTCAACCAATACTATCGACCTTACGCTGATCGAAGCAGGCGCAAAAAGTCAACTACACTTCGACCATCTAAAGGTCGACGGTAAAGCGGCAGACATCGACGAGGCAACACTCAAAGCCTATAGCGACTTGATGGAGAACCCACCTCAAGATGCCAATGTCACGATCCAAAAGATGGTGACGTATATCGGAAAGCTCTACAGCAGCGGTATGCATTTTGACTACACCCTGACACTCGATAGTATCAAAGGGAACTCCGAGCTGGGTTCGCTCCTGCTTGAAGGGTATCAAGCCAACGGAGGCGGCATACTTTCCCAGAGCATCGATTTCCATGAAGAGAGTCATGTCAAACACTTTGCCATCAGCCAAAAAGGGATGAAGAAACCTCTCTTTAGCATTTCGAACTTCCGATTCGGTTATGCCATAGAAGATCTCTACAACTTCATTCCACCGTTCATGAAGTTCTCAGGAATGGCAGCGACAATGCCTGCATCTTCATCGGGTGAACTTCCGCCTGAAATGGAAAAAGTACTCATGAACATGGGGAACAGTCTCGTCAATCACGGGTTACACTTCTCATTGGCACCGGTCGGGTGGGATGCAATCACGATGCAAGTACCCAATGCACCACAAAGCCTTGAAAAGTTAGACCTTCAACTCCATACCAAACTCGATAAGAACACCATCGCCATCGATCCGAACAACCCGATGACAGCGATGATGCTGCTTTCATTCTTCCATGCCGACGGTAAACTCGTGCTGAAGAAAAAAGACCTCACTGCTCTCTCTCAGAGCATGCCGCCAGAGATGATCGGTATGCTGATGATGTTTGCCAAATATGAAGGGGACAAAGCTATCTTTGTCTTGAAGTTCGAGAACGGACACTTGATGATCAACGGACAACCCCTGATGTAACCTCTCCTCTCCCTTCGGGGAGTCCTTCTTTTTTATATCGGTTCACACTCAATTGATATTCGGAATCTATAATACCTTATAAGCAAGTAATCTATTCTAACAATATAAGAGGTCAACAATGAACTATCAACCATTTTTCGATACGATAGAACCAGTAGTGCTCCAAGATGAGCTGGCACGTTTTTTGGGTGTGAACGATGACGGGATCATCGAGATCTCCTACCTTGACATCGTCAAAACGGCAGGACACAGCTGCGGTACGGTCGCAGGAGCATACTTAAGCGCACTTTTGGGGCTTAAAGCCCTCTTTGGCGAAGAGATATCCCTAAGCGTGGAGAGATCAAGGTGGAGCTTAAACGTGCAGTCACCTAAGAGAATGCGGGTGTGGTAGGGTGTGTCCTCTCCAACATCACCGGTGCGACGACCGACTACGGCTTCGGCGGTATCCCCGGAGGCAAGTTCAACCGTCACGGACTGCTCTTTTACGAAGCGGACATCGACACCGATATCTGTTTTACCCGTCTCGATACGGGTGCATCGGTAGGGGTAAACTACCATCCGCATAAGGTGGTCAATCCGATGAATATCCTGATGAGCGACATTGGAGAGAATGCGACCGAAGAGGACAAAGCAAGCTTCCCCGTACGTTTTCAAAAGATGGTAGAGACCCTTTTTAAGAACAAAGAGACAGTGATCGAAATCGTAAAATAGACGTTGGAGAGAGCATGAAGAAACCTATTTGACTTTTACTGCTTGTATGCGGTAGCTATACCCTACAGGCACAGACACTGACCCTCAAAGAGGCTGTTTCACAGACATTGGCGCACCATCCCGATGTCAAACGCTTCATGCTTCGTATCAAACAGGCAAAAGATCGGCTATCAGATCGCCCGTGAACAGAAGGCATCGGATATCATCACCCTCAAAGAGGAACTGCGCAACCTCCTGATCGACATCGACCACTATGGACGTACGATCAAAGCGAAAAAAGCACAGCTTGCTTCTGCACAAAAGAGCCTTAAACTGGTCTCCGCCCGTTACAAAGAGGGACTGGCAACCTACATCGAAGTGCTTGACACCAACCGCTCTGTCAGTGTTGTCAAGATGCTCAAGAAGATCGCGCTCGATCAGGATGTAGCCATTATCATGGTCACTCACGATGAAGCGATGCTGCCGCTGTGTGACCGCATTTTGAAGATCGAGAATAAAAAGGTTGTCTCGCACGACGTACCGAGCAACGGACAACTGGCAGAGGGGATCGTCTAACGCTCCTCTGCCCCACTTCACAAACCCTACACAAAACTTCTTTACAATAGAGTATCTTAAATCATTAGGAGTCTACAGTATGAGAAAGTTAACCAAAATAGTCACCCTCTTAACCGTTATAGCAAGCTGTACCTTTGCACAGAGCGACAACGTCGAAAAGGTTGATATAAGCAAACTCGACCGGACCATGGGGTTGCATCAGGCACAAAAGCGTACCTTCAAGAACAAAGCGGAGTTCCAACATCAGCAACAACGCAAAGAGGCACATAAGAAACAACAAAAACAAGCACCACAGAAGAAAGCAGCGCCCCACTACCCTCAGGACAAACGTATCACCTACCGTCAACGAGAGTATAGCGACCGATATAGATATGACGACCGTTACGACTACGACCGTGAGTACAGCAGACCACACTACCGACACAGACCGCATGCACGCCCGCACAAACATCCTAAGCGCGGCTGGATACTGGCATACAAATACGACAGAGCAGGATTTTACGATAGAGACGGTTTCCACTACGGCTACTTCAACCGTTACGGCTACATGTTCGAAGGGGAGTTCTACCGCTACGACAGGTACTACCGCTATCGTGACAGAGTGAGAGGAAGAGGACTTTTCGACCGCTACTACTACCGCCCTACCCGCTGGAAATATTACGGCTTCTGCCGATAATACCTACCTGGCAGGCTTCTTGCCTGTCATCATCACCCCAAACGCCACCGCCGTTCCCACGACGATCTGCCATGCGAATCCAAGCTTGATACCAAGCATCCCGCCCAACACATAAGGCTGCAACAACAGTACGGTCAAAAATCCTCCTATGAGTGCCAAAGGAACCGTTTTGGCTGAACCACGCTGTGTAAAGATCGCCGCACCGTAAACCCCAAGCAGTCCGGTATAAGCAAATGCCATCACACCCAGCGCAAAACTCAGTAACGGCAGGTCGGTGTAGCGTTGCCAGTAGTAGCTGAGCATCGCCATAAGAGAAAGTGCAACAGCAAACAGCAGGACCGCCATACGCCCCGCTTTGACAAAGTGCATCTCATCGTTCACACCGTGCTTCTGCTTCCACGGCTTGTAGAGGTCTTCTACTGCTACCGAAGCCATGGCACCCAGTACGGAGTTGGAGCTTGAAAGTGCCGCGGCCACCGCACCGACCGTGACCAGCCCGCGCATACCTTCTGGCATCTCATGGAGGATGTAGTACATAAAGATGGTGATCTTCTCTCCATTGAACTTCTGCACCACATCGGCATTGAGCCCTGAGAGTTCCGGGTGTTTGTAGAAAAGGTAGAGCAGCAGACCGATAAAAAGGAACAGTATCGCTACGGGAATGGTCATGTAGATGCTCATCATCAACGAGCGTTGCGCCTCTTTGCTGTCCTTACATGCCAATGCACGCTGGGTCATATCCTGATCAAGCCCATAGGCGGCAATGTTGAGCAGCAGCCATCCGCCAAGCAGCGCCCAGATGCTGAAACCACCCGTAAGCAAAGTGTCGATGAGCTTGAGTTTCCCGTCTGCCTGTAAAGTCTGGTAGATCGTTGCAAAATCACTGTTAAGACTCATGTATAGGTAGATAAGTACGGCGATCCCTGCACCGATGTAGGTTGCCGCCTGAATGATGTCTGAGAAGATGACCGACTTCACCCCGCCAAAATAGGCATAGGCAAGCGCACCAGCCATCAAGATGGCAATAGAAAGTGCTACATGGGAAGCGGCAATGTCAAGAAACAATATCATCGAAATAGCAAGTGCTCCAATGTAAAGCCGTGCACCTGAAGCAAACAGACGACCGATGAGGAACATGATCCCTGCCTGCTTCTTTGCTCTCTCACCGTAGCGTTTCTCAAGCAGTTCATAAACAGTGACCGCATTGATGGCATAAAACCTCGGAATGAGCACTTTGGCAACGAACACTACCGCCAAAAATGCGGAGAGATAAAACCCTATAAAAGTCAGATCTTTGCCGTAGCTGTACTCCGGTCCGCCCAAAAAGGTTGCCGCTGACTGTGAAGTTGCCAGCACAGAGATGGCAACCGCGAACATGGGAACGGAGTTGCCGCCTACAAAGTAGTCACGCGTACTTTTAACCTTCACACGGCTGAGAATGACTGAAGTCAGTGTCAAAACAAGAAAGTAGGCACCAAATACCGTCCAGTCAAGAGTGGAGAAGGCTGAGTGCATCAGTTGCCTTTGGGTGGTGTTTTAAGGTGCAGCACTTTGACACCGGCTCTGACTTTTTGCATAAATGTTTTTCCCGGATCAAATTTAACGGTACGGTAACCTTTGTCCTTCTCAAGCCAAAGCGGCGTTGCTTCCATGCGTCTGTACTCATGGTGTCCTATGAGGTATTGGATACTCGGATATTTGGATTTGAGATACTTGATTAGCGCAATGTTCGCTTTGACCTGTGCGGGAGTCAGGTGCTTGGCATCTTTGGCAACATTCTCCACCCCGATGGCGTAGTAGTTCAGTCCGATCACATGCCGCCCCATCCAGTTCTCAGGCATCAGACGGTAGACGGTACC
>Ga0256837_1001186_pt1 | contig 18502 bp, 17 predicted proteins | sample 4562384metaG_FD_185976 | JGI IMG/M metagenome (GOLD analysis project Ga0256837, IMG submission 185976) | Hydrothermal vent microbial communities from Guaymas Basin, Mexico - 4561-384 | ecosystem: Environmental > Aquatic > Marine > Hydrothermal vents | place: Mexico: Guaymas Basin | collected...
CAGTTGAATATAGAAGGTGATGACCACCCGCCCATAAATAAAGGAACATTAGACCCCAAAAAGATAGTAAAGAGAGTTTATATGAATAAATCGCTTGTCCTGATTCTTTTGGTAAAAAATAGTAAATCATCGCAACAATAGGAACAGTAAAACCAAATGCAACAGCATTATGTCCATACCACCATTGTACTAGAGCGTCATTTGTACCAGCATACATAGACACAGAATGATACCAATCACCATATCCACTACTTCCATCAATTGCAGTACCTAAAATTGTAGGAATCTCCATATTGTTGAAAAGATAAAGCATAGCTATACCAAGAAATGTAGCTATATAGTACCAAACTGAAATATATAATGATTTCTCACGACGTATACCAATTAACCCAAACATATTAACACCAAAAAGTACCCATACAAGGACGATAGCGATATCTATAGGCCATTCAAATTCAGCATACTCTTTTGAAGTTGTAACACCAGCAAGTAATGAAACAACAACAGCCCCAACAGTTAATATATATAACCAAAACTGTAATTTACCTAAAAACATCAGTAGGCTTGATTCAGCCATTGACACCTTTAGTACACGTTGACCAACATAATACCAAGTAGCAAAAACACCACTTATAGTAAAACCAAAAATTACTGCATCAGTATGCAGTGGACGAAGACGACTAAAGTTTGTGTATTCAGCAAAACCTTCACCTAACATCAGGTTTAACCCTGGAAAAGCAAGTTCAAATGCTAAAATAACACCTACAAGCATACCTACAATTCCCAACGCGATTGTTGTGAACATAAACATCTTTGCAACTGTATAGTCGTACTCTAATGGACGATTCTCCATATATAGCCTCCTTATAGATTCAAAGCAATTATGTCTAAATTAATATTAGACAAATTAACACTGACATATTAACAGTAAAAATGTTTAAGCTATCTTAAATATTGACATTTTTATGACAAATTTGAAAATTTTATTAAAATTTTGATTTAACTTAACAGTTTAGTAACAAAAAAAGGCTATGAAGATTTAGAATAATATAAAAGTTACTTATCTTTTTATTAAAGATAAGAACTCTGAGAATATATATCTACTCTCTTTTGGACCAGGAGAAGATTCTGGGTGATGTTGTACTGAAAATATAGGAGAATCATTATATTTTAAACCCTCGATAGTATTATCAAAAAGATTAGTATGTGTAACTGATGCTATATCAGTAATATTATCAGGTACATTATAATTATGATTTTGAGCAGTAATCTCAACTAATCCTGTTTTTTCATTTTTAACAGGATGATTTCCACCATGGTGACCAAACTTTAGTTTATATGTATCATATCCATGAGATATAGAAAGTAATTGATGTCCAAGACATATTCCAAACATAGGAATTTTTGCAGCTATAAGTTGTTTAATTTGTTCTTGTTCTTTTTTTAGTACAAGTGGATCACCTGGTCCATTTGAAAGAAAAACACCATCAATATCTTTAGATTTATACTTTTGTATTAAGTCCTCTGCTTTAAAATCATTTGGAATAACTTCTACTCCAATTCCAGCTGAAACAATCTCATTTAAAATATTTGTTTTTACACCAAAATCAACTACGGCTATATTTGCTTGTATCTTAGGTGCCTCGTTAAAAGAAAAACCCTCTTTATCTGCATAAGTAGATTGAGTATGTTTATAAGACTCTTTTGTACTCACTTGCTCTATATAGTTTATATCTTCAATACGAGGGGCATTTTCTAAAATCTTTTTAAGTTCATCTTTATCAGAAATTTGAGTAGATGCTACCATCATCATAGCACCTTCACTTCTTAACATCTTAGTTAAAAATCTTGTATCTATATCACATATCCCCATAACATTATGTTCTTTTAAAAAGTCTGCTAAAGAGCTCTGTGCACGAAAGTTAGAATACCTTTTTTGATATTTTCTAACTATCATACCTTTTGCATGAGCGCCCTTGCTTTCCATATCTTGAGAATTTACACCAATATTTCCAATCTCTGGTGTTGTAAAAGTAACAAACTGACCAGCATAAGATGGGTCAGACATTATCTCTTGATAACCACTCATTGAAGTATTAAAAACTATTTCACCAACTACAGTATCATCAGAACCAAAGCTGTTTGCTTCCATATATGTGCCATTTTCTAGGTAAATATACACTTTATTCATAGACATCTATTCCATACCTCTTTTTGTAAGTTCTTCTCTGTAAAGTTTTTCATATAAAATATCAAATTCATCAGTTCCAGGGATATAACGCTTTTTATATGTATGAATTTTATCCATAACTGCATCTTCGAGCTCGCTAGCTTCTGCTATAAAAGCTGTAATTGCATTATAGATGATATTTTTTATACGATTTTCTGTAACTTCAAAGTGGATTAAATCTTCTTCATAAAGTTCATCTAAAATTTTATGTGCGATATCAGAATAGCGCTCTTCATAGTTTAATATTACACCAAATTCTGGTGCTAATTTTTTCTTAATCATAAAGAAAAGTTGTCTCTCATCTACAAGGTTGAACTCAATCTCTTCTTCATTATCCTCACAAATATCATCAACTTTTTCTTCTAATGCCATCTCTTGTTTTACACTAGCAATTAAAATTTTCTCAGCCTCTTGTGAAACAGCTTCAAGCCCTTTAGTCATCGTAACAACACCACTTTTGTTTAAATCAATCGCAACTCTACTTGATATATGAGGTATAGTTTTTAGTGATATTTTCATGTACGAACCTTGGTATAATAAAATTAAATTTAAGCATTTTACTATAAGTTAGGTTAGAAGATAATTAGTTCAAAAAATATCGCTCAAATTCTTTTTTATTTACAGGTTTAGAAAAGAGGTAACCTTGTAATATATCACAACTATTATTTATTAAGAAATCCTTTTGCAAATTGGTTTCTACACCCTCAGCAACTATACTAATATCTAAATTTTTAGCAATATCAAGTATAGTTTTTACCATCTTTTTATCATCTTGTGTATTATTTAATTCAAAAATAAAAGACTTATCAATTTTAAGTTCATCTATTGGAACTTGTCTTAAATAACTAAGGGATGAGTAACCAGTACCAAAATCATCCATAGAAAATCTTATCCCGCTTTCTTTAATCTTATTCATAATTTTTATTAACTTATCTACATCTTCCGCTATACTCGTTTCTGTCATTTCAAACATTAACTTATTGGTAAGTTTCGGATCTAAGTATTGGGCACAAAGCTTCAATGCATTATCTACAAAATTTCTATGAAATATCTGCCTCATACTAATATTTATAGATAATTGTTCTAAATGTATCCCTCTATCATACCAATCAGAAAAAGTTTTAAGTGATTCTTCAAGTATATAATAGCCAAGTTCAATTATGGCTCCAGTTTGTTCAGCTATTGGTATAAACTCATCTGGTCCAACAAACCCCAACTCGTTATTATTCCAACGCACTAGAACTTCACATCCGATTACTTTACTATTAGAATCTAACTGAGGTTGATAATTTAAAGAGATTTCATTATTTTGTATTGCAAAATGTAACTGTTTTTCTATCTCTAATTTTCGCTCAACTCTTAAAGATAGTTTTTCATTAAAAATGATTACACCATCCCTACCTTGAGATTTTGCTTCATACATAGCAATATCAGCTTCTTTTATAAAAGTTGTTGCTGTCATTTTTGGGTTATCTATCACACTAACACCAATACTTGCACTAATATAAAGATGATGTTCCTCTATTATATATATATTTTTAATAATTTCTAATAAATCTTCAGAAAATTGAATTGCACTTTTTAAACACTCCTCTTTATTTGCAAATCTTGAACTCAAGATACAAAACTCATCTCCACCAAGTCTTGATACACTGTTTTTACATTTCAAAGAAAGATCACTCATTCTCTTAGCTACTTCTATTAGTAAAAGATCACCAACATCATGTCCTAAAGTATCGTTAATAGTTTTAAAATGATCTAAATCAATAAGTAATAAATACATATATTGTTGATCATTTTTTTGAATCTTTATTGCATCCTCTAGTAGATTTATAAAATAGCGTCTATTTCCAAGTTTAGTTAAGTAATCATGATAAGCTTGAAACTGACTTTTTTGAAGATAGTTAAAAGTGTTACGAGAACCATATAAAAGTACACCCGCAAGTACTACTGTTAAAAATGCTATTACATAAGAGTAAAACTGTGCAATTCCGATAAGATATAAGGTTATTGGTAACATAGATGTTATCAAGATTAGTATTGCTAATTTCTTTTCTGAAACTAAAATAGTAGTGGCTACAACAGCAACACCAAGTTGAGTAAAAATAGCTAAATAATGAAGCTCTATATTATCACTTAAGATATACACATAAAACATGATAGTCCATGTTGAAAAATATATAAAGATAAAAGATCTTAACTCACTTAGCCATTTCTCTTTTTCTTGAATAGTCATTTCCGTATCAGAGTAATGTTTATATAATTTATAACCCCAAAGTGAAACTAATAATACAAACAAATACCATAATATTTCAATGTGGTTTGTATTGTAAATAAATCCAAACAATACATAAGAGGTAGATGTTCCAGCAAATAGAGCTATTAATATCAATATTTGTTTATGCATAAACTTATAAAAATTCATATTATCTAGCATATAAACAACCCCTTGTATAAGATTGTTAAATTATAACTAAATAATATACTTAATTACTTATTTCGCTAGTAAAAGTGTAAGTGATGATGCCTTTTTTGCATCCATTTTTGAGAGAATTTTTCCAACTGTTTTTGGCTTTAATGAGCTAAGTATGGAAGATGCTTCAGTTTCATCCATATCAGAAAGTATATTCGCGGCAGATGCTGCTTTCATTTTTGCAAAAGTTTGAGCAATTTTATCCATTTTTATCTCTTGGTTTTTTTTCAAAATAGCTTCATTTTTTTCAAGCATCGTTTTAATATTATTTTCTTTTTTTGTAATATCATCTAATTTTTTACTTACTATCGCTTCATCTTGAGAAACTTTTATCTCTTTTTTTCTAAGTAGCTCTTCAGTTGCAATTTTTAGCGCAGAAAGTGCTTGTCTTTGTTCATCAATTCTCTCTAATTCAACTAGGAGTTCACTTTTTCTAGCTTTAAATATTTCAGTACATTCAAAAAGCTTATCACTTGTTTCAAGCGCCATCAATGAGCTTATAGTAAAAATACTTAACAAAAATAATCTCATTTATTTATTCCTCTTTTCATTATTACTAAAAGTCATAAGTGCTACTTCATCTAAATCTTTAGCATCTTGAATCTTTTGTTTTTTTATCTGTTCCTTAATCTCTTGAAGTTCAAGGTACTTAAATTTTTCAAATTCAATCATATCTTTTTTTAAATTTTCTTTAGCTTGAAAAACTTGATTTTTAGCAAAAGATACCCACTCTTGGTTATTTTGTATAAGTGATCTCTGCGAAGTTAAAAGAGAACGTGATGCAAGCATTGCACTCATAGTACCAGTGTTTGGCATATCTATATCATCTAATGAGTTATATGAAATTTGTAGAGCCATGGAGGCAGAGTTTAAGTCAGCATTTGCTTGTTGAACTACACGTTCACTCTTATCCATTGTACTTTTTTTAAGTTTAACAAGAGGAGTGTAGCGAGTGTTCAAATCTAATCCTTTATAAGATTATAGTATCATCTCTCTCAGGCGATGTAGAAATTATACCAACTTTTGTTTTCGAAATTCTCTCTATCTCTTTTACAAAGTCTTGCGCATCTTTTGGTAGTTTATCAAACTCTCTTACAGCTACAGAGTTATTCCAACCTTTAAAGGTTTTGTAAATTGGTTTTACATTTTCTAAGTCAGCTGGCATATAGTCAATCTCTTTACCATTATACTCATAAGCAACACATAATTTAACCTCATCAAAACCATCTAACACATCTAGTTTCATTAAAGAAAGTTCATCTACACCATTTAAACGACAAGCATGACGAGTAGCAACTGCATCAAACCAACCACAACGACGAGCTCTTCCAGTTGTAGTTCCAAATTCATGTCCTTGCTCGCCTAAACGTTTTCCATCATCACCAAAATCTTCAGAAGGAAAAGGTCCATTTCCAACACGAGTACAGTAAGCTTTAACAATACCTATAACTTTACCAATATCTTTAGGATTAATCCCAAGACCAGTACATGCCCCAGCTGAAACTGTCGCAGATGAAGTTACATACGGATAAGTTCCATGGTCAATATCAAGTAATGTACCTTGAGCACCTTCAAGAAGTACACGTTTGTTATCTTCATCAAGAGCTTTCCATACCATTTGCGTTGTATCAGTTATAAAAGGAGATAGTTTTTCACTGTACTCTTCAAGCTCTTTTAAAAGCTCACTTGCAGATGGTGTTTCTATATCATAAATATCAAATATTGCACGATTTTGAGCGAAGTACTCTAAGATAGATGCACAAAGTTTTACGGGGTCAAGCAGTTCACCAACACGAAAACCAGTACGGTTAATCTTGTCTGAGTAAGCAGGCCCTATCCCTTTACCAGTTGTACCAATAGCTTTATCACCTTTAAGACGCTCTTTTGCTTGGTCAATCAACGCATGATAAGAAAGGTTTAAATGAGCTTTATCAGAGAGGTAAAGACGACCTTCAAGACCATCAAACTGCTCCATCTCTTTTATGATTGATGATGGGGAAAGAACTACACCGTTACCAACCACATTAATAGCTTGTGGATTTAGTACACCTGAAGGGATCAAGTGAAGTGCATATTTCACACCATCAACCCAAATAGTATGCCCAGCATTGTGTCCACCTTGGCTTCTACAAACCATATCGTATTCACAAGCTAATCTATCAACTATTTTACCTTTACCTTCATCACCCCATTGGATTCCAACTATTAAATCTGCTTTCATGTTACTTCACTTTCTCTTCTATTATTGTATCTGTGTAAATTGCAAACCCTACTGAGCTCACATCATTATTGTTGTATCTTCCACCACGAGCATATACTTCATTTCCTTGAATCACTCTAAAGAAAAGTTCATCATAGTAAAGCATTTTTGCATAGTACATTGGTGCGATTACTCTGTTCTTACAGCCTATCTCTTCACATAACTCTTTCATTTTAGATAATTCCACTTTTAATTCAGCTGGGACTATCTCAAGTAGCTCATCAATTTGTTCAACATGTTGAAGATAAACAAGTTTACTTAACCACTCAACTTTTAAATTTAAAAATTTTTCTATGTTTACATGTCTAAAATCATCAAGACTTAATTCATCAAAAAGTGAAGACACTATATGAGGAATTTTCATGTTACTTATTTGTATAAGTGGTGCTACCTCAAGTTTATCAAAAATATCTATTGCAATATTTAAAACAGAAGAAAGTTTATTTTCACCCATAAACTCAACACCAACTTGATATTGTTCAATCGTAGGATAAGTTAGAACCGGTTGAATATAAAACCATTTTTTTTGTTCAGTATTTCTACCTAATCTTTTCTCAATTATACGCACAACATCAATAGTTGAATCTGCACGTAATGAGATAGAGTTATTTTTCGCATCATTTACCCGAATCAGCTCTTTTTCATCAGCAATACTAAGATGTTGATGATACGAAAAAACTGGAGTTACAATCTCTTCAAAACCATTTTCATCTAAAATAGTTGATGCGATATTTTCTATACTACGCTTTACTTTAGCGCTTTGTCCAAAATATAATTTACTTCCGTTTGGAATTTCATGCTCTAAAATCATCTATATCTCTTTTTTCTCTAATGCTGATAAAAAATATGTTTCATTATAAACTTTTGAAGCGAGCCCAGAGTATTCTAATCTTCCCATACGGTGAAGAACAAGTTCTATTGAGTTTACAACCCAAATAGACTCATAAGTCTCAATCAAACCCATTTGGTTTATACGGAAAATTTTACCTTTTAGATGGTCTTGACCACCAGCAACATTGACCCCGTACTCATCTTTTAAAGCTGAACGAATTTTTGACGCATCTTTATCATCAATAGTTGTCATGCTTTTTGCAGGAGTTGTTGGATAAATATGTAACCCTATCGCTTCAAGTGCTGCTTTTGTAGCCTTAGCTCGTCGTGCTGTGTTACAATAAAGAACACCAATACCACCCTGCTTTTCAACAGTCTCTAAAACTTCTAAAAGCCCAATAATTAAAGTAGTTGCAGCAGTATATGCCGTAGTATTTTCTCTTTGTTTTTTTATTTCAGATGCAAGATTTAAGTAGTAACCTTTTCCAGCTCCGATTTTTTCAATCCCCGCATTTGAAAGACCAAGAATAGCAAGACCAGGAGGAAGCATAAGTGCTTTTTGACTACCAGCTATCAGACAGTCAATATTTGTAACATCAATTCTCTCAACACCAACAGCAGTAATACCATCAGCAATAATCATAATGTTAGGGTTTATCTCTTTAACAGCCTTAGCTAACTCTTCAACAGGATGACGAAGACCACCAGCAGATTCAGAAATTTGAACTGCGATTGCATCGATATTACTATCAGCTTTAACAGCCTCAACTATAGCTCCAACGCTTACTGGAGTATCCCATTCATTTTTAATCTCTGTATTTTTAAGTCCACAAGCAAGTGCGATTTTTCCAAATCTTTCACCAAATTTTCCAGAGTTTACACTTAAAAGTGTATTTGAACAAAGGTTATTTACTGCTGCCTCCATAGCACCTGTTCCAGAAGAAGCTATCATCACTACTTCATCAGTATTAAAAAGTTTAAAAAGATGTTTACGAGTTTTCTCAAAAATTGCTTCAAATTCAGGTGTACGGTGATGCATAGTCTCTTCAGCCATTGCATTACGAACATTTTGAGGTACTGGAGTTGGACCAGGTGTAAAAAGTAGCATATAAAAATTCCTACGAGATTAATTTGTATTGTTTAATAATAAAACCTCGTATTGTATCGAAATAAGTTTAGAATAAAATGAGGTTTACTTTTTAGGCATTCTATCTGTGATTGTACTCATAGTTTTAAAAATAGCTTCTTCATTAAATGGCTTAACCATATAACCATTTGCACCTTTTTTAATCATCTTTAGCACTGATGATTTTGAACCCTCAGTTGTAGCCATTATTATACGAGTTTTATTCCACTCTTTTTTAGCACGAACAGCATCAACAACCTCTTCTCCAGTCATATTTGGCATATTCCAATCAAGAAGCATAATATCAATTTTTTCTTTTTTCATTTGATCAATTGCAACAAGACCATCTTCTGCTTCAAAAAGTTTCAAAGGAATTTTTTCTTTTTCAAAAAAACGCTGCATTGTGTTTGTTAAAACTCTTCTAACAATTTTGCTATCATCAACTATAAGTACATTCATCTTATTTCTCTTTTTATATGTTAATATTTCGAAGTAAGTCTAGCACAAAAGAAATAATTTTTTCTTTAAATTGTCTTCAAAAAGGGTACTCATGACTATATTTGATTCTGTCATACTTGGAATTATTGAAGGTATAACAGAGTTTTTACCTATCTCTTCAACTGGTCACCTTATAGTAGCAAGTGAATTTTTAGGAATAAAACAAACAAATATAACAAAAGCTTATGAGGTAATCATACAGTTTGCAGCTATACTCGCTGTAATTTTTAACTACAAAGATAAATTTACAATCAAAAAAATAGACCTTTGGCGTAAAGTATTTTTAGCATTTTTACCAATTGGAGCAGTTGGATTTATATTTTCACATCAAATAAAAGAACTTTTTTCAATTCAAACAGTAGCAATCATGTTTATAATTGGTGGAATAATTTTCTTAATAGTTGAAAAGTTTTTTGTAAAAGAGGATAATTCTTACCTAGTAGATGATGTAGAAGAAGTTAGCTTAAAGCAAGCCATGATAATTGGATTTGCACAAATTTTTGCACTTATTCCTGGGACCAGCCGAGCTGGATCTACAATAATAGGGGCTTTATTAGTTGGTCTTAGCAGACGAGCTAGTGCAGAGTTTAGCTTTTTACTTGCTTTTCCTGTTATGTCAGCTGTAACTTTTTATGATTTATCTAAACATTACAACGAATTTAGCAACGAAAATATTTTAGCTTTGGCTATTGGATTTATAACTTCATTTATTATCGCATATATAACCATAAAACTATTTTTAAAATTTTTAGAAAAATTTACCTTTGTAGCTTTTGGATTATATAGAATAATATTTGGTATTTTTCTTTTAATTGTTTTTTGACATTTGGAATACTTTTTGCTTGTATTTAGTTATTATTTATAGCAAGAAGGATATAAAATGAAAACAATTAACTTGTATAATTCAAAACTAAACTCTATTTTACAAAAAGTTGAAAAAACTTGTCTTGATTTAAGTATAAAATTTTTATAATAGTTTAATTATAAATTTTTCAAAATTACACTTGCAAGGCTTAATGCTTTCGCACGATGTGAAAGTTTTTTCTTTAAATCATCATCCAACTCCCCAAGAGTTTTATCATACCCTAGTGGTATAAACATCGGGTCATAACCAAAACCACCATCTCCGATTGCTTCACTTTGTGCTGTTCCATACATCCAACCATGTACACAATACTCACTTTTACTTGTAACTATTGCTATTGCTGCTGTATAAAAAGCAGGTGATGAAGTATGTCCACTTTTTTTAATATCATCAATTAATTTATGTAAATTATCTTTGTCACTTGCATCAACTCCAGCATGTCTTGCACTATAAATTCCAGGTTTTCCATCAAGCACATCCACACTAATACCACTATCATCAGCCATAACAACTATATCTTCTTCATCTAATGCCTTAAAAACCGCACGAGCTTTTATGAGAGCATTTTCTTTAAAAGTATCTCCATCTTCTATAATTTCAAACTCTTGTATAAGCTCACTATACGGAATCACTTCATAATTTTTGCAAAGTGCCTTTATCTCTCTTACCTTGCCTTTATTAGATGTAGCTAAAACTAATTTCATTTTTTATTCCTTATAGTGTATATAATATTGATTGGTTATAATTGCGAAATTATACTCAAATTATTAAGGTTATTTATGTTTAAAAAAGTATTACCCCTTTCTGCAATACTGTCACTTAGATTTTTAGGTCTATTTTTAGTATTACCAGTAGTTTCTATTTATGCGATGGGATTAAAAAGTTCTACCCCTCTTCTAGTTGGTGTAGTAGTTGGTGGTTACGCACTTACACAAGCAATATTTCAAGTTCCGTTTGGAACAATGAGTGATAAGATAGGAAGAAAACCAACCCTTTTAGTTGGTTTAATCATCTTTTTAATAGGTTCACTCATCTCTGCATATGCTACTGACATATATATGCTCATGCTTGGACGTTTTCTTCAAGGTGCTGGAGCTATTGGTTCTGTAATAACAGCAATGATTTCGGATCTTGTTGAAGAGGAAGTTCGTGGTAAAGCTATGGCTATCATGGGTGGAACTATCGCACTTTCATTTGCGCTTGCTATGGGTCTTGGTCCAGTTATTGGAGCCTCGTACGGTGTTGAAATGCTTTTCTTTATCACAGCAGGACTTTCAGTTTTAGCTATGATTTTACTATTTACTAAAGTACCTACTCCACCTCGCATAAAACATATATACCATGAAACTGCAAAAACTTCTGATATATTAAAAGATTCTAACCTTTTCAACATGATTATAATCAATGCTATGCAAAAAGGTCTTATGACTGTTGCTTTTGTACTTATCCCTATTATCCTAACAGGCGAAGATTTTGGGTGGGAGAAAGCTGAGTTATGGAAAGCCTATGTACCAGCTATGATTTTTGGTCTTATTGCTATGGGTCCAGCTGCTGTATTTGGTGAAAAACATAACAAACCTAAACAAATATTTTTAATCTCTATCGTTCTTTTTATTGCCTCTTTTTTAATTATGGGACTAACAAATGATAGTACTCTATTTATAGTTGGTGTTGTTTTCTTTTTTGTAGCGTTTAATATGATGGAGCCATTAGTTCAATCTATGATTACTAAATTTTCAAAAGTTCATCAAAAAGGTGCAGCTTTAGGAATCTCTAACTCTGTTGCATATTTTGCTACATTTGTTGGCGGTACATCTGCTGGACTGTTTCTTGGTATAAGTGATAGAGCAACTATTGGTATATCTGTGGCGGCTGTATCTACCTTATGGTTATTATGGACATTAAAACTATCAAACCCTACAAAACACTCGTTCCTTTTTATATCACAGTCAGAAGTGAGTACACAAAAACTTCAAGCTCTTGAGAACGAACATATTGCAGAATGGTATATAAATGAAACTGAGAAAAAGGTTGTTATTAAGTATGTCTCTGGTGCTATAAGTGAAGATGAATTAAAAGAAAAAATTTCTCTTTAAAGCAAGTTAGGCTTTTGTCAAACTTGCTTTTGCAGTTGAGAGTTCTGATATTAAATCTTTAATAATCTTTTCCTCTTTTGCAAACTGCTCTTCTGTAAGGTTTTCCAAACTATCAAATCTATCTAAAGATTCTCTAGCATGAGCTATAGTCTCTTTTAAATGTGCAGTAACATCATCTGAGTAGTTATTGATATGTACTATAAGTTTATCAAGCTTTTTCTCAACACTATCTTGCTTACCTGCAAAATACAACCCAAGCATAACTAATGCAAATATAATTGAAAACATAATAATTGCTGATGTGTACATAATTTATCCCTTAAAGAAAATATCTAGAATAATTATAGCATGAAAATTAAAGAAAAGTTGTAGAAATATAGAAAAAAGTTATAAAACTTTTTTCTACTTTTGAGGAGTAACGTACATATTGAAGTAGCGACCTTCAAATTTTGGTGGTTTTTCCATTACACCAATATCTTCAACCATTGGCCAAACACGAAGAAGTACTTCTTTTCCGGCTTCAGGATGTGCCATCTCACGACCACGTAAAAATACGCGAAATTTAACATGAAAGCCTTTTTCTAAAAATTCTCTAGCATGCTTAACTTTATATGCTACATCATTTTCAGCAATTTTGACAGATAGTTTAATCTCTTTTACAACGATTTTTACCTGATTTTTTCTTTGCTCTTTTAGTTTTTTCTCTTCCTGGTATCTATATTTACCGTAATCCATGATTTTTGCAACCGGTGGTTTAGCAGTTGGAGCGATAAGAACTAAATCCATACCTAACTCATTTGCTTTACTCATAGCATCATCAGTAGAAATAATTCCTAATGATTCTCCTCCATCAACATTACAACGCAACTCATCAACACGGATGTCATCATTCATTATTACACGGTCTTTTTTACTCAAAAATTTACCTCATTTACTTTAGTTTGTATAAGTGTTAAGAATTCCTCTTCACTTAAGTTATATTGTTCTCTAGTTCTACGGTCACGAATAGCAACTGTTTTACCTTCAACCTCTTCATCACCAATAATAACAAGCATTGGTACACGACTTTTTTCAGCTGTACGGATTCTTTTATTTAAAGAATCATTTTTACCATATATTTCACTATCGGCATTTATGTCAATAAGTTTATCTGATAAAATCTTAGCATATTCTTTATGAGTATCTGCTATGGGAATAATTGCAACTTGAGTTGGAGCTATAAACATAGGAAATTCTCCAGCATAATGCTCTGTTAAAATTCCAATAAAACGCTCAAAAGAACCAAGAATAGCACGGTGAATCATTACTGGCTGAATTTTATCATTATCTTCACCATTATACTCTAATGCAAATCTTTGTGGTAGATTAAAATCAAGTTGAATAGTACCACACTGCCATTCACGACCAATAGCATCAGTAATTTTAATATCTATCTTAGGACCATAAAATGCCCCACCACCTTCATCTATCTCATATGGAAGTTCATTTTTATCCATAGCATTTTTAAGTGCCTGTGTAGAAACTTCCCATACTTTATCATCACCAACAGCTTTTTCAGGTTTAGTTGAAACCATCATCTTATAATCAAATTCAAATGTTGACATTATTTTATCAACAAAATCAACTACCTCTATAATCTGTTCTTCAATCTGATCTGCTGTACAAAAAATATGTGCATCATCTTGAGTAAACTCACGAACACGGAATAAACCATGTAGTGCTCCTGTAAACTCATGACGATGAACTACACCATACTCAAAATATTTAATAGGTAGATCTCTGTACGAGTGAAGCTCATCTTCATATACTTTAATATGACCAACACAGTTCATAGGTTTAACCCCAAACTCTACATCATCAATAGAAGTAAAGTACATATTTTCACCATAGTTTTGGTAATGACCTGATGTTTTCCATAAATCTGAACGTAACATCTCTGGACCACGAACTGGCTCATAACCACGCTTACGATGAGCTTTAAACAGTAGTGATTCTAAACGAGCACGAAGACGTCCACCTGCTGGAAGCCATATAGGAAAACCAGCTCCAACCTCTTCACGGAAAGTGAAAAGTTTCATTTCGCCACCTATTTTTCTATGGTCACGTTTTTCAGCTTCTGCAAGCATTGTCATATGGTTTTTAAGTGACTCTTTATCTGCGAATGCTATACCATATATACGAGTTAGCATCTCATTTTTAGAATCTCCACCAAGATATGCACCAGCTAATTTAGTAAGTTTAAAGTATCTAATTAAACCAATATTTGGAAGATGTGGTCCACGACATAAGTCTTCAAATTCGCCTTGCTTATAAATACTAACTGTATCATCAGGAATTCTTTCCATAACAGCCAATTTTAAATGGTCATCTTTAAACTTCTCTTTTGCTTCATCCATAGTGATTTCATATTTTTCAATAGGATACTTTTTCTTAGCAAAAGAAAGCATTTGCTTTTCAATTTTCTTTAAATCTCCAGAACCTATCTCAGATTCTGTTTTAAAGTCGTAGTAAAAACCCTCTTTTACCGTTGGCCCTACATAAAACTTTGCATCAGGATAAAGACTTTTAATAGCTTGAGCCATTAGGTGTGCTGTAGAATGGCGAAGTACTTCTAGTGAATCTTCAGAATTATCCAAATGAATTTGTTCACCTTCAAATCCTAGTTTTTCTGCAGTTTGTAAATCAATTATTTCATCGTTATGTTTTATTGCAATTGCGTTCACGTATTATCTTCCTATTCTATAATTCAGTTTTCAAAACTGCACCATTTGATGCATTTGAAACTAGTAGTTGGTAGCGTTTAAGCCATTTTGACTTAACTTCATTTTTATAAGGTTTCCATAAAGATTTACGCTTAGCTAATACATCTTCAGGTACATTTAGTTGTAGTAAATGAGCATCAGTATCTAACTCAATCTCATCGCCATCTTCTATAAGAGCGATTAAACCACCCTCTGCTGCTTCAGGGGATACATGACCTATCGATGCGCCTTTTGTAGCACCAGAAAAACGACCATCTGTTATAAGTGCAACACTATCGCCTAAACCCATACCTTGAATAAGTGCAGTAGGAGCTAACATCTCTTGCATACCAGGACCACCTTTTGGACCCTCATAACGGATTACTACTACATCACCCGCTTTTACTTTACGACCCATTATTCCAGCGATTGCTTCTGGTTGAGAGTTAAAACAAACTGCACTACCTTTAAACTGACGCATATTTGCTTCAATACCAGCAGTTTTAACTACAGCACCTTCAACAGCAAGGTTTCCAAAAAGAATTGAAAGACCACCAACTTGAGAGTAAGCATTTGCATTTGTGTGAATAATATCTTCATCTAAAATCTCACAACCTTCAATACGCTGGGCTAAAGTTTCACCAGAAATCATAAGTGCATCAAGATTAAGCAAACCACTACGCTTAGAAACTTCACACATAACAGCATTTACACCACCAGCATTATTTACATCATCCATATGAACATTTGTTCTTGATGGAGATATTTTAGCAATATGTGCAACTTTATCTGCAATCTTATTAATATTTTCTATTTTATATTCTATATCTGATTCTCTAGCAATTGCTAAAAGATGTAAAACAGTATTTGAGCTTCCACCCATTGCCATATCTACAACAAATGCATTATGAATAGCTTTTTCATTTAAAATATTTTTCATATTGTATTTAGAATTATCTTCCATTTTTGCTAATTCTACAACGCGTTTTGCTGCTTTTTTAACAAGTGCAATTCTCTCAGGAGTCATTGCCAGTATCGTTCCATTTCCAGGAAGTGCAATACCCATAGCTTCACAAAGAGTATTCATAGAGTTTGCAGTAAACATACCTGAACAGCTTCCACCTGATGGACAAGCATTACACTCTATCTCATAAAGTTCTTCATCTGTCATTTTACCTTCGGCATGCTCACCAACAGCTTCAAATGCAGTTGATAAATCAATAGGAGTACCATCTGCTTTATGACCAGCAGCCATTGGACCACCTGAAACAAATATAGTTGGAACATTTACACGTAAAGCGCCCATAACCATACCCGGAACAATTTTATCACAGTTAGGGATACAAATCATTGCATCAAGTTGATGCGCATTCATAACGGTCTCAATAGAATCTGCAATGATTTCACGTGAAGGAAGTGAATACAACATACCTTCATGACCCATCGCAATCCCATCATCAACACCTATCGTGTTAAAAACAAAAGGAACTCCACCAGCTTCACGAATAGCTTCTTTTACTATTTCACCATATTCGTGTAAAAAAAAGTGCCCAGGGATAATATCAATATAACTGTTTGCAATACCAATAAATGGTTTATCAAAATCTTCATCTTTAAGACCTGTTGCACGAAGTAGTGAACGATGTGGGGCTTTGTCAAAACCTTTTTTTATAATATCACTTCTCATAAATATCCTTAATTTTATTTCATTATCTATGTAATATGTTTTATTTAAATGCGATTATACCACTTTTTTTATAATTTATGCTAAAAACCCTTTACAAAGTAAAAACAATCGGCTATAATTCCGGCTCACTTACAGACTTAGTCTTGTAAGAGTATGGATGCGGGAGTAGCTCAGTGGTAGAGCACGACCTTGCCAAGGTCGGGGTCGCGAGTTCGAACCTCGTCTCCCGCTCCATTTTTATTATTATAACTGTGAATTCATTCATATGCCCGGATGGCGAAATTGGTAGACGCAGGGGACTTAAAATCCCCCGGTAGCAATACTGTGCCGGTTCAAGTCCGGCTCCGGGCACCATTGAAATGAAAAGATAACTGGTGCCATCGCCAAGTGGTAAGGCCGCAGCCTGCAAAGCTGCTATCCCCAGTTCAAATCTGGGTGGCACCTCCAGTTTTTATGATATAATCTTATCGTTACAAACACATGTGGATCTTTGGCAGAGTTGGTCGAATGCACCGGTCTTGAAAACCGGCGAGGGTTACACCTCCCAGAGTTCGAATCTCTGAGGGTCCACCACTTCTTAATACAATCAAACCTTTGAAACCCTTACAACCCTTTGCTTAACAGCTATTTTACTGTTTAGAACTATTTAGAGGGAGACACAAAAGGCGATACAAATACATCAAGTTTAACACTTGGAACTGCTATGAATATCAGTTTATCCACCAACAAAAACAACTATTACTGCTTACGATTTAGAATCCATCAGAGGTTAATCCCATTCTTCAAGAAACCACTTATAAGAAAGTCACTTTACACCAAAAATAAAGACTTAATTGCAAAAATGGGTGCATAATTTTCTACTTTTTCTTATAATTCACAAGATAATAATCAACTAAATTAAGCTTCAAACTTTTACTCAAACCACGATGCAAACTAATCATATTTTTCATGTGCGAGAACACTCCACCTTCAAGTGCATTTGTTGTATTAGATATTGATAAATTCTTGTAGTTTTTATAAGTAAAAAGATAAGGCAAGTTTGTTCTTAAACTTCTATAAGCAGCTCTAATTCTTGGATGAGTATAATGAAGTTCTCCTGTAGTAGATGATACACTTTTCTCCTCTAAAAAATCTTTATATATTTCATACCATTCATCTAGCTTTTGAGTGAATTTTTTTTCTGTAGTTTGAGTAAGTCTTGAAACTATTTTCTTAAGATCTTTGCTAGCATCTAGTTTTGGCCTCATAGTGATATATCTTTGTACGATCTTCTTTTGATGGAAGTGGCACATTTGTACTGGAATATCTTTAAAGGCTTTATATAAGCCTCTCTTCCCATCTAAAGTAGCACTTTGGATTGTATATCCAAGTGCAATTAGTTCTTCTTTGAGGTATCTGTAGTCTTTTACAATTTCACTTTCAATATGCTTCCAAATAAGTATCTCTTTGGATTCATTATCTTTGAAAACTAAGGTACCTAATTTATCTTTCCTTTTTCCATAAAAAGTAGCATCACAAATGAGATTTACTGGTCTTGGATTATGCTCTTTACACTCGACAATATACTGATCCCTTTGCTTCATTATCCATCTGATAGATCTATTATATTTAGCTGACAATTGTTTTAGAGTTTGACGATGTAAAAAGTACTCCTCAAAAATTATTTGTTCTAACCTTTCAGGTCTTCTTTTTGAG
>Ga0256837_1001188_pt1 | contig 18485 bp, 21 predicted proteins | sample 4562384metaG_FD_185976 | JGI IMG/M metagenome (GOLD analysis project Ga0256837, IMG submission 185976) | Hydrothermal vent microbial communities from Guaymas Basin, Mexico - 4561-384 | ecosystem: Environmental > Aquatic > Marine > Hydrothermal vents | place: Mexico: Guaymas Basin | collected...
CTTCTGTTTTACACATTTAAAAGTTATAGCAGATTTAACTCTTTAGGCTTAAAAATATGTCACGGAGCAATGGAATGGGTGGAAGTCTTGCCGTTAGGCTTCATATAACTATTTCTTGAATAATACTTTCTCTTATAATATTAACACTAGTAGATGCAATATCAAACCATTGTAATGGTTGAATATTTATTGCTTGAAGTGATTTAGCATTAAGGTTTGGTATATTAATAATTTTATTTACAGTAGATAGTGTAGCTTTGACACTATTTTTTTCAAAAGAGAGTTCTAATGCGATATTCCCTTTTACTTTTTGATAATATTTTTTTAGAAGACTGTTTAGTATAATTACTGTATTGTACTCTTGTTTGGATATAGTTTTAGTTGTTAATATAGCCCCGATAAGACCTCGTAATTTTGCTGCTGATTCTTGCATAATATTTAAATCATTATAAAAAATAAGTGAATTTTTTATATCGGAATTATTTGTTTTTAAGATTAGAAGTTCAGATTGATGTAGAAGAGTATCAATTAAATTTGAGTAAGACATAAAGGCTTGAAATCGTGATATTTTAGAGTTATTAATGATCTCTATAGCTTCTTGACGTTTTAAAGAGAGTTTAGCTATCGGAATATGTTTTGAAGCTTTATTTATAAAGAAGTTAATTTTTTTTCTTTGAGCATCTAAGGCAAGTGCATATTTTTTAGATTTATCAACATAATATATTATGGAAAGACCACGTTCTTTTTGTAGTTGTGTGATTATTTCATCTATATATGTCAATTGTAAAAGTTTATTTTGGACAAGTTCTAAGTTATGTATTTTTTTATTATCACTATCGTAGTCACTGAGTGCTCCAAAAAATGCAGTCAGAGTTAAAAGTAGAAAAAGGATAAGAACAGATGCTTTTTTATAAGCCATTTAAGTACCTAGTGTTTATTATTGAGTTAAAGCCATTATACAAACATCTGTATGAGATTTATCTTAAATCAAAAAGAAGAGAAGGTTGATTGACATAGACTCAACTCTTATGATATAATTCGCTTAAAGAATATTAAGTAAGAGGATATAGATAACTTCATAGCCAATGAAACTAGAAGCTATAAGATACAAGGCAAAAATTCGTGGAGCTACAAGTAGCTTCAAGAGTTTTTAACACAGTAGGTTGTAGCTTCTTGTTTCACCCGTAGGGCAATCTTTAAAAGGCTCATCTTCTTCGTTGAACTTTACTTAACGATACCAGTATCGCCAAATAAAGTTCGCCTTGAATCTAAACCTTTTAAAGGTTGTTGGCTATGAAGTTATCTATATCCTCTTACTTAACAACTATAGAGGAAAGAAGAAATGGCTAAATCACTTTATGATACATTAGAGATAAACGATAGTGCGAGTGAATCGGAGATTAAAAAAGCATATAGAAAACTAGCGCGTCAGTATCACCCTGATGTAAACAAAGATCCAAGTGCAGAAGAGAAATTTAAAGAGATAAATGCAGCATATGAAATACTGAGTGATAAAGAGAAAAAACAGCAGTATGATATGCATGGTGACTCTATGTTTGGTGGTCAAAACTTCCATGATTTTTCACGTAGTCATGGTGGGGCAGGTGCTGGAAGTATGGAAGATATACTTCGTGAAATGTTTTCAAATGGTGGCGGCTTTGGTGGCGGAGGAAATCCATTTGGAGGAGGGGGCTTTAACGGTGGAGGCGGTTTTCATCAAGAGCCAAATCTTGATATAGAAACAAATGTAACAATTCCTTTTGTTGTCTCTATTTTAGGTGGTTCACACTCTGTAGCTTTGAATGGGGATAGATTTGATATTAAAATTCCAGCTGGTGTGAACAGTGGAGAAAAAATGAGAGTCAAAGGGAAAGGTCATTCTCAAGGTGGTCGAGTTGGTGATCTTTTTCTAAAAATTACTGTTTCAAGTAGTCCTGATTATGTAAGAGAGGGTGATGACTTGGTGAAAGAGTTTGATGTTCCTTTAAGTGCTGCACTTTTTGGTGAGAAGATAGCAATAGCAACATTAGAAAAAGAGATAAAACTGAAAGTTCCTGCTAACACAAAAAATGGACAACGTTTTCGTGTAAAAGAGATGGGTGCTATGAACCGTAAGACTAAAACACGTGGTAATCTTTACTTAAGAGCAAATATTGTACTTCCAAAAGTAGAAGATTTGGATGAAGATTTAGTTGAGTTAATGAAAGAGAAACTACCTAAAGCATAGGGAGAAATAATGATACATAAATATGATGAGCCAGTATATTTAATAAGTATAGTGGCAAAGATCCTTGATATACATCCTCAAACACTTCGTCAATATGAACGGGAGAATCTTATCTGTCCCTCTCGTTCAAATGGTCGTATAAGACTCTACTCTGAACGAGATGTTGATAAGATAAAACTTATTTTACGTTTGACTCGTGAACTAGGTGTAAATCTTGCAGGAGTAGATATAATTTTACGTTTAAAAGATAATGTAGATAGTATGGAAAAAGAGATAGCCTCTTTACGGCATGAAGTCCAGAGTGCTAAAAATGCTCACTCAGTCTCTCCTGATAAAGCATTAGTAACTACTCGTTCAGCTTACGAGATGATTATTTTTCAAGAGGTCTAAGAGTATCACTACTCTTTAAGTCTCTGGATTGTCGCTCCGACACCCTCGAGTTTTTTCTCTAATGAGTCATAACCTCTATCAAGATGGTAAATACGATGAATATTTGTTTCACCATTTGCTACGAGTGCAGCTAAAACAAGTGCTGATGATGCACGTAAATCTGTAGCCATAACATCAGTTCCACTAAGTTGAGTATGACCATTTACTGTTGCTGTATGACCATTTAAAGTAATGTCTGCTCCCATACGTTGCAGTTCACTTACATGCATAAAACGATTTTCAAAAAGTCTCTCTTCTATTATCGAAACACCATCTGCTTGTGTGGCTAAGGCTAAAAACTGAGCTTGCATATCTGTTGGAAATGCTGGATACTCTTGTGTAATTATCTTTACGGGTTTGATGTTTTGTGCTGGATGAATTGTAATAGTATTTTGTGTAGTAGTAAAACTACTTCCCATCTCCTCTAGTTTTGCTAAGACAGAACCTAAATGTTTAGGTTCTACATTTGTCAGAGTGATTTCTGATTTAGTAATCGCTCCTGCACAGAGGTATGTTCCTGCTTCAATACGATCAGGAATAATTGAAAACTCTTTAATATCTATAAGTTTACCTTCATTCCCTGTGATAGTTAAAATTGCTGTTCCTATTCCTTCTATATTTATGCCACTAGCTTTTAAAACTTCACAAAGTTGAACTACTTCTGGTTCTCTAGCAGCATTTGTAATAATAGTCTCTCCATGAGCTAAAGCAGCAGCCATAATAATATTTGCTGTACCTGTTACGGTAATTTTATCAAAAATAATACTACAACCTTGAAGACCATTAGGCGCACTTGCTTCGATATATCCAGCTTTAATCTCTATCTTTGCTCCCATCTGTTCAAGTGCTTTTAAGTGCAAATCAATAGGACGTTGCCCAATAGCACATCCTCCTGGAAGTGAAACTTCACAATGCCCAAAACGTGCAAGAATTGGACCAAGAACCAAAATGGATGCTCTCATTGTTTTGACTATGTCATATGTTGCTTTTGTTTCATTGAGAGGTATTGTATCTACAACGACTTTATCTTTATTAAACATGACATCTGCACCAAGATTCGTGAGTAGTTTCAGAAGAGTTTTAATATCAGCAACTTGTGGTAAGTTTTTTATGTTTACACTGTTCTTTGCAAGAATAGTCATTGCTATAAGAGGAAGAGATGCATTTTTTGCACCAGAAATATTTATCGTACCTTTGAGTGCCTTAACACTTTGTGTTTTTAAGTAGTCCATAAGTCTCTTTAATAGTTATTTATTAGTAGTATTATAGCTCATATATAGTCAATAAGTAATTAAGCTTATATATCTTTTGATAATAAAACTCTCTTTTTTTGATATAATATAATATTAAAGTGAGGGGATAGCAAATGAATTTAGCTTTAGATAGATTGGAAAATCTTACAAATCAGATATCAACTTATGAACTTGCAAGAAAAGATAATATAACTATTTTAAAAGAACTTTATAAAGAGGTAGGAATAGATAAAAAAGTAGAAAATTTTAAAGATCTGTTTCTATTTAAAGCGATAAATCTTTCGGGAGCTTCGCTTATGGAAGAGAGTTTAGGAGAGATAAAAGAGGGAAAATATCTACAGGTACTTGCTATATCTTATGATAAAAATGCAAAAGTTAAAAGTAAAAATAGCTCTCTCGCTTATTTTGGTAGGGTTGAGAGTGTAGATATAGAATTTAAAAATAGAGTGGTTGAGTTTATTATTCGCTATCGTTTTGAGAAAAGTTTTATAACACTTGAACATTATAATAACATGCTTACTAATTTTAAGAAAAAAGATGTCTAAATTTTATCTCTTTTTATGGCTTAAATGGGCTTTTCGTTTAACTATATCTACCATTATCTATGGAGCAGTTTTTGCTTTTGTTATAACTGGATATCTGTATGTTAAACAGGGCTTACCAACACTTAATAGTGAACTCTATAAAGCACTTTTCTCGATATGGAACTTTTGGTTCTTAATAGTTGCTAATTTAGCACTTCTTTTAGCACTTTTTCGTGGAATGAAGTATATATTTAATAACTGTAATAGTGGTTATGTATTAGAATTGCTCACCTGTAATCAAAAAGAAATTATTGAAAATATAGGGTATGGTGATTTAGTGAAAGTGTGGAGGAGATGGTTTATGCTTATAGTTTGGCTTACTGGTGCAGAGATGCTTATCTCTTTACTCTTGACTCTTATGTTTATACCACAAGAGTCTATCTTCTCTTGGTTTAATATCTATCTACTTTATGGTTTTATTATACTCTCGGGATATTTCTCTTTTTATATATTAATCGCTAAATGTAAACAAGTAAGGATAAGAAAATGTTAATATTTATAGATCTTGAAACAACAGGTTTAGAGCAGAGTGACAAAATCTGTTCGGTAGCAGTACTCAATGATAGTTTGTATCATTATGAACTTATCAATGAAGGAAAAAAAATTCCAGCCGAAGCTTCTAGTATTCATCATATTACAAATGAGGATATAAAAGAGAAGCAACTATTTAAAAAAAGTACTGTATATAAGTTTTTAAAAGAGAACAATAGAGAAGAGAATACTTTAGTTGCACATAATATAAACTTTGACTTAGAAAAGCTCTCTTCTCATGGTTTAATATGGAAAGGTTCTGTTATAGATACGTTACGAGTAACAAAACATCTTATACCCGAATGTGAGTTCTTTTCACTCCAAGTTTTGCGCTATGAACTTAAACTCTATAGGGATGAAAAAAATTTAAAAACTAAGTATGGAATTAAAGATGCTATGTGTGCTCATAATGCATTAAGTGATGTTTTAGTGACAAAACTTCTGTATGATGTTTTACTTCAAGAGAGTTCATTAGAAAAGATGCAAGAACTTAGCTTTGAAAAAGTACTTATATCGAAATTTTCTTTTGGAAAATATAAGGGTAAATACATTGAAGAGATCTGTCTCAATGACAACTCTTATATTCAGTGGTTACTGGGTAGTGCCATGGAGTTAGATGAAGATATGAGATATAGTTTAAACTATTATCTAAAAGGATGAGAATGAAAATTTCAGTTGAGTGTAAGTCTCCATTATTACAAAAATCTTTAGAACTGTTTTTGGATAAGTATCTTACAACATCAAGTCGTTGTGATATAATCATTAGAGATGAAGCATGTTTAAATGATAAGAGATGTTTTTTTATTGGAACAGATGAGAGTGCTGATTTACTCAAACCTTTTTCTAAATCTCAACTTATTTTAGCACTTGAAAGAAGATATGAAAAACTTTCACCTCATAAAGATAAAAAAAAGTCATCTATAAAAATAGTAGAAAGTGAATCTTTAGATTTTTCTATTTTAGAAAAAAGAATAGACTCTTTAACACAAGAGTATCAATCAAATATATTAAGAGCGGTCAAAGCATTTTATGAAAAATAATAGTAAAAAATTTACAAAAAAAATCATCAGTGGTAAGTTTAAGGGAAAAACATTACATCTTCCTAGTAAAACAACAACAAGAAGTTCTAAAACTATAGTATTGGAATCATTTTTTAATACTCTACAGTTTGAAATAGTAGATGCAACATTCGTTGAACTCTTTTCAGGAAGTGGGTCTATAGGGCTTGAAGCATTGAGTCGTGGGGCAAAAGAGATAATTTTTATGGAAAAAGATAGAGATGCTCTTAAAACACTCAAGTTAAATATTGCGCAAACAGATCCTAGTAGATGTAGTGTTTATGGTGGAGATACATTTGGAAATATTAATGCAGTAATATCTAAACTCAAAAAAAATGATGAAGAGGCATTCTTTTATGTTGATCCACCTTTTAGTATACGTGAAGGTATGGAAGAGATTTATGATAAAACTATGAAACTAATTGCTTCTCTTCCTCAAGAGAGAGTAAAAATGATAATAATTGAGCATATGACAGGTTTAGAAATAGATGATTTTGTTGGTAATTTTACTATTTACAAAACAAAAAAGTTTGGAAATACAAGTTTAAGTTATTTAATTCCATCTTAAAATTAAAGTGGTATAGTAATTGCTATCTCCTTAGATAATTAAGGAAATTGAATGAAACTTATTATACTTTTTACTCTTATTATCACTTCTTTATATGCTACTAAAATAGATGATATATCAAATATTGTTGGTGTTCGAGAAAATCAACTTATTGGATACTCTCTAGTTGTTGGTTTAGCAAAAACAGGAGATGGTACAACTTCAAAATTTACTCTTCAATCAATTTCAAATATGTTAAAAGCGATGAATATTGATATGAGCCCTATTGATATAAAATCAAAAAATGTGGCAGCAGTTGTTGTAACAGCTACTATGAAACCATTTGCTAGACAGGGAGATATGTTTGATGTAACTGTTTCATCTATAGGGGATGCAAAATCTTTAGAGGGTGGAACACTGCTTATGACTCCTTTAAAAGGGGTTGATGGGAAAATCTATGCTCTTGCTCAAGGGGCTGTAAGTATAGGTGGTAGAAATACTAGAGGGGGAGGAGCAGCTTCTCATCCTACTACGGCACAAGTATTTGATGGTGGTTTTATAGAGAGAGAAATAAATATTGATCTTTATCATCAAGAGTATGCAACACTCTCTTTAAAAGAGTCTGGTTTTAAAAATGCTGTAGCAGTTCAAAAAGCTGTAAATGCATACTACAATACAGAGGTGGCTGTTGCAACTGATTCTCGAAGTGTAAAGCTTAAACGCCCAAAAAATCGTTCAATGATTGAATTTTTAGCTGAGGTTCAAAATATAGATATGAATTATCAACCTAAAAATAAAATTATAATTAATGAAAGAACAGGAACTATAGTTGCTGGTGTAGATATAGAGTTAAAACCTGTTATTTTAACACATGGGGATATAACTATAAAGATTGTAGAAGAGTCTAAAATGTCTTCACCCCAAGGTGCTCTAGTTGTAGATAAAAACTTAGTCATTGGTTTAAATGAAAATGAGATTTATACGAAAAAGGGGACAACAACTGTTGCTAACCTTGTTCGTTCTCTACAAAAACTAGGAGCTACACCAAAAGATATAATATCTATACTCGAAGCTATGAAAAGTGCTGGTAGTATAGCTGCTGATTTAAAGGTAATATAATGGCTTATGGAATGAATGCAATGAACTCACAAGTGAGTATGATCTCTCAACAAAGTAGTGTTCCTCAAATAGATACAAGTGCAGAAGATAAAGCTCTTAGAGAACAGACGGATGCTTTTGAAGCAGTTATCATTAAAATGATGATGGATAATGCATCTAAAAATGATAAAGATATGTTCTCATCGCAGCAAGACCCGGGGGATAAAATATACAAGTCTATGTATAGAGATGAACTCTCTAAAGCTAGTGCTGGTGGCTTTGGTTTTTCTCAAATGTTGTATGATTATTTGAGCAGAGATTAAGAGTGGATTTACTTAAGATATTCACAAATTTGTCGATATAAAAGTATAAAGGATAAATTATGATTACACAAGCAAATTCATCAGCTGTTCGTACTACATATCTTAGTAATACAGGTGATGCTAAAGTGTCAAAAGCAACTGCTTCTTCATTGCAAGAAACGAGTACAAGCAAAACAGATAAACTCAAAGAATCTATTAATTCTGGAGAGTATAAAGTAAATGTTCAATCTTTATCTGAAAAGATAGCAGATTCTTTACTTTAATAATTAAGTAAAACAGGAGTTAGATATGTTGTCTCATCACTTAAAAAATGCCCTTAGTGACTTACGGGATCTTATTCAGATTACAAAATCTGATATAGAAGATATAAAAGTAGCTGAACATAATACACAGTTTGATAGATTATCATTAAAAGAAGAAAAATTAAAAAGTTTTGAAACTAAAAAGGCTATGATAGATCATGAGATTTCATCTTTGATGACAGCAAATCCTTCGGTAGAGCTCTCTGAACTTTTAAATGAAGAGCAACATCAACTCCTAGAAGAACTTAAAATAGAACTTGACAATTTAAGAGTAATCAATAAAAGTTATGCAAAATTTGTTTTAGTTGTTAGTAATTTATACAATACATTTTTAGAAAGACTTGTTCCAACAGAGATGAATGGATATCAAAAAGTACTTTCAAGAAGACCTTCTGTATTGGAAGTGAGAGTATAAAATGTCTTCAATATTCAATACATTAAATATGGGTTACTCAGGTCTAAATGCTGCACAAGCAGGTATAGATGTAACGAGTAATAATATTACAAATGCTGAAACAGAAGGTTATACACGACAAAGAGTTGTTCAGTCTGCTCAAACACCACTTTATACTTCTGCTGGTAATGTTGGAAATGGAGTAGAAGTAACAGATATTTCAAGAATATTTGATAATTATGTTTATGATAGATATACAGATGTTTCTGCTGAAAAATCATATACTGACTTTACAGAACAGACTTTAACAGAACTTTCAACATATTTTCCAGATATAGATGGAGTTGGAATAAAAGCAGATTTAAGTGCATATTATGATATGTGGCAAACATTTGCAGATAATCCCGATAATGATGCTGTTAAGGTGGCTTTAGCTGAACAAACAGAGACTTTAACTTCTCACATTACCCAAACACAAGATCAAGTAAACTCACTTCAAGATGATTTAAATAATCAATTAGTTACGAGTGTTGATGAAGTGAATAAATTAGCAGAACAATTAGCTGATTTAAATGTACAAATTGATACAGCAGAATCAGGTGATGTATATATAGCAAGTGATTTAAGAGATAGACGGAATGTTTTAGAAAAAGATTTAGCAGATTTAGTTGGATCAAGTGTAAGTGGTGGACAAATTGATTCTAATACTCAGCTAGATTCAAATTCGAATACAAGAACAGGAAGTTATACATTAAGTGTAAATGGATTTAATATTGTAGATGGAAACTCCTTTCATCCTTTAACTATTTCAAATGAAAATAATAGTTCAGGATTTTATGAAGTTTCATATGAACGTCAAGATGGAACATTAATTCCAATGGAAGAGTCTTTAGATGGTGGTAAAATAGGTGCTATTTTAGACCTTCGTGGAGGGACTATTGATACTACAACAGGTGTACCAACTGATGGTGTTTTACAAAATGTATCAACACAGTTAGATGCTTTTGCAAACGGTTTAATAGAAGCAACAAATAACTTATATGCTTCTAGTTCGACTACAAAGATGGAGTCTAACCCTACATCCATAGATGAGAATGCTTCATTAATTAGTTCAGGGGCGAATATAAATGAAGGATCTTTTGAATTAGTCGTTTATGATATAGATGGAAATGAAGTTTCAAGAAAGAGTGTAGATATCGATGCTTCAACATCTATGAGTGGAGATATTGGTTCAAACTCTATAGAAGGGCAAATAAAAGAAAATACTGATGATAATGGTGATGGTAATGCAAGTAATGATATAGATGATTATATTACTTATAATTATCAAACATCAGCAGATGGGGTTTTACGACTTGAGTTTGGTATGGATCCTCTAGCTGAATCTAAAGGATATACATTTTCACTTGAAGATACTTTAACTACTTCGGACTACTCTTCGGGAACAAATTTTGCAGGTGCATTAGGGATGGGCAGATATTTTGATGGTGATGATGCTAGTAATATTCGTTTAACAGCAGATTTGAAAAATGATCCAACAAGTATAAATGCAGGTTCTTCTGGAACATCGGGTGATAGTAGTGTTGCACTTAGTATGGTTCAACAACAATTTGAGTCTTATGAGTTTGAAGTAGGTGCTGATACATATAATACAACTATATATGGGATGTATGATATTACAGCCACATATGTTGGTACTTCAACAAATACAGCGATAAGTCGTAATGAGACAACAACAACTCAGTATAATGCTATAGAGCTTGAATATAATTCAGTCTCTAAGGTAAGTGTTGATGAAGAGTTAGCAAATCTTATTAAGTATCAAACAGCATATAGTGCTTCTGCACAAATTATTACTACTATCGATGAAATGATGAAGACACTTCTTGGAATGAAAAGATAGAGTGAAATTTCCAAAAATAAGTTTTTTTATCTTAGCTTTTATTTTCTTCTTCTCCTTTTTTGGAATCTATTTTTATTCTGTTGATGCCTACTCACTAAATGCTAATCTTATTTTAACTCCACCATCTTTTGAACATATATTAGGTACAGATAGATTAGGTCGTGATCTTTTAGCACGATTAATAGAGGGTGGAAAAGTTTCATTAACGATTGGTATTGGAAGTGCATTTATAGCTTCGTTTCTTGGTTTAGTATTGGGCTCTATCGCTGGGTATATGAGAGGAGTAACTGATAATATTTTTGTAATTATTGTTGATCTGTTTTTAACATTTCCAACATTCTTTTTACTTTTAGCTCTTGTGAGTTATGTAAATGCCTCAGCTTTAGTTCTCATAATAATTATATCTATTACAGGATGGATGACAACAGCAAGACTTATTCGATCTGAAAGTTTTAAAATTACATCTCAACCCTATATTAAGATACTCAATATTGCAAAAGTTAGTAAATTTAAGATACTTTTTAAATATTATGCCCCAATTTTAGCACCTATCTATTTTGTTAGTTTTACATTTGGAGTAGGGGGTGCAATTCTCGCAGAATCAGGTCTTAGTTTCTTAGGGCTTGGTATCGTAGCTCCTCAGATGAGTTGGGGAACAATACTAAGTGGTGGTAAGGATGTTGTAGAAATAGCTTGGTGGGTAAGTTTCTTTCCTGGATTAATGATTTTTTTAGTAACATTTTCACTTATAAATATTTCAAACTATTTACAACAGATAACTAATAAGAAACAAATTCAAAATTAGGAAGAAGTAGATGAAAAAGAATCAAATTTCTTATTATTTTGTAGTAATGGCAAGTGTAATTATTGTGTTAGCTGGAATAAAAAGTGCATCAGAAATTATAGTTCCTTTTTTATTATCTCTTTTTTTAGCAATTATTTTACTTCCTACCTATAATTTTTTTAATAAAAAGGGTCTTCCTGATACTTTTTCTTTAACAATTGTTATAAGTGGATTTATCCTTATTATGTTATTAGTCGTAAAGCTTATTAGTTCATCAATTACTGATTTTAATGCAAATATTGATAATTACAGTGACAAATTGTCACTTTATTACTCCTCTTTGGTAGTAATGGCATCGAAAATTGGAATAGAACTTTCAGTTGATGAATTCTCAAATATAATTCATTCAAAACAAATTATGTCGTTTATAACAAAAATAATGCAGAGTATGGGATCAATGTTTACAAATGGTTTTGTTGTTTTACTAACTGTAATCTTTATGCTTTTAGAATCAAGACATTTTAAGGCTAAAGTTGAACTCTTAAGTAATAAAAGTGAAGCCCTATCTCATCTCAATAAAATATCATCGCAGATAAAAGAGTATATGGTTTTAAAAGCACTGATCTCAATTTTAACAGGAGCTATAATATGGATAGCCTTATCCATTATGGGAACAGACTATGCCTTTCTTTGGGCAGTTGTTGCTTTTCTTTTTAATTTTATTCCAAATATAGGTTCGATAATTGCAGCTATCCCAGCTGTTTTACTAACACTTGTGCAGTTTGGTGCAATGAATGCTTTAATTATATCGAGTATATATGTGTCAGTTAATATAATCATAGGTTCTGTGATAGAACCTAAAGTAATGGGAAAAGGTTTGGGTTTGTCAACATTAGTAGTTTTTTTATCTTTGATTTTTTGGGGATGGTTATTAGGACTTGTGGGTATGTTATTATCAATTCCATTAATAATTATGGTGAAAATAATGTTAAATGATAATAGCAACACAAGATGGATATCGATTTTATTGGGTACAGGTGAACCAGTAAAAGCAAAATAAAAGAGCAATGTTGATACAATGTTGCCAATAACATATAAGTTTTTTAGGAAATATTTTGATTTTAATGATTGATAATTATGATAGTTTTACATATAATATAGTTCAGTATTGTAGAGAGCTTGGTGCTGATTTAAAAATAATAAGAAATGATGAAATGACTCTTGATGAGATTGAAAGATTATCTCCAGAAAAAATAATAATTTCTCCTGGTCCAGCATCTCCTGATGAAGCAGGTATTACTCTTGAAGTTATTAAATATTTTGCAGATAAGCTTCCTATTCTTGGAATATGTCTAGGACATCAAAGTATAGCTCAAGTTTTTGGTGCAGACATTGTTCGTGCTAAAAATATGATGCATGGAAAAACATCTGTAATGAGACAAAATCAAGCATGTGAACTTTTTAAAGATATCCCTTCCGAGTTTACTGCAACACGATATCACTCCTTAATAGTAGATAAAAGGACATTACCAAAACAAGTTGAAGCAATGGCATTTAGTACAGATGATGAAGAGATAATGGCACTTAAAATTAAAGATAAAGAAATTTATGGTGTTCAATTTCATCCAGAGTCAATAATGAGTGAGTATGGACATAAAATTATTGGTAATTTTTTAGAGCTATGATTTCAAAATATATTCTATTCCTAATTTTAGGAGTAGATGCTTGTATCTTGTTTATTCAAACTTCTCAGGTTTCAATTTCTTACTCAGAAGCTAGATTACTTTATGGTAATCCCTCCTTTTTACAGTTTCTTATAAAATCTTCTATGGATATTTTTGGTAAAAATGATTTTGGATTACATTTAATAATGATAATTTTCCATCTATTAAGTGCCCTCCTTATTTATCTAATATCTAAGCAATATATTACACAAAACAGAAATAGAATATGGTTACTACTAGTTTTTATTCTCCTTCCTGGGGTGATTAGTTCAGCACTTGTTGTAAATACTGCTGGTATGATTATTTTTGGACTATTCTTATTTATATACTTATTTCCCAAAATTCCTCAAGTTTGGTTAAATTTTCTATTATTCTTTTACACATTTATTGATCATGGCTTTTCATATCTTTTTTTAGCATTAAGTGTATACTATTTTGTGAAAAAGAGATATGATTTATTTTCATATCTTCTGTTTTTATATTTATTAAATAGTTATATTTTTGGCTTATATATTTATGGATTACCTAGGGGACATTTTTTAGATACCATTGGGATATATAGTGCAATATTTACACCTATTATATTTATATATCTTTTTTACAACTTATATAGAAGATATTTAACAAACGAGGTTGATTATACATGGTATATAGCCTCAATACCTTTTATACTCTCTTTAGTTCTATCTTTTAGACAAAGAGTTGAAGTAGAATATTTTGCACCTTATTTAATTATGGCTCTTCCTTTAGCTGCACAATCTTTTGTGAGTTCCTATAGAGTGAGACTAAAAGAACATAGAACAGGATATAAACTTATATTTGTTTTCTCATTTATTTTTTTAATTTCAAATGCACTTCTTGTAAATTTAAATAAAAACTTATATCTCTTTTTAGATAACCCGAAACAGCATTTTGCATATAAAATGCATATTGCCAAAGAACTTTCTGCTATTTTAAAAAAACGAAATATTCATTGTGTAGAAACAGATAAAAAAATGCAACTGAGATTACGTTTTTATGAAATAGATCAATGTAATCAATATACCTTAAGGGAATTACCTATAAATAGTACAAAAACAAGTAATGTTACAGTAAGTTACAAAGATAAGATACTCTATAGAGCGAATGTTACGATAATAAACAATATATAAATCATTTTAATATGAAATATAAATGTAAGATATTTATTAATTTACTTTACGCTAAGCTTAGTTCTAAATATCAAAATAGGAAGTTTTTATGGCTCAAAAAGCGATACGCGAATACGACGGTAAAGCACTTTTTTCTAAACAATGGGAAAATTATTTTAGTGGATTCCATTATGGATTCAAATCTGTTTTAGTTACAAATGGAGCAGAACTTTTAGCAAAAGCTGAAGAACATGGCTTTGAGTGGTTAAAACAAGAAGCATTAGTTGCAAAACCAGATATGTTATTTGGTAAACGTGGTAAAAATGATTTAGTTTTATTTAAAACGAATAAGCCAGGTGATGTTACTTTAGCAGATGCTGCGAAATGGATAGATGAGAAAATAGCTCATACAACGACTCTTTTATCAGGACAACATGGTACATTAAGTCATTTTATTATTGAGCCTTTTACTCCACACTCTCAAGAACAAGAGTATTATATATCTGCAACTTGTGTTGGTGAAGATGATGTACTTTATATGTCTGCTGAAGGTGGAATGGAAGTAGAAGAGGGTTGGGATGATAAAGTAAACGAAGTAGTTATCCCTATAGATATGTCTGATGCAGATATGGAACATGCTGTTAAAGCAAATATTCCAGCAGATATTCCAGCTGAAGATAAAGATAAATTTCACGCATTCGCAGTAGCATTTTTTAAATTTTACAGAGATATGAACTTTGCATACTTAGAAATAAATCCAATAGTTATGCTTGCAAATAATGAAATGGCTATTTTAGACCTTGTTGCACGTCTTGATGATACGGCAGGATTTATGATGAAAGATACTTGGGGTGATATTGAGTATCCTACAGCATTTGGTATGGAAGATCAATCTCCAGAAGAGAAAGCTATTGCAGATGCAGATAGTAAATCAGGTGCTTCATTAAAACTTACTATTCTTAGCCCAATGGGTAGAGTTTGGACTATGGTTGCTGGTGGTGGTGCTTCTGTTGTTTATGCAGATACAATCGCAGATTTTGCTGAAGCAAATGGTGGGTCTATTGCAGATTTAGCTAACTATGGTGAGTACTCAGGTGGTCCAACAACTAGTGAAACAAAATTTTATGCAGATACAATTATTGACCTTATGACTCGTCATAAAGATCCTAAAGGTCTTGATAAAATTATGATTATTGGTGGAGCGATTGCTAACTTTACTGATGTTGCTAAAACATTTACAGGTATTATTCAATCATTTGAAGAGAATGCAGAGAAGTTAAAAGCACATAATACTAAAATTTATGTTCGCCGTGGTGGACCTAACTATGAAAAAGGTTTAAAAGATATTAAAGCGGCTGCTGATAAATTAGGGCTTTATATTGAAGTTTACGGACCAGAAACACATGTTACTGACATTGTTAGAATGGCATTAGAGAAGTAAGGGATAAACATGGAAAAATTATATACTAAAGAAACACAAGCAATTTTCTGGAATAACAATAAAACTGCTATTCAAAGAATGTTAGATTATGATTATACAATCGAAAGAAAGACTCCTTCAGTAGCAGCTATCGTTGCTCCAACAAGTGGAAATAAATTTGAGAAGTTCTTTTTTGGTCCAGATGAAATCATGGTTCCATTATACAAAACTACAGCTGCTGCAAAAAAAGATCATGCAAATGCTGATGTTCTTTTAAACTTTGCATCATTTAGAACTGCTTATGATGTAACAATGGAAGCAGTTGAATTAGGTGGATTTACTTCTATTATGGTTACTGCAGAGGGTATTCCTGAGAGACTTGCAAGAAAAATGAACAACACTGCTAGAAATGCAGGAGTAACAGTAATCGGACCAGCAACAGTTGGTGCAATCGCTCCTGGTGCATTTAAGATAGCAAATATCGGTGGAACTATTGAAAATATCGTAAATTCTAAACTTCATCGTGCAGGTTCATGTGGACTAGTTACACGTTCAGGTGGACTTTTTAATGAGCTTTCAAATATTATTGCTATAAATGCAGATGGTATTGCTGAGGGTGTTGCTATTGGTGGAGATAGATTTGTTGGTTCAGTATTTATTGACAATATGCTTAGAATGGAAAAAAATTCTGAAGTAAAGTATATGGTTCTTTTAGGTGAAGTTGGTGGTACTGAAGAGTATAAAATCATCGAAGCTATTAAAAATAAAGAAATTACTAAGCCAGTTATTGCATGGTGTATTGGCACGATTGCAAAACATTTTAGTTCAGGTGTTCAATTTGGTCATGCAGGTGCAAGTGCTAATGCAGATGCAGAAACAGCAGCCGCTAAAAACAAGGCAATGGCTGAAGCTGGTATCTATGTACCTGATTCATTTAATGATTTACCTGGTACAATTAATAAAGTATATGAAGATTTAAAAGCAAATGGAACTATTGGTGAAATTGTTGAGCCTAGTATGAGCCTTGTACCTAAAGTACGCCGTTCTAAACAGTTCATATGTACTATTTCTGATGATCGTGGTGAAGAGTGTACTTATGCAGGTTTCCCTATCTCTTCTGTTGCTACTCCAGATACAGGTAAAGGAATCGGTGATGTTATTTCACTTCTATGGTTCAAAAAACAGTATCCAAAATGGGCTACAGAATTTATAGAAACAGTAATCAAAACTGTTGCGGATCATGGTCCAGCAGTATCTGGTGCTCATAATGCTAAAGTAACAGCAAGAGCTGGTAAAAGTGTTGTTGAATCACTTGTAACTGGTTTATTAACTATTGGTCCAAGATTTGGTGGTGCAATTGATGGTGCAGCAGAACATTTTAAATATGCAGATGATAATGGTCTTACACCAGTAGAATTTTTAGGGCATATGAAAAAGCAAGGTATTCCAATTCCAGGAATTGGTCACCGTATTAAATCTCTTAAAAATCCGGATTTACGTGTAACTGGTCTTATGAATTTTGCAGCAGAACATTTTCCTTCAACTCCACTTCTTGATTATGCAAGAACAGTTGAAGCTTTAACAACTTCTAAGAAAGAGAATCTTATCTTAAATGTTGATGGTACTATTGGTATATTAATGGTAGATATGTGGAGAGCATTAGGATACTCTGAGAATGAAATAAATGAATTTATTGCTTCGGGTACTCTTAATGCATTCTTTATCGTAGGACGTTCAATTGGTTTTATTGGTCATGTACTTGATGAAAAACGTCTTGCAATGCCAATGTATAGACATCCTATGGATGACATCCTTTATGATGTTCCAGAAGCTGAAAAAATATAATTTTATATACTTAGATAGAGAATTTTTCTCTATCTTCTTTACTCTCTTAGATATTTTTCTTTTTTATATTAAATTATGAAAAAATCTTTTACTCTCTTAGAACTTATAATTGTTATAGTTGTCGTAGCTATTTTATCTTCAACAATAATTCCAAGAATTCAAACAAAAAGTCTCAATCAAGCAGCAATACAACTTCTTTCCCATATAAGATATACACAACACTTAGCAATGATAGATGATAAGTATGATAAAAATGATTTAAATTGGTACAAAAAAAGGTGGCAATTAGCATTTATAAGTTCTAAAGCAGCTAATGGTGGCCCTTCATATACAATATTTTCTGACACATCAGGAAATAGTACTGGTGATGCGAATGAAATTGAAATAGCAATTAATCCCTTAAACAAGACACAACGAATGACAGGTGGTCACAGTGGTGATAAAGATTTAAATATTAACAGTTCAACTTTTATAGGTATGAAAAAATTAAATTTAAAATATACTTATGGAATAACAGGTATAAAACTAAGTAAATCATGTAAGGTATATGGTAGTAAACGAATATATTTTGATTATTTAGGTCGTCCATTAAAAGGCAAATTAGGGAAAGCAAATGGAGGAGGGAATACATCAGCATACGAAAGTAATAATTTAATCGAGAGAAACTGTGAAATAACTTTGGAAAAGAATGAAGATAGTATAACTATAAGAATAACACCAGAAACAGGTTATAGTTGCATCTTAAAGAAGGGAAAGAATAGCTGCATATAAGAGTTTAGTATTACTATTTTAAAATAAAAAAGCGATTCCCCTCGCAATTTAAGCAATAATTAAGCAACAACACCCTATAATTCCCATCCACAAACAGAGACACCTTGTTTAACAAGAGAGTCAGGACACTTCGAGTTGAAGATGTTTGAATTGTTTGAGATC
>Ga0256837_1001192_pt1 | contig 18466 bp, 11 predicted proteins | sample 4562384metaG_FD_185976 | JGI IMG/M metagenome (GOLD analysis project Ga0256837, IMG submission 185976) | Hydrothermal vent microbial communities from Guaymas Basin, Mexico - 4561-384 | ecosystem: Environmental > Aquatic > Marine > Hydrothermal vents | place: Mexico: Guaymas Basin | collected...
CTAATATATAGTAAAACTAAAAAACTAAAAAATAAAATGTCTTGGAGACATAAAAAATTTTTATTAATCCTATTTTCACCACTATTAAATAGTTTTAAAAATAAGATAAAAGGAATAAAAATGACATTTTTCAATTATAAAATATTGTCTCCAAAGTTAATTTCAGGAGAAACATACGATTTAAAACATATAGAAGTTAGAGGATTTGTCTTTAAGGAATTAAGAACCATCTCAGCAACAAACTTACAAATGTGGGATACAAATGCTATTATAGAATATTATGGTAAAAGTGAAGTGATAAGATTAAGAAAAAAAGATGATACTCTTGCAGATATCACAATTTTAAATAAAGATGATTTATTCATCTTAATGTATTTTGTAAATATAATTACAAGTCCTGATTATAAACTTGGGTATGGTGTAAAATGCCCTGATTGTGGAAAAAAGATTTCATTTGATGTTACTATTGACTCAATCCAGTTTGAAGATACTAAAATACCGAGTGAAGTTCCTCTTTATTTTGACAATTTTAAAGCTAACTTAAAAAGACTTAATCTTAAAGGGTTACAAACTATTGATATTTTTATGGCTGATAAAAATAATGAAGATATTATTAAAGAATATGATAAAAGTGATATTGTAGTTGCAATGATGTTAAATCCTGATGAAATCTCAGATAATCTTAAAGAATACTTAGATGGTCTTAATATACAAGGTGAATATTCTAATATTAAACAAAACTTAAAAATACTTGATACTTTAAATCTTAAGGATATTGAAAGGTTAAGTTTAACATTAAAGGAAATGGAACCAAAACTTAAACCATTTCCAGTAAAGTGTAAATGTGGTTTTTCATCACATACAACTATTGATATTGAACTAAAGGATATTCTTCCCACAGACGGACTTGAGTTACTTAATGAGTTTAGAAATATTTCTCAATAAGTATGTTGGTTTAGGAGATTATCAAAATTATGAATTAATCTATATGGAAAGAATGATTGAAGAATATAAAGAATTTATGAATTTAAAATAAAGGTAAAAAATGGAAGCTAAAAGCAAAAAAATCAATATAGGAGAATTACTTAACAACAGTTCTCTTTTTCAAAGTGTTGTTAAGGAAAAAGAAACACTTGAAAATATGGATCAAAATATAAAAGATAGTAAAGAAACACTTGATGATATGGAAGAAACTAAGCCTTTATTAAGATCTGTAAAAGAGAGTTCTAAAAATATTGAAGAAACACTTTCGGCTGAAGTTTTTGAAACTGAAAAAATAGTGAAAACTATTGGTGAGGGTAAAAAACCTTTAGAAAATATGACTAAGGAACTTCAAGAGACTTCAAAAATAAAAGAAACTCAAGATAAAAAATTAGTTGATGAGATAAAGAAAAATGGTGAAGTTGATAAAAAATCTAAAGAGTATCAGCAAAAATACTATGAAGAAAATAAAGAACAAATATTAGCTAAACAAAAAGAAAAAAGAGAACAACAAAAACTTGAAAACTCAAAAATTGAAGAAGTTCTCGGAGCTATAAAAGAACCTAAAAAATCGGATATAGAAAGTCTTAAAAAATTAGATGCAATTATTGATAGTACAACAGATTTAAAAGACTCAAATGAAAAGATAAGTAATACTATTGATGAACAATTAGAACTTGATAAAACAACTTTAAAGGCTGAAAAAGAGGAAAAAATCTCAAGTAAAGATGAAAAAGATTTAGAACTTGAAGCTTTTAAAAGTGAAATAAGTGAAAATAATAAAAATTTATTTAAAGAGTTAAAAGAGAAGTTTGATAGTCAAACTTCTGGCGAAAATAATATTGATTTAAAAAGCAATGAAAAAGATATTATAAGTAAAAAGAATGAACTTGTTGAAAAGAAAAGAAATAGTCTCCTAAGGAATGGTCTTGGAAAAACAGTTTTACAATTAGGTTTAAAAACATTTGGTTCGAGTCAAATGAAACAAGAACTTAAAGAAGCTGAACTTCAAAGAGAAATTGATATTAAAAATCTTGAAAAGGAAATTGAAGAAGCTACTAAAAAGCAAGAGATGTTAGTTGCGATTAATAAAGGAGAGGGTGAAAGAACCCTTGAAAGAATTACTCAAAAAGAACAAGATATTGCGGAACAAACTTTAAATGAAAGAAGAGAGTTTGAAAATAAAAAAGCTGAAAAAGAGACATTAGAAAACCAAAATAAATTAGCCAATTTAGAAAATGATGTTGATCCTTTAGTTGAGAATGCTATTAAAACATTCGGTTCAAATCAAATGAAACAAGAAGTTGTTGCAAAACAACTAGAAAAAGAAACTGAAAGAGCTCAACTTGAAGCAAAGCTTGAAACTCCTGAAAAAGAGACAACTCAAGATAAAATAAAAGAACAAAAGCTTAAAGAACAAGAGATTAAAACTTCAGAAGAGCAACTTGAACTTACTAGAGAAAATACAGAAGCGAATGAAGAGGTTTCTGATGAATTAGATAGTATAAAAGATCTTGAGAATAAGTCCCTAGAAACTGAAGAAAAAATTTATCACGAACTTAAAGCTGAAAGAATGACTAATCTTCAAGATGGAAATGATTTTAATATAGATGATATTATGGACATAGATAAAGACTCTAAAAATGAAAGATCTAATAAATCTAAGAATGAAAGATCTAATAAATCTAAGAATGGTAAATCTAGAAGAATAAAACCATCTAAAAGTTCAAAAGGTAGTAATTTAAAAGCAGTAAAGGATGTTGGTTCTAAAGCGTTTAATATGGCTAAAACGGGAGCAACTGCTATTGCTGGTACAGTTAGTTCAATGGCAGGAGGAGTTGCTTCTACTGCCTCTGCAGTAGCTTCTGGAGGACTTGCTGCAGGAGGTGAGGCAGCAATGGCAGCACTAGCAACAAATCCTGTCGGATGGGCAATTGCAGGAGCTCTTGCAGTTGGTGCAGCATCATATGGGGTTTATCATCTTATGATAGATGATGACTCTGAAGAAATTTTTGATGTCCTTGAAGAAAAAGGAATTGTTGAACATAACTTTTTTGGAGATAGTGTAATAAATGATTGGAAAGTTATATATGTGCTTGAACCAAAACAAATTGATGCATTAACAAGATATGATGATTGGACAGATGATACTTTAAAGACTCTTGAAATATTACAAAAAGTTCCTCAAAATTTAAGGGAATTCTTAGCTGGAGAAGTTGGTCAAGGAACTTTAAATTTTAATGCTGATGGTATTATTGGTATTTCAAATGCTGAAAAATTCTTAATAAATTTTAAGGGTATTTCATCTGATAGTCAAGTAAAAACTATTTTACCATTATTTACATCTGCAGGACAAAAAATAATTAATAAAGCTTTAAAAGATAATAAAGCACAAGTTGAAAAACCAGAAGAAGATAAAACTAAACTTGAAGCAATAAAACCTGAAGTTGAAAAAGTATCTACAAATTCTGGAAGTGAAATAAAAGCTCAAAAAAATACTAATAAACCTGAAGTTGAAAAACCAGATGGAAGAGATGTAATATGGGAGGGTGAAACAGTCCATTTAGATCAAAAGACGGACGATTATTTAAGAGGACTTTCTGAAAGTGGGAATGTTCAAGAAGTATATCAATATATGAATAAAATGGTTGCTGAAAAGAAAAAACTTCTAAAACCAGAAAAAGATAATCCTAAGAAAGCTCAAAAAGAAAAAGGGCAAAAAATAAAATATAAGGGTAAAGAAGTTTTTATAACTGAAAAAGATAGACAAAAACTTCTAAAACTTCAACAAGATGGTAAAACTGAAGAAATTGATAAATTAATGTCAAAAATAACTGGAGAACCCCTTGAAAATAAACCTGAAGAAGAACAATCACTTTTAAGTTCAGTAGCAGAAACTGCCTTTGATTATAGTCCAGTTGGTTTATTAACAAATTCAGTTAAAGATCTTTTTTCATCAGATGAAGAAACGAATGATAAATCTGAAAGGTTAAAACAACCAAAAGAAGTTTTAAAATCTAAAGAAGTTTTAAAATCTAAAGAAGTTTTAAAATCTAAAAAACTTAGAGAGAAAGTAACTGAAAAAGAAGAACCTGAAGAAGATGGGTTTTTGATGAAAGCATTAAAAGCTACACCAATAGGTATGATTGCTTCTTTAGGCTCAAGTCTTTTTGGAGATGAAAAAGAAGTTCAAAAAGCACCATTAAATAAAAGTATTGATAAAGCAAAAGCAATTCCTGAAAGTAAAGTAATGCCAATAAAAAATGTTGAAGCATTGCCAGAAAAAGGAAATGAAAAAAGTAGTGATAAAAAAGATGGTGGACAAGCAATAGTAGCTCCATCAAGTTCAAGTACTGTTATAAACAATACTTATAATCAACGAGACCCATTTAGTAGAACTCCAGCTACTATGGGTGCTATATAGGAGTAATAGATGGTAACAGGAATTCAACAATATTTACTTGATAAGTATCCAAATCAACGACTTACTATTCATTCTCCTTTTGGAGAATTAATGTCAATTTATAAAGATGAAGAATTTGGGATAAGTGGTTCTTTAGAATATAAAACATTAGGAGATATTATCAGCGAAGTAGGTGATATGGCAAGCGATGCTGGTGATGCAATAAGTGAGATGTCTTCAACTGCAGGAGCAATAATTGGATTTGGAAAGGGTATTATGAATACTGCTTCAAAAGGTAAAAAAATTACTGCTGGTTTTAGAGACGAGGCAACTCCTTGGATGGGATTTAAAAAAGCAATAGCTCATTCTCACGGAAATATTACTTTAAACTTTATAATTACAAGACAATTAAAAGATGCAAAAGATCTTTTAAATAAAATGTCAATGCAAGAAATTAGTAGTATAGGAATGTGGGAATATCAACCGACTGATAGTATGAAAAGCCTTTTCACAGATAAATCAGGTTCTATGAGTTCTGTATCTGCTATGACAACAGGAAGTAGAGATGCTAAGAAAAATCTAGATGATTTTAATGGGAAACTTGCAAAAAACCTTTTTACAGTAACAATAGGAAACTGGTTTAGAGCAGATAGTTTAATTATAGGAAGTATAGATTATAGAATTAAGACTGCAGTTTTTGATGATAAAGGAAGCCCAGAATATATGGAAGTTACTATGAATTTAGAACCAGTTAGAAAATTATCAGCATCAGAAATTGCCGATTGGTTCCCAAATTTACATAATAAATCTGCAACAGATAGATAGGAGTTTGAATGTATAATTTTGAAGAAGTAGAAATACCAAAAGAAATAAAGGTACAGACTGTTGAAAAATATAGTTTATATCGATATTTAGAGGTTTATAATGATTTACTACCAAGCAATTCTATCTTTTTAGCATTTTTAAAGAGATATCCAAAACAAACCTACTTTAAAGCTGAAGGGAAATATGCGAATAGGTTAGATTTAATTTCAAGAGAAATTTATGACACCCCCCATTTATGGTGGTTTTTAGGACTTTTTAATAATATAGTAGATCCTGATAATTTTAATAACACTTTAATATATTATATTGAACCAAATATTTTATTTGATATCTTTGAAAAGTTTGATGGATATGGAAAAAATGTAGTTGATAAAGATGTAAAAGAAAAAATATTTTAAGGATAATTGATGAGAGTTAATATAACTGTTCAAAATAAAGATGGTATGTCTATGTATTTTAGTCAAGAGACAATTAATTCTTTTGAACTTATAAGTCAATATAATTTAGTTTTACCATCTGCTACTGTTGATTTACAAATTAAATTTTCTGGAGATTTAATATTTTTTAAAGAACCTAATTTAAAAGTAAAAGTTGATTTTGGATTTGATGATAAAACAAATACATATTTTTTTAGATCTATAGAGTCAAAAATTATATTTAATATGAAAACCTCTAGTGTAACTCTCTTTTGTCTTCCAGTTTATAGAAGTGGTTATTTAATGTCTCAAATTCGTTCATTTAAAGATAAAAAAAGTGAGGAAGTTATTCCTACAATAGCTGGTGATATAGGGTTTGCGAATATTGTCTGTGATATTAAAACTGATGATAAACAAACTTGGATACAATATAATAATAAAAATTTTGAGTTCTTAAGAGAGGTTGTTTTACATTCAAAACTTACAGATGATACAGATACATCGATTTTAGGACTTACTTTTGAAGATGAATTTTGGTGTGTGAGTTATAATGATTTATTAAAAAATCCACCAGTTATGACTATAAAAGATTATATTTTTAATACGACAACTATTGAAATTGGGAATGCTGAAAAAGATTTAATATTAAAACCAGGAGCAAAAGTTAGTGAATTTAAACTTCTAGATGGTGAAAGAATTCCACAAAATATTTTTGATTTTACTTTAAATAGTTCTGAAAATTTATCAGACACAACAAATGATAATTATGTTTCTTATAAACTCAATTTTGGAAACACTTTTGAACTTTATAATTCAATGCCCCTTAAAAATCAACAAAGATGGTATGAATTAGAAAACAATAATTTAGTCTTTGAATTAGCAAATCTAGATGGGTCATTAAAAATGTTCGATATAATAGAAATAAAACTAAACACTTCTTATAATGGTTTAGAGAGCATTATAGATGGTTTATACTTTATATCTGGCATAGTATATACATTTGGTAAAAATGGCTTTAGAACTAAGATAAGACTATCTAAGAGGGTATAAAATGGAAGTGAATAGTATTTTAGAAAGACCAAAAATAGGTCAAGTTGTTGATGCGAGTGATCCGGAAAATTACCAAAGAATTAGAGTAGCTATTCCAAATGTTACTGAAGGAGTTCCTGTTGAAGAACTTCCTTGGTATCCGTGTCTAGTAACATCTTCAAATAATAATACAACAATAGTTCCTGATTTAGGAAGTTTTGTTTTAGTAAAATTCCCAAATGGGGACATATATAATGGTATTGTAGAGGGATTTTTAGGATCTGCTCCTCAATCATAAAGGAATGAATAATGACAATAGATGAAATACAATCAATTAATGATTTTTCAGTTTTAAATTACAAATATTACACCGACCATAATATGTTTATTGATATTGGTGTGAATAAGAATAATATAATTGTAGATTCAACTTTTAAAAAGGATAGATCTGAAGTTACAAAACAATTATTGGATATTGATAATACATACTTTAAGCTTAAATCAAATTATTTAACAGATGATGAAATAAAACAATATTCTTTTAATAATATTTTCTTAGATGCATATGGTATTTATAAAGGTTGTACCCCATATGATGATTTCTTCAAGACTTTAAAGGAAACATCATATATGTATTTTGCAAATTATGAAAAATTCTTAAATTTAAAAGCGACTGAAGAAAAAATTAAATTATTTTTATCAGGTAACTTTACAGAAGAACCAGAAACTCTTCAAGATTTAATGCTTTATGTTGCAAGAAGTGAATTAACAACGGAAGAATATTTTTTAATTAAAGAAAGCTTAAATCAACAAGATGATTGTGAAGAGAAAACAGTTCTACTTGAGGAACTTGATAAGAGATTGGTTGGAAAATCTGATAATACTCTTATGACTGTAGTTCTTGATGCTTTATTGCAAACTTTTTATGACCAGTTTACAGAGTTATTTTCTCTTTTTTCATCGCAATTTGAATATTTAGATGAAAAAATGTTTAATGCATTGTTTAGATCAGATATAAAAGATTTACCTAAAAAAGAAGAAGAGTTCCAAAATTTTTATGGAGTTTTTACTTGTAATACAAAATATTATAATATAATTAATGAAAAAAATAAAGTTGAACTTCCGGAAGCAGTATATAAGAAAAATTATATTGAATCTGATGTTATAAAAAAGGTTTATAGTTTAAGAGGTGATAATGTTGATATTTTTGATAAAGATTATTTAGATATTACTGAAGAAGAAGCTCTTGCTCTTAAGAAATATTATAAATTTCTTAATGCTGAAATTATGAATGTGATGCTTGAGATGGATACATTCCATATAATTGAGTCAATTACAAAACAATATAAAATTAGTTCTCTAAGTATAGTTGTAAAAATAAATCTATTAAAAGATTTAATTAAGGGTTTAGATGTATTAACAACTGAAAACCTTAGTGAAGCAGTTATGGTTCTTAAAAAATCAGACGAACTACAATTTGGAATTGATGAATTAAATAAAAAATTATCACCTGAAAATTTAGCATTAACAAAATTATTTTTTGAGAATATGCCAGAAGCATATTCGAATAATTTTAACTTATTAATGGAGGATTTAGCTTCAGGAAATGAACAAGGAATAGTTGATAAAATAGTAAGATCTTTAAAAAATAAAACTGTCACTGGAATAGTGGGTTCTTCTAGTTCTAATGATAGTTCTAATGATAGTTCTAATAATGGTTCTAATTCTGATAATAGTTCTGATAATAGTTCTAATTCTGATAATAGTTCTAATTCTAATAGTTCTAATTCTGATAATAGTTCTAATTCTAATAGTTCTAATTCTAATAGTTCTAGTTCTAATAGTTCTAATTCTAATAGTTCTAGTGCTTCAATTCAAAGAAGTCAAGCAGTAACTATTACTGCTCATCGACAAGTCGCAGCATTAAATTCAGTTTTAGGTAAAGATACTATGGATTTAATGGATTATATAAAAATGAATGCATCAGAACTTACTACACTTGCTGGAATTATGAATAGTTTTGGATCTGGTGGGATGAATAGTTTAAATTTAACATCAGGAAATTTTTTAAATACCTTATTAAATTCAGCCTTAGATATTCTAAAAACAAGTGTATGTGCTATTTTAACAGTTCTAGGAGGATTAGCATCTTTAATTGCTGGTACTTTAAATGTAGTAAAAACATTTATTATTGGGATTGTTGACATATTAAGAGCAACATTAAAAGCACTTGAAAGTCTAATGAAATCTATGGTTTGTATGCTATCTGCCACAATAGCTGGTATATCTCTTGCTTTAGATAAAATGGGGAAAGTTGCTAAAAAGGTTTTCGATAAAATTAAATCTGTTTTTTCAGGTAGTTCTTCAGATGTACCAAATGCTCCTTCAACTTCAAAAACAATAACTGAAATTATGGGGGGAGTTTTAAAAGCTATTGTCTCTGGGACTAGCGAAGTTATAGATTCAATTATGAAAGCAGTTGGTTCGATTGATATCGTGGGTACTTTAGAGGGTATTTTAAATAAGTTATCTCTTCTAATAAAAGATGGATTTGCTCTACTTGAAATGACTCCGAATGAATTAACTGGTGCAATTTCTGAATTATGTGAAAGTAATAATTTATTTGATTATTTAGTTGGAAAAGCAAAAGATGATATGCTCAAAGGAGCTACAGCAATTCTAAGTGCTAAATTCCAAGGTCTTCCTATAAGTGATGCAGAAAAAGCAAAGGCATTAGCAATTTGTATTACACACTTAAAAGAATGTGATGATGATATAAATGGAACTAATGATGAAAAAAATAAAGCAGATATTGCAAAGGGTGCTATAAAGTTTATAGAAAAACAACCTAAAAAGAAATCTGGATGTGTAAATAAAAGCCCATTAGACTCTCTAAAAAATGGTTTATTAGGTAAAAAAGATAGATTTATAACGAACCTATTAAATAAGAAAAATTGTTAAGGAATTGAAAATGGCTTGTAATTTAGAACAAAAACTTAAAGAGGGCTTGAGTCCAGAAGCAGCAGAGATTGTACTTAGTGCATTTAATGCTGGTCGTTCAGACATAGATACTTTAAAGAAAAAATCTATAAATAATGTTTCAAAAAGTGGAGGGGCATCTATATTGTCAATGTTAGCCGACCTTGCTTCAGAAAACCTTTCTATTGGAGCAATGGATAAGGTTAAAGGGGACATAGCTCCAGAAAGAGCACAACCAATAGCAGTAGCATCAGGAGGAACATCTTTTAGTGAAGTTGATGAGAGTATAACTTCATCAGGAATGGAGGATTATCCAAATAGTATAGTTGATATTGACTCTGCTGGAAATTGGAAAAAAGTTAATAAAACTACAGGACAAGTTGATTGGGTACATAATTCTGGAAGTAAAATAAGTTTTTATAAAAATGGTGATGTTGTTATGCACGTAGCAGCAAATTTTAAACAAGTAATAGAAAATGATTATATTGTTGAAGTTGGGAGAAATTTTGAAGTTACTTCAGGAAAAGAGACTCACATCACATCAAAAGAAAGTATGTATGTAACATCAGAGTCAAATTTATTTGAGACAACTGCAATAGCTAAAGTTCAGACTGTTCCGTCTAAAGTTCAATTAAGTGCAATAACTGCAATTGTTTCTCCAGTTTGGAATTTATTAGGTTCTGAAACTATTATGGGAAGTGTTTCAATTTCAAACAATCTCTCAACAAGCTCATTAGCAGGAGGAGTTGGTTTTATTGGGAGCTTGAGTTCAATGTCTATAAGTTCTGGTACAGTAACTACAGGAAGTATGTCTGCATCTAGTTGTAATTGCCCATAAAACTTTGTTTTTAGTAGTATTAAATATATAAAAGGAATAAAAAATGTTTGAAAATTCAAATTTACCAAAACCTACAAGTACATATGATAAATTTTATAGAGATATCTCTCTAACTTCTCCTTCATTTCTTGAAAATGAAGAAGATGTTATACAGCAGTATATTCAAACTTTACTTCAAACAAAAAGAGATAGTATTGAATTTGAAGAATTTGGGATAAATCTTGAAGAGTTTTTATTCCAAATACCGAGTCAATTATATTGTAATATTATTTTTGAGAGAGTTGTACGAGGTATTAAAGAATTTATGCCCTCTGTAAAAATTGATTTTACAGAGAGTAAAGTTTATATAAATGAAAAGAATGATAGAGAATATATTCTAGTTTTAGTTGTAATTACTAAGGGTGGGAAAAATATAACAATAAAGCAAAATCTAGGAATGGATATAGGTGCTTCATAAGGAGAAATAAATGTTAGCAAATGTGTTTAATCAAGATGTTCTAAAATTAGAGATTATTGATACATTAAAGAGTGTACCAGAATTAGCACCATACTTTGTAGAGGGCGAGTCACCAGTTTTAGAATTATTTTCTTCACAACTTGCTTCAATTTTAAGTAAAAAAGCTTATTATGTAAATCAAGTTAAGAATGAAAATTATATTCAAACTGCACAACAACCAGATAATAAGTATTATCTGGCAAAATCGTTTGGATATAGAATTAATAGATATGGCTGTACAAAAATTAAATTAACATATCAAGATTTAGGAAATGGTGCTACTCCTCAAAGTTTACCCCTAAAATATGGTGATGTAGTCGGTGAATATCTTGGTGAAGATATAATTTATATTGGGGACGAAAGAGTAGTAGAAAGAGGTGATGTTCTTGAATTTGCAATCGGAAAAAGTAAAAGTGTTAAAGATAGTTTTACTTTTATAGATGGGGAAAGTTTAATTAAAGTTAATATTTATCCAGAAGAACTCACAAGTGTAGATAATGATGAAATAAGAATGTTTATTAATGGGAATAAATATGAATTATCAAAAGATCTAGAGGACTTTATAATAAAGGATAGTATGGTTGATTATAGTGATAGTAATGTAGTATCATCTATTTATGTTTATGAATATAGTTCTTTATATGGAACAAGAGTAACTCCTGAAGATTTATATGAAGTAAGATGGATAGAAACGAATGGAAAAAAGGCTCTATTCGAAGAAGCAAAAATAAAATATAATGTGGAAATGCAATTTAATTTTCATTCAGTTATAAGCTTAGGACATACTTGTGATAGTTTAGATAAACTTTCGTATTTACCTATTTTTTATTATAAAACTATGAGAAGAGCAGTGACAGACGAAGATTATAAATATATTTTATTAGCATTCCCACTTTTTAAAGATATGAGTATTTTTTCAAAGGATGTAAATACTAAATATTTGTTCTATATACATAGTGATACAACAAATGGGTCAGTTTCAAAATTAACAGATTATACTGCTAAACAAGTGACGGAATATATAAATAATTATAAAATGTCTGGTATTCAATTATATTTTATTCCAGCAAAACCAGTTGATTTAAAATTTGATGTAACTATTAAATTAACAGATCCATCTAAAATACCTCTAGTGAAAGAGGAAATTGAAAATTTACTAAGAAATTATACTTTAAAATTTATTTCAGAAATTGATATGGGAAATGTGTTAGCTGATATTTCAAAAATTGAAATTGATGGTGAAAAAATGATTTCTTTTATATATCCAAATGAAGGAATGGTTGATAAATACACTTTAGAACCATATGAATATTTACAATTATTGGAAGAGAATTATAATTTAGTAATAAAATAAAGGAAAAATAAATGGCAAAACCAATTACTTCATATTTTTTAGATATCTATAAGAGTAAATTAAACACTCTTACAGATGATATGCTATTTAAAGATACACCAGAAAATATCTATAGATATTTTGATATACTTGAAGAAGATAATTCTGGTTATATCTATTTTTCTCCTGAAAATTTATTTTATAGTTATTCAAATTGGGATAATTTTTATACCTCATTAGACCAAAATATTATACAGAATGATATAGAATATCCAACTCTTATCAGTTTATTCCCAGAAATGAAATGGGATAATGATATTATTCACGTGGTTGAAAGTTTAAATAATATTATTTCATCTATTGAATCTCAAAATATTTTATTAGAAGCATTTAATGGGTTTAATTGGATAGATAAAAACCTTAAAGATTTATTAAAAAAGGATGATAATTTAACAGACTCTGAAGTTAGATTAAGAGGTAGATTATTATTACAAGAAATGCTTCCTGTTCAACAATATTCTGGTGGTGAAGTTTATGATTTAAGTCACGTTGAATATATTAAAGCTTTCTATCAATCAAAGGGTACAATTAGAGATAATGAGTATATGCTTAAATTCTTTGGGTATGATGTTGACTTAGGAACTGCTGGTGAAGAAATTATTCCACTTGAATTAGATTGGACAACATATAATACAAAAGGACTTGATAAACTAATTCATCAAGGAGATGGTACTTCAACAGAAGTATCTGCTGATGGTAGTTTAATTTCTTTATCAAGCTTAGTAGAAAATGATGTTAATAATTATAGTAAATATATTTCAGCATATGAAACAACTTGTCAAGAAGTTAAAATGGTTTCAAATTGTTGTAATCCTGAAGAATTAAAAGAACAAGAGCAAAGTTCTTCTAATGAAAATACAGTTCCTCCTGAAGAAGAGGAAACTGACACAGGTATTCCACCAGAAGAGGAAGAGGAACAAACTGAACCTGAAGAGGAACTTGAGGATGGAACTCAGGTTGAAAAAGATGCTGATGGAAATATCGTAACAACAACAGTTGATGGTGATAATACTAAAATTGTAACATTAAATCCAGAAACTGGAATAACTTCTGTAAAACTTTTAAATAAAAAAGTTAATGAATTTGGTATTCAAACTATAAAAACTACAATTTCAAAGATTGATGCAGATGGAGTAGTTTTAGGTCAATTACAATATTTTAAAAATAATGGAGACTATAAGAATTCATTAGATAAAGATAAAAGAACTTTTGAAAATTTTTTAAGTAAAGAAAAAGTTGAAGTTACAACAGATATTATTGCTCTTGAGAGAAAAATTACTACATATAAAGATGATAGTAAACTTGATGAAATTAAATTTGCTTTTGACGAACCAAATCTAACAAAAACAGTTGAAATAGAAAATATATATGATAGTGAAGATTATTTCGAGACAACAACATATGTAAATGATGAAACAAATGAAAAAATTGTTTATATAGATTTTATAAAAATAGATGAGAATTTTACAAAAAATATAGAGAGAAAGGTAACTGTCTATAAAGATGGTGTGAAAGATTCTTCAATAACATATAAAGTTATTGAATTTGAATTTAACCCTACTCTTGAAGAACTTGATGGTGATAAAAGGGATACAAGCTATAAATTAACATCAGTGTTACTAAATGGAAAGAGAACTGTTTCTACAAAAGTTAAAGATGATGGAAAGAATTATGATAAAGATATTTTAATATCAAATATATATGAAGATGAAAAAGTTTATAACGAATATACTAATTCTGATGATAAGTTAGTAAAAACAAGAATATTTGATACTGATATAACTTATAAAACTTTTTATCTTGGAGATGTTGATGTAACTTGGGAGTCTCTTTTTGATGACTGGAACCAAAAAGAGACTTCAAAACTAAGTTTTAATAATCTTACATTAAATGATATTGTATTAGATAATTTAGAAATAAGATCAAGCTATAAAAATTCAGGTTATGAAGAACTTTATATTAATGGAACTAAACTTGAAAATGGGAATGTAGTTGTTGAAAGAAATTTACCTGAAACAAAAATTTCATTTGAAAAAGATAGTGTTCTTTATAATATTAATGTAAATTATAAAACTGAAAATATAAAGGTTGAAATTATAGATGGGAATTCATCTCAAAAATATATTTTCAACTCAAATAAAATAAAAGATACTATTTATAGAAAAATTGTTGATGAAGCAAATGATAATATTTCTTATTCTTTAAGAGCAAAATGTGATATAACAAATATAACATATTCTTATAAAAAAGAGCATTATAGTGATAAAATAACTTTTGACGAACCTCAAGTTGAAATAGAACATAAGAATGAATTTCTTAAAAATAAAGAAATTTATACAACTATTACAACTACTAAAACAAGAAATAATAATGGTGTATATGTTATTACAGTAACAAAACAAATTAAAACTATTGAAATTAAAAATGTTGATGGAAGTTTAAAAGTTGTTACGACAATAGAAAATATTGATGAAGAAGGAAAAAGTTCAAAAACATCATCAACAGAAGATTATTATGATCAAACTGTAGGAACTGGAGGAACAGAAACAAAAGAGGATGAAGAACCGACTGATGAAGAAATTCTTTTAGATACAAGCTCAGATGAAGCTGGTGAAACAGAAGTAATTGATGAGGATCTTGCAGATACTTCAGAAGAAGTTGCGGATGATAGTAGTGATGAAAATTCAAGTTCTGATGATACTTCAGATAGTGATGAAAATTCAAGTTCTGATGATACTTCAGATAGTGATGAAAATTCAAGTTCTGATGATAGTCTTCTTGGAGGAGATAATAATTCAGTAAATGATCAAGTTCTTTCGCTTGATTTTAATATTGATATTATTGGGGACTCATTTAAAGGGCTTTTTACTGCTGATGTTGAAAATTTAGTTAAAGAAGTTCTTTCTGCTAGATCAACGGCTTCTGTAAAAATTGATACAATTAATGTACTTGCACCTATTACAGAAAGATATGCTTATGTTATAGAAGAGCTTCTAAATAGAATTATCGAGTGGTATGAAGAGTATAATTTTGCACCACAAGAACTTTTAACATATCAAAAAAATATCCTTGATTGTAGAATGTTATTCTCGAAATTTGGAAATTATGTTAGTAATATATGTTATTCTAATATTGGTAATGTGGGAGCAGTTAGATCTGTAAATAATGATATTGATAATCAAGTTGAAACATTTATGTATAAAGAAACTTTCTCTTATACTGAAGTTGATCAATATATAAAAGATGAAACACTTTTTACTAAATTTGATAAAAATATTTTCGACTCTTATGAAGTTTATAGATATGTTAATAATAGAATTAGAAAGTCTGTTTCTAATGAAAATTCTATTTTAATTCTAAATGGAGCTTTAATTAGAGATGATATTTATACATATGAATATAATGTAGAACATAGGGATGATTGTGCTCTTTATCTATGGGCTGTTTCTAATAGAAAGGCTGATTTTAAACAAATTAATAATGTTAGATATTGTATGATTAAAAACCTTACAATCGATGATAGTAAATTTACATATGCCCCAACATTTACTGATGATAAATGGGAATATGCAAAATCAGATAAATTTTATATTTCAAATAATGGTTTAATATTTGATGATTTATATCAACACCAAACTGATGATTTAGGGACTACAGTTACTCAAGATTTATCAATTTTAGATGAAAGTAACTATTATGAGATAAAAGTGTCAAATTCAGACACTAGAACTATAAGAAATATTAATTCTAGAAGAATTACAAATATTAAGTTTGAAGAGAACTTAGATTTTATTAGAACTTTTATAGATTTAGTTAGCTTTAATGTTTCTGAAGAAACTCAGTATGGTATTAAAGCTGATTTTGTTGATGCTCAGTTACCACCAAAAGTTAATAATAAATTAAGTTTTACTTTGGATAATAGACATATCCAAAGAGTTTTTAATGACGATAGAGTGAAAGAATTCTATGATATTGTCTCTTCTGAAAATGTTTTTGAACAGTTTGATTTATTAAAGACATATGTTAATAATATTCAATTAGAAAAAGTAAATAATATGTCTTTTATTTTAGTTGATAATAAACCTAAAATTCTTGAGTCTTTAACAGGAATTAAGAATAAATTTGATGATGTTTTTTCACAGAAAGCTGATGAATTTTTTAGAATTGAAATGTTTGATACTGAAATTTTTGTTGAGTTGTTTAAGCAAGAAGTTCTTGAAGATACTGATAAATCTTTTAGCTTTAAATTTATTGAACATATGTTTAATGAAAGAATAAATAACTTAAATTATTCTAAAATAAATAACTTAAATGTTTCAAGTTCTGTTAGAACTGTGGGTGAAAAAATACTTATAGATCTAAAGAGATTATTTATCGATCTATTTAATTTTGAAGTAAATGAAGATGGATATTATATATCAAAAAAACATATTCAAGATGATATGTTTGATAAAAGAGTTTCAAATATTGAAACTCAAACAATTCATAATGAGAAATATTCATTCGTAGTAAATAAAAGTAATTTACCTCTTGAAGATATTAGAACTAATCAGGCTTTAAGCTTTAGTGAATATATAACAGAAAAAAGAATTACAAATAGTTCTTATACGACTGTTTCAAATATTGATGCGAAGCCATTGTCAGCGAAATTATATAATGATGTTACGAGTATTACTCCACAACATATATTTACTGATTTTAATGATTATAAGGTTGATGGTTCTGTTGATGAAAGTTTTACTTATTCAAAAGATGAAATATATAAAGAATATGTTGCAGAGTATCTTGTAAATGGTTCTGCTAAGAGAATTATCAGTAATACAGAATATGATAGATTAAATAATCTTGAAATTAAAAAAGAAGCTGAAAAAATGTCTTATGTATTGATTGATAGAGAAGATGGGAAACAGTTTAAAATAAACTTTGAAGATATAACAGAAGATAACTTTGATTTTTATGTTTTCTATACAGTTAAAATTGACTCAACTATTGAGTCGGCACAAAATTCAAGTAGAGTTGAGATAACTTCTTAACCTACTTAAAAAGGAAAAATATGGCATTACCAGGAACTTTAACAGATGACGGGAATGATATAGTTCAAAATGCCTTGTTTGATAAGTTTAAAACATTTAAGCTTGAAGATGAGGATGGTGAATTTTATTATAGTGGAGAATTAAGTTCTGTATATTTCGATGAAGTTGGTGTATTATCAATGGCAATTGATATTCCACAGTCAGAAGTTTTAGATAATATTAATAAATATATTAGAATATTTGATGACGATGATGTAGAACTTTGTAATGTAGAAACAAGCCCAATATCATTTACATATGGAGTTGGTGGTGAAATAGTTATAAAGTTTGATTTTACTGAAAATCCAGGAGAAATCATTTTTATTAATGGTGATTGGGTAAGTAATGGAGCATTTAACGATTTTTACCTTTTTTCAAAAGATAAATTTGAAATAACAGATAATTCTTTAAAACAACTAGAAGACTCGCTAGAAATTACAGATAATAATGTTACAAAAAATTCTGGAGATATTTCAAAAATATCAGACATTATTGACGATACAAAAGATACTATTTCAACTATTCAGGATAATATTAAAACGAATAGTGATAATATTAAAACGAATAGTGATAATATTAAAACTAATTCAGATAATATTAAAACGAATAGTGATAATATAAGCACTTTAAAAGAAGATGTCTCAACTAATTCAGATAATATAAAAACTAACGGAGAGAGCATTTCTACCCTCCAAGAAGATGTCTCAACTAATTCAGATAATATAAAAACGAATAGTGATGATATTAAAACTAATAGTGATGATATTAAAACTAATAGTGATGATATTAAAACTAATAGTGATGATATTAAAACTAATAGTGATGATATTAAAACTAATAGTGATGATATTAAAACTAATTCAGATAATATTAAAACGAATAGTGATGATATAAAAACTTTAAAAGAAGATGTCTCAACTAATAGTGATGATATTAAAACTTTAAAAGAAGATGTCTCAACTAATAGTGATGATATTAAAACTTTAAAAGAAGATGTCTCAACTAATAGTGATAATATAGATATAAATAATACT
>Ga0256837_1001193_pt1 | contig 18457 bp, 22 predicted proteins | sample 4562384metaG_FD_185976 | JGI IMG/M metagenome (GOLD analysis project Ga0256837, IMG submission 185976) | Hydrothermal vent microbial communities from Guaymas Basin, Mexico - 4561-384 | ecosystem: Environmental > Aquatic > Marine > Hydrothermal vents | place: Mexico: Guaymas Basin | collected...
TCCAAAAAGAGGGAACAAAAGTAGAAGAGGCGATGAACAAAACCAAAGGAATTGTATCGGTTCTAAAGACATGAGATATGGACAAAGTGGTCTATAACCTTGACATAGACGAAGTTGAGGCGATGAACTACGGAGTCAACCGTTCCGATGTCACAGCCCAAATTCAGATGATGTTGCGTGGTGTTCCTGTGGCGACTTTCCCAAAAGAGAACTCTATGGATTACACGGTTAGAGTGTGGCTACCACAAGAGCAAATAGATGATTTTAGCACCATCTTAAACACCTTAATCGTAACCCCAAAAGGCAAAATCCCCCTAAGCAAAATAGCCAAACTAGACTCCAATAAAGAGCCAAGCACCATCACAAGAGATGGATTAAACTACACCTTAGAGATTTACGGAAACCGAGAAAAAAGGGCAATATCGCACATTATGGCAAACCTAGAAGAGCAACTAGCCAAAATAGAGATAAACCCCCAAGTCGAAATAGAACAGATAGGCGAACAGAAACAATTCAAAGCCTAGGCAGAGCGAATGATAGGGGCGATTATTGTAGCTGTCTTCTTGATACTATTTACCCTAATCGGAATGTTTCATAGCGTCAAAATATCGCTTATGATTCTCTTCTCAATCCCCCTAACCATCATAGGAGCTTCATGGACAATGTTAGCCATAGGTTACCATGTCTCCATGCCTGCAATGATGGGCTTTATGTTGCTTTCAGGAATTATCGTCAACAACGCTATCTTGCTCATTCACTTTGCCCTAGAGCAGATAAAACTTGGGATGAACAAACGAGACGCAATGCTAGAGTCCATTAAAATCAGAACCCGACCTGTGCTTATGACAGCGTTTGCTGTTTCGGTGGGAATGCTACCTGTGGCACAAGGTTCAGCCATTGGACTAGAGCGACTTGCTCCTCTTGGAGCTGTGGCTATTGGTGGGTTGGTTGTGGGGACTTTGATGACCTTGATTTTTATTCCTGTTGGGTTTGTTTGGTTGGTGGATGAAAAGGGGGTTATAGAAGAGGATTAAACTATCCTCTTCCACTTAAGTTTAGAGATATTTTATATTATAGATACATGTAATATTTTCTGCTCATCATCATTAATACAGTTATCAAATAAAATGATTTTATCAAAATTTAAAGTAGTTGAAAATTTATTATGAGCTGTGTTATAAAAATTTCGTAAAATAAAATCCATAAATATATTAGGTGTAATCGGTGTTACTATAGGTATTCTACAATTTTTATATTGACCAATTGTAAGGTGAGATTTTGGATGTTCTACAGAAATATGATTACTAGGGTCATAATCAAATCGAATGGGTGTTGTTACAATATTTTTACTTATTATATCAGCATATATTTCATCTGTCTCATAAATTTCACTATTATTTTGGAATTCTTCTAAGGTTGGTGATGGAAAAAAAGCTAACCTATATTTTTTTAATTCATCTCCGTCAAAAGCATACATAAACTGAATCAATGCACCATCAATCATTTTAATATTATAATTTTTTTCTTTATCTAGTTCTGAATATATCTCTTGATAGGATATATTTTTAAGAGCAATTGATAAATCTTTATTACCTGAAATATAAACAGAATTATCCTTAATAGAAGGAAAATTTTGTTCTACAGATAATCCTACTTCTATTAATTTGGAAGTAATATTATTAATCTGTTGCTTTATTTTATTTTTCATATACCTAATAGAGCCTTTAACTCACTAAGCATCTCTTGAGAAAGATTTTCTTTTTGAATTGTTCCACTTCTAAGGTCATGTAATAATTCATTTATACTTCGCTCGTTTTTTGATAATTTTCTTTTTTCTTCAGCTGACATATCTTTATTGAGCATATTCATATTTTTTCGTTCGTCTTCAGTAGGATATTTAAATTTCAATTTAAAATGATTCTCTTTAACTTTTTGAAATTCAGATGTTAGTTTTTCCATATCTCTACCATAACCACAAACTCGTACCCATGCTTTGCTTCTTGTAATGGCAGTAAATAAAATATTTCTTTTTTTAGCTAATTCATATCCTCCATAAGAGTATTGAGCATTGATAATATAAACCATAGGAGCTTCATTTCCTTTAGCTCTATAGATACCAGTAAAGGTAATTGCATCTCCTGTATGGAATATATCAGGAGATGTTGATACTCCTGCTAAATTTGAATTAATCCCTTTTTCATATAACTTTTGTCTAAAAATCCCAACAACATCCTTTGTTGTTAGTGGGTCTAAGTTTATTACAATAATATCATCTAATGTTAACTCATCTTCTAGTACATTTCTTTCTATTGAATTAACTACAAACTCAACTTGTTCAATATTACTATGGAAGTTTTTAAACTCTATAATATCATTAATAGGAGAATGGTTCGATAAAAATTCAGGACTTGTATCCTTGGTTCGACTTAATTCTACTTCATTTCCATCTTTTAATTGTCCTTCTAATAGTTCATATCCAATATCTTTCCAAAGAGTTGAATTTTCAAACATTTGAACAAGCCCATTTTCTCTATATACTCCAAATCCTAACGCATGAGCTGTTGTTAATGTTTCCAATGAATTTCGATAACACTTATATAAAATAATATCTTGTTTGGGTTCATTTTCTCTATTTTCTAATTTTACTAAAGAATTTCCATTTGAATCTACTCCAAAAATATTTTCAGGAGATTCCATTGTTTGTTTATTTAAACTCTGTAATTCATCATAAGCATAAACCAATCGTTTAGGAGATTTTAAAATATGATAACAAATTTTTAGAAAATCTTTTGAGAAGTCCTGTGTCTCATCAATAACAATAATATCGTATTTTTGAGTAAAACTTTGAATTTCGTTTAGAGCTTTATTACAGACCATATCAAACTCTTTTCCATAAATAGATGTTAATCTTTTTGCTCCTCTAAAATCCATATATTCTATATTATGCTCTTTACAAAGGTTGTAGTAAATTCCCTCATAAGTTGGAGAACCCCAAGCATGAATAATATCTATATTTTCCCAATTTGGTTCTTCATTTATATGCTCATAAGTAAACATTCTAATTAGTTTTTTGAATTGTTCTTTAAGTGACCGAGTATTAAAAGTAACTGCTATTTTCCATTGAGGATTAGTAGCATGGAGATAAGCTACTTTAAGGGCTAAAATAATTGTTTTTCCCGACCCTGCTAAACCTCGTATTCTTTGCACTCCATCAACAGTTTCAATAACAGCTGAACTCTGTTGTCTATCTAAATTTGCTATTGACTCTTCAAGATTTTTTAACTTTGCTCCTCTTGAATCTTCTTTTTGAACATAATCTCTAGATTTATTTTTTCTAATAGTTGTAATTGATTGTAAAACAGCTAACAATTGTTCATAATATTCTGTTTTAGTCCAATTTATCTTACTAATAAATTTTTTTAAATTATCATTATCAATAAGACAAGGATAATCCTCTTCTTGTTCAGGAATATTTTGCCATACAGGTGCATAAGTTAATACATTAATATCAATAGCCAAATTTCTTCTTGTTGTTAACTCTTTATATTGGAATAGTTTTGATTGTATTTTTGTAAAGATTTCATCTTGAATATCTTTATATTCTGTAGTAGGGTTTGTTCCCTCTTCAATATGAAAAGCTACCAAACCTGTCTCTTTTGTAATTAGTAATGAATCAATCTTAAAACCACCATTAGCTGTTCCTATAATTGGATAACCAATATAAAGTGTACCCTCATAATTTTCTTTAATAGTTTCAAAAAAATTTGCTAATTGTTTTGAAGATTCTGGTTTATTTTTAAAATCTCCTCTGACTATATTTAACATAGTTTACCTACTTATATACATTTTTGATATTGTACAATAATCCTATTTATGAGTGAATAAAATATAACAATAATAAGAAATTAATTACATTTATTCCAATATCCAACGCTATTACTTTAAGCTTGATAAAAATTTACAATGTCATTTTTGTTATCTCGGTCAAGAGTTAATGCCCCCAATGGACACAGGAGCAATCGCCATCAAAATAACCACCGATGCCAACCTACCAATTGAGCAGACTCAAAAGGTTATGGAGAAAATCAACAACCTAATCTGTCGTAAAGGTGGCGAAAAACTCCTACGAGTATCAGGCTCAATCGGAAGTGAAGCAGGAGTTATGAGTATCGGTAGTGGAAGTGGGATTGACCATATTTTCATCATGGCAACCTATGTCAACCGACACGAACGAGAGGAGACGATTTGGGATATTTCAAACTATTTTAGAGCCGAGATTTCCAAGATTTCCCATGTAAAATATCTCGATGTCGCTCCAAGTGGCTCAACGGCTATGGCGAGTATCAGAGCTTCGGTTGACACCATGTTAAGCTCTCCTGATTACAAACTCCTCCAAAAAGAGGGAACAAAAGTAGAAGAGGCGATGAACAAAACCAAAGGAATTGTATCGGTTCTAAAGACATGAGATATGGACAAAGTGGTCTATAACCTTGACATAGACGAAGTTGAGGCGATGAAACTTAGGGGTCAAAGCTATTTCAAGGAATAAAACTTAAATACATATAAAATCAAAAAGTTTACAACTTGAAAAACATTTCAAAATCTGCTATAATCAAAATAAAAAAGGAGGTAAAAATGTCAGTAGCCAAAATAACAAGAGATTTTATAGACCAAATAGAAGAAGCCAAGATTTTTACCTACCGTGATATACCAAGTGATAAAAAATCATCCGTAGCGATTGAACTTAGTCGTCTTTTTAAAAAAGGTGTGATTAAAAAGATTGCTAAGGGGAAGTTCTATAAACCAAAACAGACAAGATTTGGAGAGATAGCACCTAGTGATGAGGAGATTGCAAAGAGTTATTTGGTAGAAGATAATGCTTATATTACAGGGTGTGGTGGCTACAATCAGTTGGGATTAACCACACAGATACCCAATGTTATTACAATTGCTTCGAGTCGTGTTCCTAGCCGAATAAGGGTTGAAAATGTCAATATAAGATTTGTGCCAAATATTGCAAATAGTGGGGTCAAGGAGACCCAAATTTTGCAGATTTTAGATGCCTTGCGAGATATAAAAAATATTCCTGATAACTCTCCAAATGATGTTGTTCTCTCTATTAAAAAAATTGTTCAAAAATTTGATAAGGAAAAGATAAACAAAATGTTAGAACTTGTAAACAACTATCCCCCTAGAGTCAAAGCGATTTTAGGGGCGATACTCAAAGAGATGGGACGATGGGAAGAGGCATATTGGTTAAAAGAGATGCTAAACCCTTTGACTCGGTACAAGATAGGCATTAGCGTTAACACACTACCCAATAGAGATGAGTGGAAGATAGCCTAATGAGACTGCATAACAACCGTGAACTTTTTGGAGATGTTGTAAAAGCGACAGCCCAAGCAATGAATATTTCGTTTTTATATGTAGAGAAAGATTATTGGGTTACCTATATTTTAAAGGCTCTCTCCAAAAGTGAACATATTGAACAGGCAATATTCAAAGGTGGAACAGCTCTTTCCAAAGCTTACCAAGTGATAGAGAGATTTTCAGAAGATATTGATTTGGCAGTTATCTCTACTGATATGACCTCTAATCAAACAAAAAAGCTTATAAAGAGGATTTAACACACCCCTATCAACTCCAAGAGATTTCCTCTTATATTTATGATTTTTTATTAGACAAAGCTGATGATATTATTACAGAGTATCAACTTGAACCATTTAGTGTAAATGTTTTGGATTATCGCAGAACTTTTTGTGAAAAATTGAGTGCTATTGCGAGAGCTTCATATGAGAGTAATAGTAATTTTGATGAGTTGAAAAAGAAAATCAGACATCTTTATGACCTCTACTATCTGATGCAAGAGGAGGAGATAATGCAATTTTTGAACTCTGATGATTTTGTAACCATGGTTCAAAGTGTACGCTTAGATGATAGCCGTCAATTTCATTCAGAGTGGGCGATGATTCCACTTTATACTACAGCTATATTTTGTGATACCTCTGTAGTTTTGAGTAAGGTTGAATCATACTATAGCAGTAACTTTGCAGATTTAGTTTATGGCGACTCTTTGGTCAATATGGAAAAGATAGAGATAGAAATCGAGCGTATATCTGATAGGTTGAGAGAAGAGGAGTTGTAGTTACTCCTCCATCACACTTTATCTATTAATCCTCAATCAACCCCATCAAAAGTTTCTTGTTCTCCAAAAACTTCTCTTTATCTGCCTCTTTTTTACCCACACCCATTAGACCAGGATTACCTATTGATTTAAGTATTTTTTTCATAATCTTCATAGGCTCTTTCTCTTTGGTTAGGGCTTTGAGGTGCTTTTTTGTTTTGATAAGCAGGAGTCTTGATTTTTGGTATTTATCAAAATTCTCCTCAACTTGCCCTAAAAGTTCTTTGATTTCTAGTACCAAAGAACGGTCTAAAAGAGTTTTGATTTTGGTTGAATCTTTTGCTGTAGTAGCATCTATAAGAGGTTGATAGAGATTTGTTCCATTCTCCTCTTTGAAGTATTCATAAAGCTCTTTGTTGTTTTCAACCTCTTTTAAAGCTTTCTCAAAATCTTCTGATTTAACAGCTTTGGAGATACTTTTATGAGCTAAAATAGTCACTTCTACATTGGCTTCATCGAAGGGGCAAGAGAGTAGCAGTAGCGTTGAAAAAAGTATGGTTATAATATATTTAATCATTTTGTTTATCCTTGTTTTTGTAATAAAAGAGGAGCATTACTCCTATTGCAAGTAGCACAATATTTTTAACAATATATTGTCCTGTTAGTGTTAATCCATACGGTTTATGAGCAAAGGTTATATCCGTAAAGACAAAGAGAGGTATAAATGTCAAAGTAAGGTGAACCAAGTAGAGGTAGAGTACCCTCACAAGGTAGATACCCAATATCAACCCCAAGCCTATGGCAACCTCCCAGAGGGCTAAAAGTTTCATGGCAATCTCAGAGGGGATGAACCCTCCAAACATCCAGTTCATTGTCATGGTTGCTAACTCTTCGGCAGGGCTTATAGATGGGAAAAACTTCAAAAGTCCAAACCATAAAAATATCACTCCTACCGAGATACGAACCATCATAAAATTATCTGTTTTTAACACGGTCTTCTCGCTTTAATAAAAATCCAATAAAGAGGATATACCCACCCCATCCCATAAACTGTAACAGTGACGGTGTGGCATCATATCCCACCAAAATACCTAAGACTTTACCTAAAATAGAGTCATTTGAGAGTAAAAAGCTACTGTCATAAAGAGGTGCTTTTATACTTGGTAGATACTCATAGGCTTGTAACCCTTTGATAAAAAGCCCAACCAACCCTGCTACAATAAGTAAAATAAGGTAGGAGCTGTATTGAAAAAACTTTTTAAGTGGTAGTTGCACCGAGCTTTTAAAGAGTATCCATATCGCAACAGCTGAGATACTAAGTCCTATAATGAGTCCCATCAATACATCATTGGGCGTACTCTCTCCATCCATCATAAGTGCTAAGACAAACAGAACCGTCTCTAATCCTTCGCGTAAAATAGCTGAAAAGACGATAAGAAAAGTTATCCATCTTTGGTTGTTTGATAGCTCGATTTTCTGCTTCATGGTGGCTATTTCGCCGTTGTGTTGCATCCAAAACACCATGTAGGTAAGCAAAACAATTGCCAAGAGCAAAACAGCCAAAGAGATATTGTATTGTAACTCTTCGCTCTCAAATCCATCGACTACTACCGTAAAGATAACAGCCAATACCAAGGCGGCTAGAACTCCTAAAAAGAAACCTCCCCACGCATACTTTTTAAAGGGTTGTAGATTGGTCTTTTCTAAAAAAGCCAAGATGATTCCTAAAACAAGAAAGGCTTCTAGCCCCTCTCGAAAAGCAATGATGAGTACGGCTTCCATTAAAACTGGTATCCCATGGCTAAAGTGAAGTTATCCAAATCTTCAATCTTTGAATCATCTCCAAAAGAGGTACGACTGTAGTCAGCTTTGAAGACTATTTCAGGTGTCAAAAAGTAATTTACTCCTGCTGTGATAGTGGTTCTCTCATATCTATCATCATCGACTACCACACCTTCTGTTTTGTGCATACTGTCCACAAAATCATACTTAACAAAAGGGATAATCGCACTCTGTAAACCAACCAATGAAGCAACATCATACCCTGCTTCAACAAAATAGGCTAAAGCTTCACTAGCCACTGGTGTTCGTTTGGCTTCAAGAGCATTGGGTAAACCTCTATTGGCAACGGTAATCTTTTCAGAATCGCTTAATTTTCCAAGCAGAGCCATACCTCTTAAGCGAATATTTCCTTCATCATAGACACCGTGCAATTCAGTAATTGTTACGGTACCATCCTCATCCAATTGTGCTTTATTTCTGTTTTGATTAGTATTTCCTACATAGAAAGAGGATCCAATATGAGACCCTGTTATATTTCCATAATCAACTCTTGCCGCAAAAGCCAGATCATCTGCATTGGCATATTCAAATTGTTTTTGGCTTCCACTTCTAATCCAATGAGATGAATCAAAAAATTCAGAGTTAAGTCCAGTCATAAGCATTGCTTGATAATTCCAGTTTTCAGCAAATTTCCCATAAGCCATAACACCACTTTCATGCCATGTATTTGGAAGGATGGTTGTTTCTGATATGTTTCTGCTACTAGAGAGATAAAGATTGGGTAAGTGGCGTTGTGAATTGAACCCTACAGGTATAACCATATGTCCTACTTTAAAATTAAGCCAAGGTTTGTATGTTATATCTACATAGGCTTCTTCAACAACGACTTCTCCACCTTTTTCTATTTCTGTTTCAAACTCTCCAAACTCGTCAAGGGTATCATACTCCATTGTTGCACCTGTACCGCCATGTTCAAACTCTATTTCAGAAACAATTTTAACATTGTCATTGATGATAAATCTTGGAGAGATAACAAATCGTTCAAAGTCAACTTTTGAACGATTTTCCGAATCGGATTGATAGTTCGGTAGATAGTCATAGTTGCTATAAAAAACTGAACCATATCCAAATATCTCCATCTGCTCTAAATCTATTGAAAAAGCAGGAGATGCCAAAAGCATCCCTGCAACTATTTTACTGATGTGTTGTTTCATAGTGTTCCTTTATATTATATTTTGGGGCTAGACTAGGTTATAGGCTTTCTAGGAATTTAATAACCTGCTCTCTTTGTGACTTTTTCAACTCTATAAATTTTGTTTTGACACCAAGTGCTTCTCCGCCATGCCAAAGAATCGCTTCTTCAAGTGTTTTTGCTCTTCCATCATGTAAAAACCCTGCACCTGGATTGATCATCTGCGTAGCACCAATACCCCAAAGTGGTCGTGTTTTCCATTCGCTTCCTGTTGCATCAAAGTCTTTTCTTCCATCAGCCAAATCTGATCCCATATCGTGAAGCAACATATCGGTAAATGGATAGATTTTTTGGTTTTCAAGCTCTTTGATCTCTTGACCGTCTACCGAGTATGAAGTGTATTTTGAAGCTGTAGTAAACGATGGATGGTGACACTTCACACATCCTAATGACTCAAATAACATTCCTCCCTGTTTTACATCAGGGTCATCTGTGTTTCTTCGTGGTGGTACGGAGAGGGTTTCAGAGTAAAATACAATAGATTTTGCAAAGGATTCATCTGCGTCTGTAATATTGGTATCACAGTATGTTGTGAAATATTCATTATTCTGTTTATATCGTTTCATAAGGTCTGTACCAGCAGTACTCTCCATTTTGAAAAGAGGGTTGCTTACACCCATATCTCCACGCATTGCGCCTAACCCTTGATGGGCGACTGTCGGCGTGTTGGCTTTCCATCCAAATCTACCCAATGAGATTGGAGGATTACTATCACAATTATTTTCAGCTTTACACTTATCATATTTCTCTTTATCACATACCCAGTTTGGTTTACCACTAATACCGTCACCATCACTATCATTAATATCAGCTAAAGCCAAAATATCAGCCTCTGGAATGGCATTGAGTAGTCCAAGACCTATCATTGGCATACCAATTCTAGTACCAATCCTAACATCAGGCTTAAAGAGACGACTTGTTGCATTGGCTTCTACTGTTATAGGATTATACTCATTGGGATTATCAGGTGCATCATAAGGGTTATCTACTCCAAATATTGGATAGCTAAGTTTTACCTCTGTTCCATCAGGATATTTGACTGTTTTGTAGCCATATTTCATCCAAACATCGGCTTGACCTGCTCCTGTATTTTCTGCTCCCTCTCTTACTCCTGCTACCCCTCGGTGGAAAAGTTGGTCAGAAAAGTTTGGTACAGGAGCTGGAGAACCCCAACAGTTATCTTTGTTTTTGGGTGCATTATTAATGGCATCACTCTCTATACTAATTCGTAAAAAAGTCCCCTCATCGTTGAGCTTAAACCATCCGTTTTTATCTTTAATAATATAGTTACTCAAATACTCTTTGTCTCCAATAAGAACAGGTAGCGAGTCTCGTCCATCTCGCTGATGACAGGCATTACAGTTGTTGTGGTTAAAGACTGGTCCAACACCATTTGGGATAAGTTCAAAATTGGCATCACCCTCGGTGTGGTAGTCAAATAGCTCCCCTTTAAGATTGGCGGCCGGTTGGGAAAAAGCATGGGATGAACTGCCATACTCAACATCGGTCGTATCGCCTCCCAAAACTTTTTGATTGATGAAATGCTCCGAAGAGTTGCTGACATCCAGCTTGTCGTCAGAATGGTTGCTACTGCCACACGCACTGAAAAGAAGTGTGCAAAGTGAGAGCGAATATGCGATTTTTTTATTCATAGGTTCTCCTTGATATATCGGCTTCATACATAAAACCTTTGAAAACCCTGTTATGTACTGCTTTTTGGAAATATGCAAAGAGGAGAGTATGGCAGTACTATGCAATATGCATATGGAGCAAGAGAGTACTTAACAAGGTTTTCAAAAGTTTCACTCAAAGCGTATCCTTTTGATACGCTCTGTAGTCACATACTATTTCCAAGCATCCGTTAAAGATTTGATATCTTTGGCAAATGATTTTCCAAGTGCTTCAAGGTATTTCAGTCTTATTTTTTCAGATGCATCCTCCCCATCTACAGGGGTTTGAAGTCGTGATGCTGTATCTGCTGTACTCTCCAAAGTACTTCCATCACCAAAAAGTAGATATTCGATAGCATGGAACCCTTTCATTGTCACAGGGAAACCATCAATGTTTGACAGGTCTGGATCCCATCCGCTAAGTGCACCATCAAGCTGTGTCTTATCAACTGGCCAAGAATCGACTTTTGGATCAACACCTAAAGTATCTACAGGACCAAAGATATGTCCTTCTCCACTTTCCCAATACACTCTTGTCTCTCTCCACTGTGTTCTTGCAGCTTGAACTTTGGCGGCAGTAGGATCATTTTTTAGTGCAGTAAGAGCTGTTTCTAGTTTGGCCGCTTCTGTTCCCAAATTATTGTATCCAGTCACAATGACATTATCTACAACTGCTGCTGCTTTTGCTAATTCTGCATCTGTAGGGGCAATAGATGTTTTTAATGTTTCAAGATGAGATTGTAATGTTGCCAATTTTGTAACGGCATCTTCTATCAATGTTCTTCCTCCCCCTTCCGAAATCTGGTTTCTGAATGCCATTGACCCATTATTGGCAAGTAGATCCGAAGTTTCTAAAACAAGATCACCATCAAAATCACTTATTGCAACAATCGCCGCAAGAGCCGCTGTAATATCGTCTGTAATAGTTTGAGCCTGTGCAGCTTGTGAAGCTTCGGCAATCTCTTTAAGTCCGCCATCCCACACATTTTTGATACTCAAAATATTGTTGTAGAAGTCCATCGTAGAGTTCCATGAAAATTGTGATTCCACTAAAGTAGTATCTGCATGTGCAAGGTCAGCTCCAAGGGGGTCACCGATTTTACCGTTACCTACTTCATCTGCAATACCTATGATCCCGCCCATCAGCTCTTCTACCTGGTCACCAATGGATTTTGCTTTGAATTGTGCTTTGTATCCCTCTGCATTACCCGTTCCATTACTATTTTCATTGCTGTTTCCACTGCTGCCACAACCTACGAGCATTGCCGAAGCAACTACGGATACCAATCCTAAAGTTATTGTTTTCTTCATTTAATCTCCTTATTTATATTTGAAAATGAATTTCATAATAATAAACATATACGCTTTAATTATATATTAAAGTGAAAATCATTCTCATTTTTAGTTAAAAACGCTTTCTGTGTTCTCTGATAAAATAAATGCTATTCGCTTTTGAATGCTCATGCAACCATTGCTTGATAGTTCCTATAAATTCATTTACCTGTTCAATCATGTAGCACCTTTCTAACTATCTTTGTTGCCTGTGCAAGATCAATATCTGTATGTCTCATCTGAAGTACTTTTAGTACTGGACACAACAGGCTCTCTTCTTTTTGGGTGATTCCCATCTGCTTCAGTATCTCTCTGGACTCTCTAAGTAGCGTCAGGTCTGCCATGGTTAATCCTTTTATATGATTTGTGTTTGAGCAAAGACTCAAAAGAGGGAGGGGGGGAGATTGGCAGCAATAATGAAAATCGCAAAAAAACATTATTGATAATCCTCCCTCATTTAAACCTTTAACTGCATCCTTTACATTTTTTGTGGATCGTAATAAAATCCGTACTCTCAAGCTCACCCATCAGTTGCGCAGGAGTGGAGATGCACTTTTCAATTTTGTGACATTTTCTGCAAATGACAAACGCCAACGGCTCTTCCTCTGTTAAACAGTAGTAGGCTTTCTTAAAGTCATCCTGTAGCATGACAGCTAGTTTGCATGAAACAAAAAGGTTCAGATGCCTATAGACCGTATTGAGTGAGACCTTTTTGGGATACACATCGGAAACCCGTTTTATGATCCCATCCACACACAGACATTGCTCTTCAGCATCCAATAAAACACGATAGATCGCCTCTCTTGCATAGGATTGATTGACTCTTTTGGCTTCCATACATTGATAAAGTCGTTTCACTTCTTCTTTTTCCTTATTTAACTCTGATAATTAATATCATTAAGATATTGGAAGTATCGCGGTTTTATTCTTAATAAAACTTTAAAATGACAATCGTTATCAACTAAAGAATTTGCTAAGCCTCGCTAAATTAATATTCTGAATATCGTTATCAAAAAGGAATTATGAAATGGAAGACTTTTTTATTATACCAAACGCAAAAATAGACTCTGTGTGGAACCCGCCAGACAGAAGTCTGGAGTTTTTTGTTCTGGAGTATTGTGAGGAGGAGTTGGGTATCCCTTTATACCTGATAAATGATGCCTACTATACGGAAGAAGGTATCGAAATAACACTCAAAGATCTTGATGAGACAGTCGCAGGCGAAGACTGGTATATCCATCTTTCGAGATTGGCACACTACGCCAAAGCATCCTAAGGAGCGCATAATGACAGCACCACTCTATTTTAAACACGATCATAAGACAAACAAGGAAGAGTCACTGCCGATCCTGACAAACAGGCTGCTTGATGCAATCGATGACAATGATTGGGAGAAAACCAGAAAATACATTGACCTTGCATTGGAACATACAGTCTCTCTCAGCTACTTCAGCATGCTTTACAAATATGCTATGGCAGATGAAAATGCAAGTGTCTGTGACTACATAAGAGACATTATCATCATGATATCCAATACGGATATATGAAATTATTGAATGGGAAATCAACCTGAATATGCCAAAAGACTGAAACACGAAGAGATCCTTGCCTATCTTGAAGAGAGAAGCGTCTCTTTGGGGATGTCTGCTTAGGTATTGCCGACCTGAGAGATTTGCGTAAGAAAATCGAACCGATATCATGCAACTTCTCCGTAGTAATATACGAATAGTAAAGGAGAGTATAGAGCATCTTGTTTTACTTTTTCATAAGAGTGAAAGTCGTTATCATTTTCAGTATTAATTAAATTCGGAAAACCTATAATGCCATCGTATATTCAAAAGAAGGAGTAAGTATATGGGAAGAATCGCTTTATCTGCCATGGCTGCAACCAGTCTACTCGTTGCGCAGAACATAGACCTAGGAGAGATCACCGTAACGACCGCAACCAAAACGGAAAAAAGGATCGAAGGTGTTAGTGCCAGTGTTATCGTACTGAATAATAAGAGCATAGAGAAGATGGGAGCTTCCACTCTGGGGGATGTTTTTGCCAAAACACCTGGTCTTGTCAGACAGTACGGTACTTTCCCCTCCGCATCAAGCAAATCAAAATCATCGATCTCCATCAGAGGTATGGGTGCAACTGGTACCCTTTTTCTGATAGACGGAGAGAGACTTGCAGGAGAGGTAAGCAACCCTTATGATCTTGACCGTATCCCCGCTTCTGAGATCGAGCGTATCGAAATCGTGAAAGGTCCGATGAGTACACTCTATGGTGCCGATGCGGTAGGCGGTGTGATCAATATCATCACCAAAAAACCTACGGAGGCATTTCAGGGATCGTTCGGCATCAAAACAGGTGCCAATACGGATGGGAACGGCAGAAATAGAAATGTTGACCTTAATGTAAGAGGGAAAAAAGGCAAAGCCAGTTACAGCTTTTTTGTTAACGGGATGGATTCTTCACCCTACACACAGAAAAAACAGGCAAAAGTACTTGTCAAAACCAAAACGGGAGCGGTACCTCCCTCAGAGCATCCGCATCCTGCTACAGGTAGCATGAAAGATGTGTACAATACCGATGTCACCTACCGAGAGGATGCCAAAGTCTTCAATATAGGAGCCAAACTCGGATATGAACTTTCTGAAACACTTCAGGCAAATTTTTCACTTGGATATATGGATGAAGCGCGTGACGGTGTCTATATCGGCCGCTTTCATCCTTCCGGAATCAAGGTCGATACGCCGCAAGGAAAGAGACCTTTGCCTGTTTACAATGTACCTGTAAACTCCCACGATGACAATACAAGAAGGAATATCTCCGGAGATCTTCAGTGGACGGCTACGGATGATCTTTTTTTGAAGCTGAAAATATACAACTCTTACTATGAGAAAAGAAATACCACTACGATGAAGTACTGGAAAGATTTTGCCTTCCCCAACGAAGAAGCTTCAGCCGCAAACGGTATGAATGCCAATGTTGACATCACTTCTTATGAACTATCGGGCAACTATGCTTTCAATGATGCCCATTTGTTAACATTCGGTACCGAGTACCGAGAGGAAAAAAGAGATGCGACCGTTTTTGACTCTACCCCGAATATGAGCAGAAAAGAAGTAGATTACAAATCCGTATATCTGCAAGATGAGTGGGAGGTAAGCGATACGGTGAATGTCATCGCCGGTGCCAGATATGATGCGATCAGCAATGCAGAGAACAAACCTACTTTCAAATTAGGTGCTGTTAAAAAAATTTCAGAATGGTTCAACTTAAGAGCAAACTTTGCACAGGGTTACAGAACACCAGATATAAGAGAGATGTACATCAACAAGCAGACACCAGCAGGACTCATTCAGGGTGCAGAAGTATTGGGTTATGACCTAAAGCCTGAATTTACCAACTCGTTCGAGATAGGTGCCAGTGGTAAACAGGGTGGATTTAGCTACACAGTTGCACTCTTTTTCAATAAAATCGATGATCGTATAGAAATGGTACCTGGTACGCTTCCAAAGTCCTACACTTTTGTCAATGTGAGTGAAGCGGAAACAAAAGGGATTGAATTGATGTTCGATTATGACTTTGGCAATGGTCTTTACACAGCATTCACATGGAATGAACTTAGAACTGAAGACAAAAATACAGGCAAGGATCTGGAGTTTAACCCTAACAGAACCCTTTCAATTAAAGCGGACTACAGCTTAAATGAAAATCTTGATATCGGTATTTTGGCAACTTATATAGGAGAACAGCATTACACCAAAGTGACACCAGCTAGAAAAGTAGATATGTTAACCAATCCCTTTACGCTTATTGACCTTACTACTTCTTCCAAATTTGGACAAGATAATAAGTATGAAGTGTATGGTGGTATAAACAATATATTTGATGAGGAAGTTGATGATGTACTCGGATCGAATGTCGGTACCTATTTTTATGCGGGTATGCGTGTAAAGTTCTAGCACTCAAGGGCATTACCGAATCTTTGGCATAAATGATACAAAGGTATGTAAGCCCCTTATATACAACGATAAAAAGGAAATGAAAATGAAAAAAATGATGATAGCAAGTATCATACTTGGACTTGGTACTGCACTGTTGGCCGATGCGAATGTCCCTCTGGACAAAAAAGCGATGCAGGCAAAAATGCAAAGCATTGCTGGAGAGGCAAGCCCATTCAACAAACAGGAGAATTTTCCCAAAGATTATTTTCTCATTCCAAAGAACCTGCCGTTCTCTATGGGACTGGTTTTGCACCATCCCCAAAGTTCCACACTGAACCTGACAAAAGAACAGAAAGAGAAGCTAGTCAAGGTCAAATCTGAAACAGTACCTAGTGTCATTAAAATGGCTAAAGAGATCAAAGAACTTGAACTCTCCTTAGTAAAACAGATCACACATGATGGCAAAAAAGCGTCTGAGTTGGATGCACTTGTAGATACCATTGCCCAGAAAAAAGCGGCATTGACCAAAGCACATCTGAAGTGCATCGAAACAGTCAGGGAAACTTTGACCCTGGAGCAAAGAAAAAAAGTGAAGGCGTATGCTATAGGAGAAAAACAGACAAAATAAAACCGTGTGCCTCTTTAGGCACAGCATAACGGCAAAACCCAAAAAAAGGTTTTGTCTGTTATCGCGTTATGCCGAACCCGCTGCAAAATAATAATATGATAACGACTATCACTTTCAAATATAATTAATCTTTAACGCGTTATACTTCACACAGAAACAGTATGAAGTAAGCCCTTCTTCGTTGGTAAAAAAACAATTCTTAGTTCCTCCTTGAACTTATAACTGTTAAGCCATACTGGTACGAAGAAGGGTTGACTTGATACTGCTGCAAAATTATAAGGATAAATGATGACACGGGTTGGATTTGAAAAACAGAAAAACGGCATGGTTAAAGAGTACCTTCCCGCCAGCGAACAGATGAAAAGTACTCATGAACAAAGACAGATGTTCTTGCATCTGTATAACGCCTATATGGATGAGGGTCTGAGATTTTCACGCCAAGAGATGTCACAAGGGGGAGACCTTTTTGAACTATTTCGCAGCAAAATTGAAAATATGCTTTTTGCTCCCTCTTTGTCTCCCTTTGAAATACCTTCCTCTCATACTGTACACATTGATACGGTTACTTCTAGAAAGATCACTTCTTTTTCCTGTGGCGCATACGGTTACCGTACGGTAAAACCGCAGGCTGATCTATCGCAGATTGCCAAGCTGATCAGCTTGGTATACAAACCTGACGGGTGGGGTCTGCTGTGTGATTTGGATGATATGTTTTTGCACCTTGTCTATGAGCGTGCAAAACTGGTGAACAGGAAGAACAAAGTATTGCTCTTTGAGAAGAGTATTGTCATTCAGGATCATCGTGACAATGTCTCTTCGACCCTGCTTATCCCAACCTATAAAAAAATAGACAAAAATAGAATTTATGACGATCCAATCATCAGCAACCATATGCAAACAGTGGTCAATACCCTAAAAGAGACTGAGATAAGACAGATCTATCTGGTCTACCCCAAACACCCAGAGTTTAAAAAATATTTAACCATTAAACTGTTGGGAGAGGTACCGCTGAAAGAGGATGAGTATAGAGTGAAGGTGATACCCTATTCATTTTCATTCTGCACTAGAAAGCAGAAAAAAACAACATTCAAAAGGAGACAAAAATGTCAATAGGAATTTTTTACGGCAGTAACGGAGGGACTACGGAAAGCGTGGCAGAAGATATTGTAAACGCATTGGATCTTAAAGCTGATTTACATGACATAGCCAATGTAGAGATGAGCAAACTCAACGACTACACCCATCTCATTATCGGTACATCCACATGGGGAGAAGGAGAGCTTCAGGATGATTGGGACGATAAGCTTTCCGAATATGAACAGATCGATTTTTCAGGTAAAACCGTAGCATTCTTCGGTTTGGGAGATCAAGAAGGATATGAAGAGAATTTTGTGGACGGTATGGGAATTTTACATGATATCGCTGTAAAAAACGGTGCTGCTGTCGTAGGAGATAACTGGCCGACAGAAGGATATGATTTTGAAGAGTCTATTGCCGTCAAGGACGGTAAATTTGTCGGACTGGCGATCGATGAGGATAATCAGGATGACCTGACCAAAGAGCGTGTTAAGCAGTGGGTAGAGTCTATTAAACCATCTTTTCAGCCCTAACGGAATTGGATTATTAATCCTGTTATGCTATCATATGACTATCATTATCAAAAAGGTGGTCATATGAAAAAGAACTTTGAAGAGATGAGTTATGATGAGCTTCTGACTGAATTTAAAAAT
>Ga0256837_1001194_pt1 | contig 18454 bp, 17 predicted proteins | sample 4562384metaG_FD_185976 | JGI IMG/M metagenome (GOLD analysis project Ga0256837, IMG submission 185976) | Hydrothermal vent microbial communities from Guaymas Basin, Mexico - 4561-384 | ecosystem: Environmental > Aquatic > Marine > Hydrothermal vents | place: Mexico: Guaymas Basin | collected...
TCCTAAAGCTTCACAAGTTGTAAATGGTTATCATCAGATACATAAAGATTTTGAAGAGTTTTTATGTAAACAAAATGGATTTGAGAGTGCTATTTTAGCTGGAAGTGGATTTTTAGCAAATTTAGCTCTTATTGAAGCACTTCCAAGAAAAGGAGATATTCTAATTTTGGATGAAGAGTACCATGCAAGTGGGATTTTAGCTTCAAAGCTTGTGGATACAAAAGTTCTAACATTTGAACATAACTCTTTAGAAAAACTTGAAAATATTTTAAAAAACAGTGACTATAAAAGAGCGATTATAGCCGTAGAAGGTATCTACTCTATGAGTGGTGATTTAATGAAAAAAGAGATATTTGATATAGTTGATAAATATAAAAATACTCTTTTGATTGTAGATGAAGCTCATAGTAGTGGTGTTGTTGGAGAGAAATTGCTTGGTGTATTTGAACTGTTTAATATAAAGCCTAAAGATAACCACATAAAAATGGGAACACTTGGAAAAGCTTATGGCAGTTATGGCGCTTATATTTTAGCATCAAAACATGTAGTAGAATTTTTACAAAACAGAGCAAAATCTCTAATATATGCTACGGCTCCATCATTGATTGATATAGAGCTTGCTCATCAGGGTATGTTATATATGATGAAGCATAGAGACTCTTTATATGAAAAGATAAATGAACGCAAAAAGTTAGTAAAGATGAGTTTTGGGATTGATATACCAGGATTGATTTTTGCCTATAATATGGATAGCTCACAAGCTGTTTTAGAAATGCAAGAAAAATTAAAAAATGAAGGTTTTTTAGTAGGAGCTATTCGTCCTCCAACAGTAGAAAAACCAATGCTTAGAATCATACCAAGAGTAGATGTTAGTATAGAAGATTTACAAAGGTTGTTTGATGTTTACATGTAAGAGGCTTAAAATTACTACTGATGATAAAAAGTTAGTTGATATTAGTTTTTCTTTTAAAGACTCTTTTGCTTTGATTGGAGAGAGTGGAAGTGGTAAGAGTTTAACACTAAAAGCTTTCTTAGGTATGTTACCAAAATCTTTGCATGTGGAGATGAATTTAGATAATTTTGAGATTAAAAGAGGGAAAAGTGTAGCTCTAGTTCCTCAAAATCCTTTTACTGCTTTATCCCCACTTACAAAGATAATAGATCAGTTTTTAGTTTCACGAGAGGTTGCTCAGGAGTATTTTGATATGGTAGGACTTGAGCATAGTTTTTTAGATAGATTTCCAAGTGAGCTTAGTGGTGGACAACTTCAACGAGTAGTAATCGCTTTTGCTTTACATGTAAAGCCTAAACTATTACTTTTAGATGAGCCTACAACTGCACTTGATATGAAAAGTAAAGAAGCAATTTTAAATCTTTTAAAATCTTTACATATAGAACATGGGTTTAAACTTATCTTTGTGACACATGATATAGATGCAGTTGAAGATTTGTGTGAAGAGATAGCTATCATAAAAGAAGGTACTATTGTAGAGAGTGGTAATTTAAAAGATATTATACTCAATCCAAAAGATGAATATACGAAAGAGTTGATAGATTCTGGGTTTAAGAATAGGGAGTTTAGAGTATGAAATATATCGTAACGATATTTTTTATGGGGGTGTTTTTAGTAGCTGCTGGATTGATTTATCTCTATTCTCAAGTACGTTTTGATGCGTACAAAATTATAGACTATAATCCAAAGCTTAGTACACAAATATATGATAGAAATGGTGAACTTGTTGCCAATATATTTGAAAAACATCACAGGATTTATGCTTCTTATGATGAAATTCCTGCTCGTGTTATAGAAGCTTTAGTTGCTATAGAAGATACATCTTTTTTTGAGCATAAAGGTGTAAATTTTGAGGCAATATTTAGAGCGATTATAAAAGATATAAAGGCAATGAAACTAGTAGAAGGTGCTAGTACTATAACTCAACAACTTGTAAAAAACACAGTTTTAACTAGAGAAAAAAAGATAATTCGTAAACTTAAAGAGGCTCTTTTAGCTTTTAAAATAGAGAATGAGCTTACAAAAGAGCAAATTTTAGAGAGATATTTTAACCATGTATATTTTGGCCATGGATATTATGGTATAAAAACTGCGGCACTTGGATATTTTCATAAAAACTTAGATGCACTAACTCTTAAAGAGATATCAATGCTAGTTGGACTTCCAAAAGCTCCTAGCTCTTATGATCCAACTCGTAATATTGATTTGTCATTAAGTCGGGCAAATAGAGTTTTATATAGAATGTATACACTTGGTTGGATAAGTGAGAAGAGTTATAGAGAAGGTATAGCAGAGCAACCTATAGTTTATGATGAAACATTGACGAAAAATAGAGCACCTTATATTGTAGATGAAGTTATAAAAAGAGCTAGTCGTAAGTACGATGATTTTCGAACAGGTGGTTATAAGGTATATCTTGGTATTGATTTAAGACTTCAAGAGTTAGCAAGAAAATCTTTAAAGTATGGTTATGATGAGATTTTTAAGAGACATCCTAAAGATGCAAATAGTACTATCATTAATGGTGCATTAGTAACATTGGATAGTAAAAGTGGAGATATATTAGCAATGGTTGGCGGTGTTGATTATAAAAAATCAAGTTTTAATAGAGCTGTTCAGAGTAAACGACAACCAGGTTCTTCTTTTAAACCTTTTATATATCAAATGGCGTTAGATGTTGGGTATTCTACTATGAGTGAGATTCCTGATATTTCAAGAGTTTATACAGATAAAAAAACGGATAAAGATTGGAAACCTAAAAATTATGAAGAAAATTTTGAAGGTTTGTTGACTCTAAAAGAAGCATTAGTGCACTCAAGAAACTTAGCAACTATCAATCTAGTAAATGCTCTTGGTATGGATAGTGTATATAAAGAACTTAAAAAAGATGGTTTTAAAGGTATACCTTATGATCTTTCTCTCTCATTGGGTAGTTTTGGAATTTCTCCACTTGATTTTAGTGGATTTTACTCTATGTTTCCAAACTATGGAGTAAAAGTAAAACCAAGACTTATCAAAAAAATAGTTAATAGATTTGGTGATGAAACAATATATGAGAGTGAGAAAAAAAGATTAGTAAATCCAGAACAAGCTTTTTTGATGGTAGATATTTTAAGAACTACAGTGGAAAGAGGTACAGGTAGAAGAGCACAAGTAAAAGGAATTGAGACAGCAGGAAAAACTGGAACAACAAATAAAAATATTGATGCTTGGTTTTGTGGTTTTACTCCAGAGATAGAAGTGCTTGTTTGGTATGGTAATGATGATAACTCTCCTATGGCAAGATATGAGACAGGTGGACGTGTTGCTGGCCCTGCCTTTGCTGAATTTGTTAAAGGGTATATAAATTTATATCCTCAAACAAAACGAAAGTTTATTCCGCCAGAAGGTGTAATAGAGAGAAAAATAAAAGGAAGACGTGAGTATTTTACAAAAACTTCACCACTTCCAAAAAGTAATAGTTTAGAAGAGAATGAAAACGGAGGAATGTTGTTTTGAATGGACAAAAAAGGGTAGATATAAAAGCTGGATTAAAAGTGAAAATTGTTTTAAAGAAAGATCAAAGAAGTGGTGTTTTGACCGAAGGAGTTGTAAAAGATATATTAACAAATTCTCCAACACATCCTCACGGTATAAAAGTTAGACTTACTAGTGGAGATGTAGGAAGAGTAAAGGAAATAATCTCTTGAAACTCTATATAGATGGTGATGCTTTTCCAAATTTGTTGAAGCCTATTGTTTTGAAATCTATAGAAAGATTAAAACTTGATACTTATGTTGTAGCAAATAAAAAGATAAATGTAGGAAAATCAAAATATATTTCATATATTATTGTAGATCAAGGTGCAGATGAAGCAGATAACCATATAGTAGAACTTGTTTGTAAGGGTGATTTGGTTATAACTGCAGATATACCTTTAGCAGATAGACTTATAACTAAAAATGCCCATGCAATTGACCATAGAGGAGAGCTTTATAGTGAAGAAAATATAAAGCAATATCTTACTATGAGAAATCTGATGAGTGAGCTTAGAGATAGTGGAGAAGTTACTGGAGGCCCAGCTCCTTTTTCAAAGAAAAATGCAGAAGGTTTTGCAAATCAATTGAACTCTTTTTTACAAAAAAATTATGTTTCAAAAAGATAATTTCGCTGAAGATTACAAAAATATAAAAACTAAAGAGCTTTTATACCTAGAGTTTGATGAGTGCAGTTTTAATAAGTGTGATTTTAGTAATGCTATATTAAAAAACTCTATATTTTCAGGATGTATTTTCTCTAGTTGCAATTTATCTTTAATGAGTATTATAGACTGTAAATTTTCAGATGTTACTTTTATAGATTGTAAAATAATTGGAGTTGATTGGACAAAAGCAAATTGGGATAGTTTGAGTATTATGCCTATGAAGTTTAAAACTTCTGTTATAGATAGTTCATCTTTTTATGGGTTAGATTTAGATAGTTGGATTATAGAAGAGTGTGAAGTAAAAGATGTTGATTTTACAAATTCAAATTTGAGTAATATAAGTTTTAAATACACGAAGCTTACTGACTCAATATTTGCAAATACAAATTTAACAAAGGCAAACTTTACTCACTCTGAACAGTTTAATATTGATATACAAAACAATAATTTAGACGGTGCAAAGTTTAGTCGATATGAATCTATTAGATTACTTAGTAGTTTAAATATAGAGTTAGTTGATTAAGGAGTTTAGGGTGAGTAAATTATGAATTATAAAAAGATATTAGAAGAGATACAAAAAGAGGTTTTACCTCTTATAGAAGATGGAAAAGTAGCTGATTATATACCTGCTCTTGCAAAAATAAATCCAAATCAGTTTGCTATGAGTTTACAACTTTTTGATGGCAGTTCTTATCATATAGGGCAAAGTAGTAAGAAGTTTTCTATTCAAAGTATCTCAAAAGTTTTTAGTTTTACTCATATTATGAAACTTTATAAAGGAGATTTACAAAATCGTTTAGGATTAGAGCCATCAGGAAATCCATTTAACTCTTTAGTTCAACTAGAGTATGAAAATGGAATACCAAGAAATCCATTTATCAATGCTGGTGCGATAGTTGTAGCTGATATGTTGATTAGCTATTATAAAGAAAATACTTTTACTAAGGTGCTAGATCATATTCGTCTTATAGATGATAGCTTGTTAATAAACTTTGATAAAGAGTTATATTTGTCAGAAAAAGAGAGTGGCTACAGAAACTACTCTATGGTCAATATGATGAAAAGTTTTGGAAACATAAAAAACGATATAGACACTGTAATGAGTCTATATTTTAAACTTTGCTCGATTGAGATGAGTACACAAGAGTTGTGTAGAACAGTTTTATTTTTAGCAAATCATGGGGTAGATCCAATAACTAAAGAAGCTTATTTGACTTCATCGCAGGCGAAAAGAGTAAATGCACTTATGCTGACTTGTGGACATTATGATGCTTCAGGTGATTTTGCTTATAGGGTAGGAATCCCTGCAAAAAGTGGTGTTGGTGGTGGTATTGTGGCTGTAATTCCTGATAAAATGTCACTTTGTGTATATTCACCAAGGCTAAATAAAAAAGGAAATTCCTTAGTTGGAACTAAAGCTTTAGAGCTTTTTACAACAAAAACGGGATTATCTATATTTTAGTAAAAGAGGGTTTTTAATCCTCTTAAATCTCAATTGTTTTTTTCTCGGCAAGACACATAGCTACCCCTTTTTCATAGTAAGCAGCTTCATTTATAAATAGTGCATATAGTCCATCAATATCATCATATAAAATTTCATTACCATCTAAATCAACAAATATTGGGTTACCTTTTTTAAGTTTGAAGTATCCATTTTCTTGTAATGTTGGATGTACCATTGCATTTATACTATTTTGTTCATCTCTTGGAAAATCAATAGCTTTAACATTGTCATAAATCTCTATTTTATTATATTTTTTCGTATGTTCATCTGAATTATATAATTCAAAATAATTTAGAATAGCTTGTATGATTCTTTCTGTTTCAAAAAACATATCTGCTCTAAGAACACCTTGAGGTATAGAGCCTACCTCTATAGTAAAACCACTAGGGGGAATAGAGCTTATAAAAGAGGTGTCATTTGTATCTCCTTTCCAACTAAAGATATGAATCTCTGGAATCATCTCTTTTACATAAGCAGCAACTTGCCATGATAGTTTATCTTCTGTACTAATACAGATGGATAACCCCATATTTGAGGTTGTTGAGTGCAAATCCATAACAAAGTCTACATTTGGATTATCGCTTCCTTTTGGTCCTAGCTCTTGGTTTATTTTCTTTGCAATAATATCTTCATAACTTGTAAGAGAATTGTCATTTAATCCATCTAATGTAAATGTACGATTTAAATCTTTATCTACATACCTAGTGCACTGTTCGATTGCTCCAAGATTAGTATGCATAAAAATAGTTTCAAAACTCTCTCTTTTTACAAGATTTGGATTTTTGATAAATTTTTTGATTAGATACACACCTGTTAATTCATTTCCGTGTGTACCACCTGTAATAGCAACTTTTTGAATTCTTTTCATAGATAGACTCTTTTGTAATTTTTTATCAGTATATAAAAATAGATTAACATGTGTCAAATAATGGATAATTATTGTTGATATAAATTTTTTTTATTAAGATATTATTTATACATAATTAAGATGCTTTTAGTTATCTTGAAAATTCAACTTATTTTATAGGACTGAAAAATGGAAAAAATAGTAGATAGTTTTTTAAAAGAAAATGAAGCTCAAATATATGCTGATTTTGAAGAATTAGTAAATGTTAATAGCTTTTCATCTAATTTAGATGGAATAGAAGAGGCATTAAATGTTTTAGTAGATATGGCTGATAAAAAAGATATAAAATTAGAGAAAGTTTATTCTTCAAAAAGAGCTAGACCTCATTTGATGTTTGGAAAAGAGAAAGAGAAAGATTATTTTGCTTTTATAGGACATTTTGATACAGTTCATCCACCTCAAAGTGATTTTAATACATTTGTTGATGATGGTGAAATTATAAAAGGTCCTGGTACTAATGATATGAAATCAGGATTAATAGTAGCATTAAATGCATTTGCTATTTTGAAGAAATTGTATCCAAATCGTGATTTGCCTATAAAGATACTTTTTAATTCAGATGAAGAGATAGGTTCAACAGATTCTCAAGAGATAATAGAATCACAATTTAAAAATGCTAAAGCAGGATTTGTTTTTGAACCAGGTCGTATAAATGGAGAGATAGTTACAAAAAGAAAAGGTATAGCTACTTTAGATATAGAGGTTATAGGAAAACCTGCACACTCTGGTGTAGCACCATGGGATGGTATAAACTCTCTATTAGCATCATGTGAAATAATTCAAAAATTAGAAAAGTTAAATGATTATGATAATGGAATAATAGTAGGATGTAATCAACTTAATTCTGGAATAGCCAGAAATGTTGTTCCTCCTTATAGTAAAATTGTAGTTGATATTAGATTTGAAGCAATGAGTCAAAAAGATATTTTATTTGGTGCAATAGAAGATATTCTAAATAAAAAAAATAGTTTAGGTGCAGAAGTAAAGTATGATTTACATCTAAATAGACCACCTTTAGAGATGAATGATGAGTCTGTAGAATTGTCTAAATTATATATTGATACTTCTAAAAAATTAGGATATGACTGTAAAGGGTTAAGTACAGGTGGTGGATCTGATGGTAACTTTTTATCGGCTATGGGGATTCCAGTTTTAGATGGTTTAGGTGCTGTAGGAAATTTTAGCCATACAAAAAAAGAGTATACAAAAAAAGACTCTCTTCTTTATCGCACAAAGATTTTTGTTCTGTTTATGATAAAATTGCTAGAGAAAAATTAATCAATATCAATATTTCTAAGATATTCACTTATCTTAGGAATATTATCTTTTCTGCATATTAAGCATGTGGGAATCTCTAGTATACTATCATCAATAAGTGTACTTTCAAGTTTGTCAATATAACCTAATTTTTCTACTATTGTTCTTGGAACAATAGCTTTCCCCATACCTAGTTCTACGCAAGCAAGAATCACTTCAAAATCTGCTATTTCTACAGTTTCATAATCTTTTATACCGATATGCTCATAATATTTTTTCATTCCCTCATGATATGCACAGCCTTCTTCATATGCCAATATTGTATAATTGTTTTCATTTCGTTTTTTTGATTCCACAAATAAGAGTTTATTATTAAATTTTTTTAAAACCATTATTTCATCATATTTTGGAGCATGATTTACAAAACCTATATCAATTTTATACTCAATTAGTAGCTTTACTATTGGTATCTTCGTTTTTCTAATAAGTTCTAGTTTTAAATTTGGAAAATCTGTACTTATCTTTTTTAAAAAAGGGATTAATCTTTTACTAGCATTTGTATATGTTGAAGCTACTATGAGAGACTCTTGTGTATTTATATTATTAACTTTCATCCTTATCTCTTCAAACTTTTTTTCTACCTCATTTGCTAAAGGAAAAAGTTGCTCACCCTCTTTAGTCAAGATTACACCTTTTGGTACTCTATGAAATAGTTTGTATCCTAACTGTTTTTCTAGTTGCTTAATTCTTAGTGTGACATTTGCTTGTGTTACTTTTAATTTTTTTGCACCCAATGTTATACTGTTACTTTTTGCAACAGTTGTAAATATTTTCAGAAGATTAGAATCCATGTATATTATCCTTAAATATGTATGATTAAGTTATTTGTTTTAATGAAAGTATATAAAACTATAAAATTATAGCATTTAAATAATTGTTTTGTATGAAAAATCACATAATGCATAAATTTTTTTTATGTAGAGAATAATAAATACTAATTTGACATGAAATAATTTATTGTATTATACTGCTTATAATCACAAAAGGAGTTCTTATGAAGAAAACGATACTTGGTTTAGCTACAGTAGCTTTGCTTTGTTCAGCTGGAAATGCTGAAACTTTAAAAGTTGGTTTAGCATCTGGTGCACTTAGTATGGATCCATACGCACATAACGAGACTGCAACAAACTCAATACTTTCAAATGTATTTGATGCTTTGATATCTTTTGATAAAGATATTAATACTCATCCAGGTTTGGCTGTTTCTTGGACTAATCCAGAGCCTACAGTTTGGATAATGAAATTAAGAGAGGGTGTTAAATTTCATAATGGTAGTAAATTTAATGCTGATGACGTAGTTTTCTCTTTCAATAGAGTAAAAAATTGGAATAAATCAGGTTTTAAAGGTAAAGTTAGTGCTATAGATTCAGTTGAAAAGATTGATGACTATACTGTTAAATTTGTTACAAAAAAACCGTATCCAGTATTTTTAAGAAAACTTACTTATGTAAATATTTTGGATAAAGAGACATTGGAAGGAAAATCAGACCAGTGGATTGGATTAAACCCTGTTGGTACAGGACCTTATAAACTTACTTCTTGGAGTAAAGGTGACCATATCAAGATGGATGTTAATAAAGATTATTGGAGAGGTGTAGCTAAATTTGATAAAGTTCTTTTTAGACCACTAACAAATAATGCGACTAGAGTTGCTGCAATTTTAAGTAATGAAGTTGATATTATCAACAGAGTTCCTGTTGTTGATGTTAATAGAGTTAAAGCAAATGATAAGCTTAACTTTTTTGTACAACCTGGACTTAGATTAATCTATTTACAAATGGATCAAGATAGAGATAAATCTCCATTTATAAAATCTCCAGATGGAAAGAATCCTCTTAAAGACGTTAGAGTTAGAAAAGCTATATATTATGGTATTAACGAAGATGCAATTGTTAAGTATGTTATGAAAGGTTTTGCAAAACCTGCAGCACAACTTAGCCCAAGTGCAGTTTTTGGACATGATCCTAGTATAAAAAGAGCTTCTTTTGATCCTAAAAAAGCTAAAGCACTTTTAGCAGAAGCAGGATATCCAAATGGATTTGAAATTCAACTTGATTCTCCAAACAATAGATATATCAATGATGCACAAATAGCTCAAGCTGTAGCTTCATCTTTGGCAAAAATTGGTATTAAAGTAAAAGTAAATGCGACTCCAAAGTCTACATTTTTTAAAGAGACTGGAAAGTTAAATACAAGCTTTTTCTTAATTGGTTGGGCAAGTAGTGATGGTGATGCAAGTTCTATTTTAGATGGTTGTGTTCATACTTATGACGCAAAGACAGGATATGGTAGATACAATAGAGGTAGATATTCAAATCCTAAAGTTGATGCTCTCATAGAAGAATCAGCAGGTATTATGGATCCAGCAAAGCGTTTAAAAGTTTTACAAGAAGCACAAAAATTAGCGATAGTTGATGATCAGAATTTTATACCACTTCATTATCAAGTAGATATTTATGCATCTAAAAAAGATATTAAATTTGAAACAAGAACAGATAGCCGTATCTGGGCTTACGATATAAAATAAAAATACAATCTCGCCTCTTTTGAGGTGGGATTTCTTATGGAAAAATTATGACAAAATATATTTTAAATAGGCTTTTTCACTCTGCTTTAGTTATGCTTACTATTAGTTTTATAGTATTTTTTATAATGTTTAAGGCTGGTGACCCTGTAGAACTTATGCTTCCACCTGATGCTACACAACAAGATGTTGTTGATATGAGAGCTGCTCTTGGACTTGATAAATCTTTTATCGTACAGTATCAAAAGTTTTTACTAAATGTTTCAAAAGGTAACTTAGGAAACTCTTTTATATATGGTCAACCTGCACTTGATATAGTATTTGAGAGAATGCCTGCAACTATGGAACTTGCAGTTATTGCTATGATACTTTCTATCATTATAGGAATTCCATTAGGAATAATATCTTCCATAAAACCAAACTCTATAATGAGCAGGATTATCATGTTCTTCTCTTTAACAGGTATTTCCGTGCCTGTTTTTTGGACGGGAATGATACTCGTGCTTATATTCTCCGTTATTTTAGGCGTATTACCAAGCTCTGGTAGAGGAGAAGTTTATCTATTTACTAGTGCATTTACTTGGGATGGTATTAAACATCTTATTATGCCTGTTTTGACGCTTTCAGTATTTCAATTAGCATTAATTTTAAGATTAACTAGGACAGGGATGATGGAAGTTTTGATGCAAGACTACATAAAGTTAGCTGCGGCAAAAGGAGTACCTAGAAAAGTAATTGTTTATTACCATGCTTTGAAAAATACTCTTATACCCCTTATAACCATTATAGGTATACAGTTTGGACAACTTGTTGCTTTTACAATAGTAACAGAGACTATTTTTGCATGGCCTGGAACAGGAAAGCTTATAATTGATTCTATTCAAAATTTAGATAGACCTATTGTTGTTGCTTATTTACTTGTTATATCCTTTATTTTTGTTGCTATTAACTTTTTTGTTGATGTGCTTTATACATTTGTAGATCCAAGAGTGAGGGTATGATGAAATTATTTAAAAATGAGATATTAATAGAATATTTTGAAGATAAGTTAGCTGCTGTTGGTCTTGTGATTTTTACGATACTTGCTATTTTTGCAATAGCACCAGCTCTATTTTCATATCAAAATCCTTACGATTTAACACAACTATATTTAGAAAACAGTTTTCAAGCTCCAAATCCTAATTTTATTTTGGGAACAGATGAGCAAGGAAGAGATATATTCTCAGCAATAATGTATGGACTTAGAGTCTCTTTATATGTTGGCTTTGCTAGTACTATACTCTCTGTTATTATTGGATTTACTTTAGGATTGATTTCTGGCTATTATGGTGGTTGGGTTGATACTATCATTATGAGAATTGCCGATATCCAACTCTCTTTCCCTGCTATATTGATTGCCTTGATTATTATGGCTCTTTGGGGAGCTGGTGTTGGTAAGATAATTATAGCAATTACTATAGTAAATTGGGTCTATTATGCAAGAACAGCAAGAGGTGTAGTTTTAAGTGAAAAAGAGAAAGACTATGCACAATCTGCCAAAGCATTAGGTATGAGTAATTTTTCTATTATATTTAAAGAAATTATGCCAAATACAACGGCACCTATTATTGTTATAGCAACAGTACGAATAGCAGTTGCTATTATTCTTGAAGCAACGCTTAGTTTCTTGGGACTTGGTGTTCCAATAACTGAACCATCTCTAGGCTCTCTTATAGCAAATGGATATCAAGTACTTTTTAGTGGATACTGGTGGACTTCTGTTTTTCCAGGTATTGTATTGATGGTACTGATTATTTCTATAAACCTAATAGGTGATAGAACAAGAGATATAATGAATCCGAGGTTAAAAAGATAATGGCACTATTAGAAGTAAATAATTTAAATACGCATTTTTTTACAAGAGGTGGAGTTGTAAAAGCTGTTGATGGTATTAGCTTTTCTATTGAAGAAGGTGAGATACTTGGTATAGTTGGTGAGTCAGGTGCTGGAAAATCTATAACAGGATTTTCTATGCTAGGATTGATAGATAAACCAGGAAAAATTGTTGATGGTGAGATAATTTTTAATGGTGAAGATTTAGTAAAAAAGAGTGAAGAAGAACTTCAAAAGATAAGAGGAAATGAGATAGCAATGATATTTCAAGACCCTCAAACATCTTTAAATCCAGTTATCAATATAGGTGACCAGCTTATGGAAGCTATTCTTTATCATAATAAAAAAGCATCTAAAAAAGATGCTTATGATGCTAGTGTAGATATACTAAAGTTAGTTGGACTTCCTGCTGCTCAAAAGAGAATGAAAAGTTATCCTCATCAACTCTCCGGTGGAATGAAACAAAGAGTTGTAATTGCAATGGCACTTTTAAACAATCCTAGACTTTTGATAGCAGATGAGCCTACAACTGCACTTGATGTTACCATTCAAGCACAAATTTTATATCTCATGAAAAAACTTAGCTCAGATTTTGGTTCTTCTTTGATTTTGATTACGCACGATATAGCCGTAGTATCTCAACTGTGTGATAAAATTGCTGTTATGTATGCTGGAAGAATTATTGAATATGGTAAGAAAGAAGATATAATTTTCAACCCTAAACATCCATATACAAAAGGTTTGATTGAGTGTTTACCAAAACTTGATGATGATAAAGAGAGATTATATCAGATTCCAGGAATTATGCCATCACTTTTATCCTTACCAAAAGGGTGTTATTTTAAAGATAGGTGTGAGTATGCAGATAGTGAGTGTGATGTATATCCTGCTCAACAAGAGATAGATGGTAGGAGGATATTTTGTCACAAAGTGAAGTAAAACTTTTAGAAGTAAAAGATGTTGAGAAGATTTTTTCTGTTAAAGTTGGTACTTTTGAAAAGAAAAATTTACACGCCTTAAACAAAGTGAGTTTTGATATTTTTAAAGGTAAAACACTCTCCTTGGTGGGAGAAAGTGGCTGTGGAAAGACAACTATTGGTAAGGTGATACTGGGGCTTTATCAAGCAACAAATGGTACAGTAGAGTTTCAAGATAGAGATATAGCTCAATTAACACCATCTCAGAGGGGTTCAGTTCAAAAAGATGTTCAAATGATTTTTCAAGACCCTTACTCGTCCTTAAATCCTAGAAAAAAGATAAAAACTATTTTAGAGCAACCATTAAAGATTCATACAAAAATGAATAAAAAAGAGAGATTAGAAACTATGCTTTCTCTATGTGATGATGTGGGAATTGATCATACATATCTTGAACGTTATCCTCATCAATTTTCAGGTGGACAGAGACAACGAATAGCAATAGCAAGAGCTATGATATTAAAGCCAGAACTTATTTTAGCAGATGAGCCTATATCTGCTCTTGATGTATCTATTCAAGCTCAGATTTTAAATCTTATGATGGATTTAAAAGATAAATATAAAATGACTATGCTTTTTATAACACATGATATAAGTGTAGTAAAGCATTTGAGTGACTATGTTGCTGTTATGTATTTAGGTGAGATTGTTGAATATGCTTCAAAAAAAGAGTTATTTAAATCTCCTCAGCATCCTTATACAAAAATGCTTTTCACAACAGTACCTGATATACATACTCCGTTAATGACCGAAAGTGTTTTAAAAACAGGTGAAATACAAAGTCCTATTGATTTACCAGTAGGGTGTTTCTTCGCAAATAGATGTCTTTATAAAGATGAGTCTTGTGAAAAAGCTCATCCTGATTTGTTAGATATTGGAGAAGGACATCTTGCTAGATGTCCCAAGATAGGTTCATTTTAAAAGGAGAGGTTAACTCTCCTTTTAAGTTTTAGCAAGAATAAGTTGTTTTAAACTCAAATGCAGTTGGTCTTGCTTCGTCTGGCCAAACTTGAGTTTCAAATTTATAGTGTTGATAAGTATCTATAAAGTCGCTACTCATAACAGGCTTTAAGAACTCGTTATTTCTGATAAGTGACTCTAAAGAACCTCTAAGAGTATGAGGCATTTGCTCAATTCCTTTTTCTCTAATCTCTGCAAGAGGCATTTCAAATAAATCTTCATCCATTGGACCAACTGGCTCAGTTTTCTTGTTTATTCCATCAATTCCTGCTAAAAGAAGAGCTGCAAATGCAAGATAAGGACAAGCAGTAGAATCTGGAAATCTCATCTCAGCTCTTACAGATTTTTCACCAGCACCATAAGGGATACGACAACTAGCACTTCTATTTTGTGAAGAGTAAGTTAAAATTGATGGTGCTTCAAATCCTGGAATCAATCTTTTATATGAGTTAGTTGATGGGTTTGTAAATGCTGCAACTGTTCTAGCATTTGCTAAAACACCACCGATATAGTATCTAGCCATATCACTTAGGTTTGCATACTCTCCTTCTTTGTAGAACATGTTTTTACCATCTTTCCAGATAGACATATGAACGTGCATACCGTTACCATTGTCACCATAAAGTGGTTTAGGCATAAATGTAGCAGTTTTACCGTTTAGGTGTGCAACCATCTTAACAACATACTTATACTTTTGAACGTTATCTGCTGCTTCAACTAGCGTTCCAAACTTTACACCTATTTCACCTTGTGCTTGTGCAACTTCGTGGTGAACAACAAAAGTTTCAAGACCGATTTGCTCCATAACTTGAACCATCTCAGCTCTAAGATCCACCATACTATCAGTTGGTTGACATGGGAAGTAACCACCTTTTGTTCTAGGTCTGTGACCTGTGTTGAAGCCATCTGGATAAGTTGCATCATCGCTCCACTCTCCCTCTTCAGACTCCACTTTATAGAAAGAACAGTTGATATCATCTCTGATTTGAACATCATCAAATACAAAAAATTCATTTTCTGGTCCAAAATATGCAACATCACCAAGCCCAGTTTCACTTAAGTGATCTAGTGCTTTTTTAGCAATACTTCTTGGACACTTCTCATACATTTGACCCTTATAGATATCATAAACATCACAAAATACAATAATAGTAGAATCAGCAGTAAATGGGTCTAAAAATGCAGTTCCTGCTTCTGGCATAAGAATCATATCTGATTTATTGATTGGTTGCCATGCATCTACACTTGATCCATCAAAAGGGATACCGTTTTTAAAGCTATCAGTATCAATTGAATGCATAGTATATGTTAGATGATGCCACATACCTTTCATATCAGTAAAACGAAAATCTACAAACTCAACTTCATTCTCTTTACAATACTCAAAAAACTCTTCTACGCTGTTGACAAATTTGCCCATACGAACTCCTCATTTAATTTTGTTATATTTTAGCTAATTAAAGTAAAGAATATATTTAATTTGTGATTAAAAATTAATCATTATTCTCTCTTTTTTTATAAAAGTTGCACATTTTGTGTAACCATACTGTTTGGCAAGAGTGTGAATCTCTTTTTGTTTAAACCCTACTTGTTCTGGCTTATGAGCATCTGAGCCAAAGGTAATAGGTATATCATATTCACTTAGAAGTTCCATAATGCTATTACTTGGATAGGCTTCTTTTATAGGTTTTCTAAATCCAGCAGGATTTATTTCAACTACCATATCTGCTTTTTTTATCTCTTTTATTGCCTTTTTAGCTATGGTCTTTATCTCTTTATTTGGAAGGAAATTAAATACTTTTATAAGATCAATATGTCCTACTATTTGAAATAGTTTACTTTTTGCAAGAGCTTCAATAGCATCAAAATACTCTTGCCAAATTTTATCAATATCTTTGTGTTTGTACTCACCTATAAATTCAGGATTATCAAATCCCCATTTGTTTATAAAGTGAACAGAGCCTATAAGATAATCAACATTTGCTTTTAAAACTCTATCATCTATATGTTCTTTTAAAAAGTCAACTTCATAAGCCAATAGTACATGTATAAAATCTTTATATTTCTCTTTTATAGATAAGATTGTTTGTTCATATTTGTTCATTTGTTTAAAATTCATTCTATATTTTAAGTCAAAATCCATAGGTGCATGGTCACTAAAACCAAAATATTTTATTTTTTCTTTAATTGCAATTTTTACATATTCATCCGTACTACCAGTGGCATGATTGCATAAAATTGTATGATTATGTAAATCTACACTCATTTTTTTCCTTTTTAAAGTAAAATTATATGAAAACTAATATATAATATACCTAAATATATTTCTAGGAGACACTAATGACACAAGAAGAACTTGACGCATTGATGGCAGGCGGACTAGATGAAGAAGAGAGTAAAACTGAAGAAGTAGAAGATATGCCACAAGAAGATATATCTGAAATTGCTAATGAAGATATAGTAGAAGAAAAAAAAGATGATATTAAAGAGACTCATGAGTATAGAACTTCAGCAGATATGTCTTGGCCACCACCACCACCAACAGATGACCACAAGATGGTTTATCAGCTTGATGATGTTACAAAAGATTCGGAAGTAAAAGCTGGTGAAGTTTTTGATAAGCTTGAAGCAATCAATGAGTTTATGATGACTGCAGAAGAGAGTGCAAATGAAGTTCTTACTCTTATAGATTCAAATATTGAACTTTTTTCAACTCTTTGTGAAAAATTTCCCAATGTTCAAGATTTTTGTAAAGCTTTAGAAGATAACAAAAGTATGAAAAGTAAAGTTGAAGGTTTAGTTCAAGCTACTCAAGATACTGAAGATGAAGTTATGATGACTATGGATATTATGCAGTACCAAGATATACACCGTCAAAAGATAGAGAGAGTAATAAATGTAATGAGAGCACTATCAAGCTACATGAGTACTCTTTTTGAAGGTAAAATAGAAGACTCAAAGCGTGTTGGAAGTGCCGTTCATATTGAAGGTGATGAAAATACAGCAGATGTTGTAAGTAATGATGACATTGAAGCATTGATAGCAAATTTAGGAAAAAAATAATTGATAAAAACAGAACTATTATCCCCTGCTGGAAATTTTGAAAAACTAAAAATTGCATTAGCTTATGGAGCTGATGCAGTTTATGGGGGAGTTAGTCACTTCTCTTTGAGAATTCGTTCAGGAAAAGAGTTTACATATGAGAGTTTTGAAGAGGCGATAAAATATACTCATTCAAAAGGAAAAAAAATTTATGTTACGATAAATGGTTTCCCTTTTAATTCTCAAATTGAACTTTTAAAGAAACATATACAACGAGTAGCAGATATGAAACCAGATGCTTTTATAGTAGCAGCACCTGGAGTAATAAGACTTGCACGTCAAATTGCACCTCATATACCAATACATCTTTCAACTCAGGCAAATGTATTGAATTATCTTGATGCTGAAGTATTTTATGAGATGGGTGTAAAACGTATAGTAGCGGCTCGTGAAGTAAGCTTAAAAGACTTAATAGAGATTAAAAAAAGATTACCAGATTTAGAAATAGAGGCTTTTATACATGGGTCAATGTGTTTTGCATATAGTGGTCGTTGTCTTATAAGTTCAGTTCAGAGTGGACGAGTGTCAAATCGAGGAAGTTGTGCAAATGATTGTCGTTTTCCATACACAATGTATGCAAAAAATGAAGATACAGGAACACTTTTTAAGATAGAAGAAGATAATGCTGGAACACATATCATGAATGCAAAAGATTTAAATCTTTCTGCTCATGTTGATGAGATACTAAAAAGTGGAGTTATAAGTGCTTTGAAGATTGAGGGACGTACTAAAAGTAGCTATTATGTGGGAATTACATCTAAGACTTATAGAAGTGCAATAGATGATTTTTATGCAGGTAAGTTTGAAAAGCAAAAATATGTAGATGAATTAAATAGTACGAAAAATAGAGGTTTTAGTGATGGATATCTTGTAAGTCGTCCTTATGAAAAAAATGATACTCAAAACTTGGAACACTCTATTAGTGAGGGAACTCATCAAGTTGTTGCAGAAGTAACAGGAGATGGAAAAGGGGTTCTTTCAAAAGACAAATTGGAGCCAAATGTTGAGTACGAATTAATTTTACCAGATGAGAGCATAAACGAAGTAGATAATGAAATAGGAATAATAAAAAATATAAGTGGAAAGTGGAGTCTA
>Ga0256837_1001196_pt1 | contig 18449 bp, 18 predicted proteins | sample 4562384metaG_FD_185976 | JGI IMG/M metagenome (GOLD analysis project Ga0256837, IMG submission 185976) | Hydrothermal vent microbial communities from Guaymas Basin, Mexico - 4561-384 | ecosystem: Environmental > Aquatic > Marine > Hydrothermal vents | place: Mexico: Guaymas Basin | collected...
ATCAAAGGAATAGGAGAAAAAACAGCAAATATAGTTCTAAACAATGCTTTTGGTATAGGAAGTATAGCAGTAGATACCCATGTACATAGACTAGCAAATTTATGGGGTATAGTAGATACTAAAAGTTTTGATAAAACTTCAAAAATATTAAATGATATTATTCCAAATAGTTATAAATCTAAATTAAACTTTACTTTAGTATCATTTGGGCAAACCATTTGTACACTAAAGAATCCAAAATGTGATATATGTAGTATAAAAGAGTATTGCGATATGAAAATTTTTAATATTTTTCAAGAAACTTTGGACTAATTAACTAAATATGGGTATAAAATTGCAACTACTTGATAAAGAAAATAAAATTTATCTTTTAGATGATGATAATTTTGATTTTCCATCTTTAGATATGATGGATGATGATCTAGTAGCTCTAGGTGGGGATTTTCATCCCCAAAGATTAATCAATGCTTATAAAAATGGTTTATTCCCTTGGTTTATAGATGAACTTGGATATATCCATTGGTATAGCCCACAAAAAAGAATGGTGCTAAAGCCAGACGAATTTAGACTAACAAAAAGTTTAAAAAGAGTTATCAAAAATAAAGGTTTTAAGATAAAATCAAATCAAAACTTTGAAGCAGTTATAAAAAACTGTGCTACAATCAAAAGAAAAGATGAAGATAGTTCATGGATAGATGATAATTTTATTAAAGCTTATAGTTATTTGTATGAGATTGGTTATGCCTATAGTATAGAGTGTTATTTAGATAATGAGCTAGTGGGTGGACTTTATGGAGTAATGATAGATGATATTTTTTGTGGAGAAAGTATGTTTAGTAAAGTATCAAATGCCTCAAAAGTGGTTTTTTATCATCTATGCGATCAAGCAAAACAAAATGGTATTAGACTTATTGATTGTCAAGTTTATAATGAACATTTAAAAAGCTTAGGAGCTTATGAGATAACCAGAGATGAGTATTTTAGATATTTAAAAGGATCGTTATGATTTTTCAAGATTTACAAAATTTACCAAAAAAATATGGCAGTGAAAAAAAAGAGCCATTTAGTGGTATAAACCTACGAAGTAATATGATGTTAAATCCACTACAACTAAAACATCTAAATAGACTAGATGAGTTAAAAGCTCATATGATAACTCTGAATTTAGAAGATGCTATAGCTTTAAGTAGAAAAAAAGAAGCACTAGAAAATATAGCTTTGTTTTTATCTTATACAAAAAAAGCAAACTCTAAAATCATAGTGCGAGTAAATCCACTAGATGAGGGTGGAATAGAAGAGATAAAGTTTTTAAATGACTTTGGTTTTGATGCTATAAGAGTAGCAAAAGTAAAAACTATATATGAGGTAGAAAAAGCACTAAAACTAATAAAAGATGACAAAGAGTTGCATATCTCACTAGAAACAAAAGAGGCTTTTAACTCTTTGGCTTCTTTTGGGATAGATAGTAGATTTACCACGGCAAATTTAGGGATACTAGATCTTTTAAACTCTTTAGGACTTTCTTTGTCAATTATCACTTTAGATAATCCAACAATAGAATATATATTGTCAAAATTTTTAGTAGATGCAAAAACAGCAAATCTTCTTCCAATATCATTTATGTTTCAAAAGTATAACGATACAGCTACTTTTGAAGCTTGGTGCAAAAAAGAGAAATCTATGGGGTTTAGTTCAAAAGCTTGTATGGGACCAAAGCAAGTAGATGTAGCAAATAAAATCTTTATGCAAGATGACTATGAACTACAAAAAGCAAAAGTAGTTATAGAAGAGTTTGAAAGAATGAGTACAAAAAATATCAATGGCTTTATGCACGAAGAGTATGGCTTTATCGATGAGCCAATATACAAGTGGGCGAAGCAGGTATTGGACTTATCTTGATGGTGAAGATTTGATGTTGATGCAGTTAGAATTAGAATAGATTAATTGACTTATTTATTGGTCAGTATTTTTTAAGAAGATATATGGTACAGTTAATTTTTAATAAATAAATGGAGTATTAATATATGTGTGGAATAGTAGGATATCTAGGGTCTAATGACTCAAAAAAGTTTTTATTAGATGGTTTAAGTGAATTAGAATATAGAGGGTATGATTCTGCTGGAATATCTATATTAAAAGATGATACATTTTATAGCTATAAAGCTATAGGTAAACTTAATAATCTAAAAGAAAAAACATCAAATTTAGAACTAGATAATTTTAGTATAGGTATAGGACATACAAGGTGGGCAACACATGGAAAACCTACATTACAAAATGCACATCCTCATTATGGTACAAACACACATATAGTACATAATGGTATTATAGAAAACTATCAAGAGTTAAAAACAAAGCTTTTAGATAAGGGTGTTGTTTTTGTAAGTCAAACAGATACAGAGGTTTTTGTACATCTTTTTGAATATTATTTAAAAAATAGTACCACTTATGAAGCATTTAAAAAAACTCTAGCTGATATAAAAGGGGCATATGCTATTCTTTTAATTGTAAAAGATAATCCAGATACAATATACTATGCTAAGCTAGGCTCTCCTATGATACTAGGAAAAAAAGGTGATGAAAAGTTTTTTGCATCATCAGATACAGCGCTTATAGGTAGATGTAGTGATGTTCATTTTTTAGAAGATGGTGAATATGGATTTGTAGATAAAAATAATATTATTATAGAATCAAATAGTAAAAAAAATATTATTTTTACAGCTACAAAATTACCTACAGATAAAATATCTGCTCAAAAAGAGGGTTTTAGATATTTTATGGAAAAAGAGATATACGAACAATCAATTGTTTTATCAGATACTATTTTAGGGCGAGTACAAGATAATCATATAACTTTTGATGAGATAGATGATACTGTATTAGATGGTATATCTTATATTACATTATGTGCATGTGGTACTAGCTATAATGCAGCTTTAAGTGCTAGTTATTTACTTCAAAGGGTAGCAAAAGTAAGAGTAAATATTGAAATAGCAAGTGAGTTTAGATATAAAGAACCATTATTATGTGATGATACTCTTTTTATAGTTATAAGTCAAAGTGGTGAAACAGCAGATACGCTAGAAGCTCTAAAGATGGCAAAAAAAGCAGGTTTAAAAACTTTAGCTATTTGTAATGTAGACAACTCTTCTATAGTAAGATTATCAGATGCTACTATTTTAACTAGAGCTGGTGTGGAAAAAGGTGTAGCATCAACTAAAGCATTTGCAACACAAGTGATGGTATTATGGATGTTTTCATTATATTTAGCTCAAAAAAATAATACCATAGATAAAGATGTATTACAAAATGAGATAAAAACTATTAGAAAAGTACCTCAAACAATTATAGTACAAGATAGTATGCACCAAAAGATAAAAAGATTAAGTAAAAGGTATTTGTATGGGCATGGTTTTTTCTTTATAGGTAGAGATATATTTTATCCTTTAGCGCTAGAAGGTGCATTGAAACTAAAAGAGATAAGTTATTTGCATGCAGAAGGGTATCCATCAGGAGAGATGAAGCATGGACCCATAGCTTTAGCTGACCCAGAGCTATTTACTATAGCATTACTTAGTGAAAATCTACTTTTTGAAAAAACAAAAAGTAATATAGAGGAGCTAGGAGCAAGAGATTCTACTATATGTTGTATAAGTTCATATAGTTATGATATGGCTGATGATTTTATAAAATTATCAAAAAAACCACATTATATGTTAGAGTTTTATGAGATGATGCTAGCTACACAACTATTGGCTATGGAGATATCAATTCGTTTAGATAATGATGTAGATATGCCAAGAAATTTAGCTAAGTCTGTAACAGTCGAATAACAAAGTATAATTACTGTTAAATTAAGAGATATACAAAAAGAGAGTTGTTAAAGTTTAGTTTTTTGTGGTATAATTAACAAGTATGAAAAAAGAAACAAAAAAAGAGTTTGGAAAACTTATATATGATTTTTCTAAAATTGGTTTTGCAATAGCATTTGTAACACCACTTGCAAAAGGTCAAGATATAACACCTATGATATTTTTACCTATTATTATAGGTATAGCAATAGGAACATATCTTATAAACAAAGGAGCAGACAAATGAGTAACTTAGAACTAGGAATGTGGCTAGTAGTAGTTATGGGTATAGTTTTTATACTTATAGACAAATTCACTTCAAAAAATATAGGACACTCACACTAACTAAACTTTTTAATTCTCTTTAATAGTAAATTAATTTTTCTCTTGACAAATATATTTTTATCTATTATAATTTATTTTAAAAAATAGGGGTAAAATATGCAAATTACAAAAAGAGTTACATTTATAGCAAAAGATGGTTGTGAGCAAGATTTAAAAGATCTTTTAGAGATGATGGTTATACCAAGTAAAGCAGAAGATGGTTGTTTAAACTACAATATTTATAGTTATAAAAATAATCCAAAAAAATTTATGGCTGTTGAGACTTGGGAAAATGATAAATCTTTAGATGGACATAAAACTTCTCCACATTATAAAATTTATAAAAAATATTCACCACAATATACAGAAAAAAAATATTCAGATGATCTTGATTATATGATTACATTATAAGGTCAATATTATATGGAAAATTTATGGAATAATAATATAGCTAAAAATTTAAAAACAGATCTAGAATTTAGAGTATATACTTCAAATCTTTTAGGTCAAAGTAAAAAGCTAGTTTTACATGGTGGTGGAAATACATCTGTAAAAAGTAAAGTTGATGATAAAGATATTTTATATGTAAAAGGTAGTGGTTGGGATTTAGTAAATATTGAAAAAGAGGGGTTTTCTCCTGTAGAATTAAACTTTTTACTCGATATGGTAAAAGTTGATAGTTTAAGTGATAAAGAGATGGTAGATGGTCAAAGAGAAGCACTTTTAGATAAAAATGCACCAAATCCATCAGTAGAGGCTATATTACATGCCATAATACCTTTTAAATATGTAGATCATACACACTCAGATGCAATAGTAACGATAAGTAATAGTTGTGATGGTGAAAAATATATATCAGAACTTTATCAAGATTTTTTAATTTTACCATATATTATGCCTGGATTTATTTTGGCAAAAGAGATATATAATCTTACAAAAAATAATTTTGATTGGGATAGTTGCAAAGGTATAATATTGCACAATCACGGTATATTTACTTTTGATAATGATGCTCGAAATTCTTATGATAAGATGATAGAGTCTGTAACAGTTGCAGAGAATTTTTTAGAACAAAACACTAAAATAGAGATAACACCTTTTATAGTATCTCAAGGGTATGATGTATATAAATTAAAAGATATTATAAGTAGATCAAAAGGTTATGAAATAGAGATTAATGTTCAACGATATGATATAGCATTGATATACTCTAAAATGGAAAATCTAAAAGAGAAAGCTAGTAGAGGTGTATTAACTCCTGAACATATTATAAGAACCAAAAGAGTACCTCTTATACTTGAGGATGAAAATATAGAAGATGCATTAAAAAGTTATATAAAAGAGTATAAACAGTATTTTAAAATGTTTGCTAAAGATGAGATTATGTTAGATCCAAATCCAAATTATGCAGTTATAAAAGATTTTGGAATAGTTACATTTGGTAAAGCTCAAAAAGAGGCTGATATCATATCTGATATAGTTGAACATACAATAGAAGCTGTACTAAGAGCAGATCAAATAGGTGGATATAAATCTATAGGTTTAAAAGATAGTTTTGATATGGAATATTGGGAATTAGAGCAAATAAAACTTAAAAAATAGGTAAAATTATGAAATATTTAATGGCAATAGATGCAGGGACAGGAAGTGTAAGAGCAGTTATATTTGATACAAAAGGTAATCAAATAGCAATAGAACAAAAAGTATGGGAACATTTAAGTGAGCCAAATATTCCTAATAGTATGGGTTTTGATTTTGAAAAAAATTGGTCACTTACATTTGATTGTATAAAAAATGTTATTAAAAAAAGTGGTATAGATTCTAATGATATTGTAGCAATTAGTAGTTCTAGTATGAGAGAGGGTATAGTAGTATACGATAAAAATAATAAAGAGTTATGGGGTGTTGCAAATGTAGATGCAAGGGCCGCTCAAGAGGTAAAAGAGTTAAAAGATAATTTTCAAAATATTGAAAAAGAGTTTTATGAAAAAACTGGTCAAACTTTAGCTTTAGGAGCTATCCCTAGACTTTTATGGTTAAAAAAATATAAAAAAGATATTTATGACAATGTAGCATCAGTATCTATGATCTCAGATTGGATACTATTTAAATTAAGTGGAATAATATCAGTAGAACCTAGCAATGCTAGTACAACTGGTATATTAAATCTAAAAAAACGATCTTGGGAAAAAGAGTTTGCTTTAAAAGTTGGTTTAAAAAACAATATATTTCCAAAAGTTTATGAAACAGGTGAAGCAATAGGATTAATAAGTAAAAATATAGCACAAAAACTAAATCTAAGCTATCTAGTAAAAATAGTAAGTGGTGGTGGAGATGTACAAATAGGCTCATTGGGTTTAGGTGTGATCTCAAGTGGTCAAGTAGCTATATTAGGTGGGAGTTTTTGGCAACAAATTGTAAATATACCTTTGGATACTAATCCACCTTTAGATATGGATATAAGGGTAAATTCTCATGTATTAAAAGATCTATCTCAAGCAGAGGGGATTACATTTTTTTCTGGTCTTGTTATGAGATGGTTTGTAGATGCTTTTTGTGATATGGAAAAAATAGAGGCAAAAGAGCAGGGGTGTGATGTATATAATATACTTGAAAATAAAGCATCTAAAGTACCTGTTGGATCTTATGATATTATGCCTATTTTTAGCCATAGTATGAACTATGCCAAATGGTACCATGCAGCTCCAAGCTTTATAAATCTAAATATTGATCCAAATATTTGTAATAAAGCTAGTATTTTTAGAAGTTTAGAGGAAAATGCAGCAATAGTAAGCTATATAAATCTACAAAAAGTACAAAAGTTTACAAATATGAAGTTTGATACAATAATATTTGCAAGTGGTGCAAGTAAAGGTGAGTTATGGTGTCAAATATTAGCAGATGTTACAGGTATGAATATAAAAGTACCAGTGGTAAAAGAAGCTACCTCTTTAGGGTGTGCAATAGCAGCAGGTGTAGCAGCAGGTATCTACAATAGTTTAGAAGAGGGTGCTAAAGAGTTAGTAAAATGGGAGAAAACTTATATACCAAATATGGATAATCATATTTTATATCAAAAACTTACAGTAAAATGGGAAAAAATATATAAATCTCAACTTGAACTTGTAGATAAAAATTTAACAACATCTATGTGGAAGGCACCTGGGCTATAATATTTATATAAAGATAGATTAAGAGATAAAATATTATAATGATGTTTTATAATTATAATAAGGATTTTTTATGAAACCAACTACTCTACTTATATCTTTTGGTATTGTTTTATCTATAACAGGATGCAACAATACTACTTCTGTTAAAACTAATAAAAATTTAGATGGTAAATTATTATTAAAACAAAAATGTAATAGTTGTCATAATATAAATTTTCCACCAAAAAATTTTGATAATGAGATGGCTCCACCTATGATGAGTATATCTTTTCATTTTCAAGATTGGTTTAAAGCAAATACAGATGCTGAAAAATTACAAAATCAAATATCTTTTGTAAAAGAGTATGTATTAAATCCTAGTTTAGATAAAGCATATTGTACAAAAGATATGTTAAAAAAATATGGTCTTATGCCATCACAAAAAGGTAAAGTAACTAAAGATGAGGTAGAAGCTATAGCGCATTATGTTTTTACTACATTTACACCACAAAATTTGGCACAAAAACAAAAAGCTTTACAAAAATTACACTCTTTACCACTAGGAGAACAGTTAAGTATAAAATACAAATGTATTTCGTGTCATAGAAAAGATAAAAGATTAGTTGGACCATCATTTAATGAGATTGGTGAAAAATATAAAAATAATATTAAACATATAAAAAATAGTATAAAAAATGGTAGTAAAGGTATATGGAAATCATCTCATGGTGCTTCTATGCCACCATTTAAAAATATATCTCCAAAAGATTTAGAGATAATATCAAAATGGATATATTAGTGTTAATCTTTATCTAGAGCAATAGCAAATTATTAAGACTAAAAAAATAAAATTAGGATTTCAATATGACTTTAATAGAACTTTTTCAAAAACTTTTACAATATAAAACAATCACTCCAAATGAAGAGGGTATTTATACTTTTATAAAAGAGTATCTAGGAGATACTTGGAAATACAAAGAATTAAACTTTGGTGAGGTTAAAAACCTTTTTATCTATAAAAGATTTTCATCTGTTAATGAGCATTTATGTTTTGCAGGACATATAGATGTAGTACCCCCAGGAGATGGGTGGAGTGTAGATCCATTTGCTGCAAAAATAGATAATGGCAAAATTATAGCAAGAGGTGCTCAAGATATGAAAAGTGGTGTAGCTGCATTTTTATATGCACTGAAACATACACAAAATTTTAATGGAACATTATCAATTCTTCTTACAAGTGATGAGGAAGCAGATGCTATAGATGGTACAGTAAAAGTACTAGAATACTTAAAAAAAGAAAATTTCTTACCAACATCTGCAATAGTAGCAGAACCTACTTGTGAACAAGTATTTGGAGATAATATAAAAGTAGGAAGAAGAGGTAGTATAAATGGGTATTTAGAAATATTAGGCAAGCAAGGTCATGCCGCATATCCACACAAAGCTATAAATCCAATACATCAAATAGCTCCTATTTTATCAAGTATTGCAGCATACCATCTTGATAATGGAGATGAATATTTTGCACCTAGTCAATTTATAATTACAGATATAAGATCAGGTATGGAGGTTACAAATGTAACACCAAATAAACTTAATATGATGTTTAATGTAAGAAATTCTACAAAAACAGATCAAGCTAGTATAAAAAACTTTATTAATAACCATTTTAAAAATTTAGATTATTCACTTAAACTTACTCAAGGGTCATATCCATTTATTACCAACAAAGATGCAAAAGTTGTAAAAAAACTTCAACAAAGTATAAAAAATATTTGTACTATTGAACCAAATTTAAGTACCGCAGGGGGTACTAGTGATGCTAGATTTTTTGGTCAGTATGGTATAGATACTGTTGAATTTGGTGTTATTAATGATACTATTCATGCAGTAGATGAACAAACAACACTAAAAGAGGTACAAACTTTAGCAAAAGTATTTCAAGATATTCTTTTAAATTTCTAAGTTAAGTAAATTTATTGTATACTTTGATCTTATAATTTTTTACATAAGTAGGAGAAAAAATGAATTATATTTTAATAATTGATGATAGTAAAATGATAGTAAAAGGATTTGAACATCATATATCACAAATGATACCCAATACTAAATGTTTAGTGGGATATAGTAAAAAAGATGCACAAGCTATACTTAAAGAGTATGGTTCTTGTATTGATTGTGCATTATTAGACTTACAACTTCCTGATGCATTAGATGGGAGTATTGTAGATTTTGTTTCTAAATATAAAATACCTATTATAGTACTTTCTGGTCAACTTGAACTTGAAAAAAATATCAATAAAAATATTATAGTTGATTATATTATTAAAGATGGTTTATACTCTTTTTACTATGCAACAAATAAGATAAATCAAATTTTAAAAAATAAATCTATTACTGTATTAGCTGTAGATGACTCAAAAGTTGCTTTACAAAAAATAGCATATTATCTAAAAAATTATAATTTAAATGTACTTATGGCACAAAATGGTCAAGAAGCTTTAAAAGTATTAAAAGAAAATCCTCAAATCAAACTTATGTATACAGATTATAATATGCCTATTATGAATGGTCTTGAACTTATACGAGAAGCTAGAAAAATATACTCAAAAAATAAGCTTTCTATTATAGTAGTATCAAGTCAAAGTGATAGCAAAACTACATCAACACTACTAAAATATGGAGCAAATGATTTCTTAGATAAAGGATATACTCCTGAAGAGTTTTATGCACGACTTACAATAAATCTTGAGATAATAGAACTTTTTGATAATATTGAAAAAGAGTATGAAAAAAATCGTGAAAAAGATAAAATAATTTTAGAACAAAATAAAATGTCTGCTATGGCAGATCTTATTAAAAATATATCTCACCATTGGAGACAACCATTAAATGCCATCTCAACAAATGCTGATAGTATAAAAATAGAATATGAACTTGATATGTTAGATCAAAATGAAATTCCTAAAAAAATGAAATCAATAGTAGAATCTACACAATTTTTAGCAAAAACTATAGATTCATTTAGAGATATGATAAGTGAAAATGTGGAGATTAAAGAGATAATTATTCAAGAAGAGATAAAAAAAGCATTAGATATACAACGATTTAATTTAGAAGATAGAAATATTGTTGTTAAAAAATATATTCAAGATGAACAAATTGTAAAAAATATGCCAGTAGGAGAGCTTAGTAAAGTCCTTACTTATATTTTAAATAATGTTACAGATATATTATCAACAAAAGATGCAGATGATAGATGGGTTGAGATCTCACTATATACAGAAAACAAAACAATTTTTATAACTGTTGAAGATAATGGAGGGGGAGTATCTCCTGAAATTTTACCAAATATTTTTGAACCATATACAACAACAAAACATCAAGATCAAGGAAGAGGTTTAGGTATGCATATGAGTTATAAGATTGTTACTCAAAATTTAGATGGTAAACTTTATATAAATAATACTGAAAATGGTGCAAAAGTTACTATAGAACTACCATTATCTTAAAAATGGCTTTATAAATTATTATGAATAAAGAAAACTATTTTATAAAACAATTTAAAAATAAATATATAGGTGATGATGGAGCAATTGTTGGAAAATATATCTATAGTATGGATGCTTTTTTTGAAGATGTACATTTTAAAACCTCTTGGATGAGCCTAAAACAAATAGCTACAAAAGCTATGCTTGTAAATATAAGTGATGCTATAGTTATGAATGCAACACCAAAATATGCACTATTAAGTATAGCAATTCCAAAAAACTATACTTTAAAACAGATCAAAGAGTTATCAAAAGGTTTTAAAAAAACTGCAAAAAAGTATAATATTACTATCATAGGTGGTGATACTATAGCAAATGATAAATTAGCTATATCTATAACCATAATATCAAAATCAACAAATCCAATCAAAAGAGATAATGTAAGAAAAAATGATCTTATTTGTTATACAGGAAGTTTAGGAGATGTAAAAAAAGATTTAAATAAACTTTTTAAAGGTAAAGCTATATCAAAAAATAGTAAATTTATCAAACCTATTTTAAATCAAGATTTTTTTTATAAAATAGCACCTTATATAAATAGTGCTTTAGATATATCAGATGGATTATTTTTTGAACTTCAAAGGTTAAGTAAAGCAAATAATATAAACTTTAAATTTTTTAATAAAATAGATAAAAATATTGGTTGTAGTGGAGAAGAATATGAGATACTTTTTAGTTTTAATAAAAAAAATTATAAAAAAATTATGAAAATAGCAAATAAACACAATATAAAACTAAATATCATAGCAAAAGCTATAAAAGACGGCTCAAAATTTAATCTTACTTGTAAAGAGCATCATTTTTAATAAATTCTACACAATACCATTTGTAATGGATTTAATCTCTGATTTTATAATAGTTATAAAAGCCAATATTTATAGGCTTTTATGAAGTCCGTTATAACATCACTCCAATATCTTTAATAATCTGATCAACTACAGTAGTAGAGTTATCAAGATTTAATTTTGATTTTTCATATTCTATAGATTTATTTGATAATGGCAATTTTCCTTTTTTATAGATACGGATATTACTTTTATTATCTCTTACAGTTATAAGTTCATTATTATTTATAATATGAGGTGAGAAAGGCACATCTATTATACCATTTTTTATACTATTAAAAATTTTTCTCCAAAGTGTATCAGCTTTATCATTAAATATAGCATCAAATATCTCATCAACACATTGTTCAAGATGAGCTTCTTCCTCTTGATCTACAAAATCAGGGATTCCACGAAGCATATTTAGTGTATATTTTACATCTTTTACCGCTTTTGCATTATCCTCTTTTGTAGGTATCCCAAAAGCTTCTGCTCTAGTTTTAGTAATAATTTTATTTGCTTTTACCATTTTAGCTATAAAAGCTGCTGAGTTTATAAGTGCATCTGAGAAGTTTTTATCTCTTGGAAATGCACCCATCCATTGATGATAGACTAGATTTATTGTAGCATCCTTGCACCCTATAAGATCTGCATATTTTCTTGCTGATTTTCTTATAACATTGCTCATAACTAAATCTTGATTTATACTTCCTGTTTGTGCAAAAGATACAGAAAATGATTTTACTCCTTCTTCAAGAGATAGTAACATTTCACATATTTGAATCACAATAGTAATAACAGGAGGTACAAGTGTAGCAGTAAGTGGTCCAAAAGATTCTCTATTTATAGGTTCATTAAATTCAGAATATTTTGCACAAAGTCTTTCTACATGTTTCCAGTATAAAAATGCCTTATCTTGAGGAAAGTTTTTTGAGTATGGAAGTATATATGTTATAGGACCACCCTCTATCTCAAAAGCACCACTAGCAAGTGCCATATCTACAAGAAGTCTTGCATCTGGAGTTCCATGTCGTAAAGATATAGGGGTATCAAAGTGAGTTATCATCTGTCTTGTTTTTTTATATCCATGGTTTATAAGTGGATAGCCATTTAGAAGATCTTGTTTCTCTTTTATAGAAAGATCAAGCATTTTTTGTGCAGTTGAGTAGTCATTTAGTCTTGTGTTACTATCTATAGTCATAGGGAGTATATCTACATCTACAGATTTAAACTCTTTATAAAGTGCAAACATTTTTTCATAAGTAGGAAATCCACCACGAGGTTGTACTAAAGTTTTAGTAGGATTTGTTTTAAATTTATGTGATATAAAAAGATTTTTACTAGCACCTTTTACAAACTGTTCAATCTCTGCAAAATCAAACTCTTTTACAAACTCATTTGATGTTATAAGTTCTCTATCTCTTTGAAGAAGGCTCATTTTCTATCCCTTATATAATTGTATATGATCTCTAATCCATCTGTTAAATCTACTTGATGAAATACAAGATCAAAACCATATTCTTTAAATTGAGGGATGATATCTTCCTCTTTTGCTTCACCAACACTTAGGTTTCCACCTATTACAAATGTTACATCTTTAAGATTATATTGTTTTTTTAAGTTATTTAAGTATCTACATTGACCATCTGCTTCACCATTAAGTGAAGATATAAGAAGTATCTTTGCACCAGTTTCTATAACAGCATCTATAAACTCTTGAAGTGTTGTATTTACCCCTAAGTTAAACACTTCAAAACCTTTGTTTTGTAGTGATATATCTATAAGTCTATTTGCTACTACATGTATATCATTTCCTACGACACCTGTTACAACTTTCAAAGATACTCCTTAATCTAGTATAAAATTTTGCGATTATACCGAAAGTTTACTTTTATATCAATGAGATGTTTTTAATTTGTTCCTATACAATTTAGATCATTATATGCAACTTCAAGTCTTTTTACTAAAGATTCTTGACCTTTTCTTAACCAAACTCTAGGATCATAATATTTTTTATTTGGTTTATCTTCACCCTCTGGGTTTCCTATTTGTCCTTGAAGATAATCGTGATTTTCTTTTTCAAATATTCTTACTCCATCCCAAAATGCCCATTGAGTATCTGTATCTATATTCATTTTGATTACACCGTAAGTAATAGCTTCTCTTATCTCTTGTAGAGTACTTCCACTACCTCCATGAAACACAAAATTTATAGGCTTTGCAGATAAATTATGTTTTTGTTCAATATATTTTTGACTATTGTCAAGTATTTTTGGAGTTAATACTACATTTCCAGGTTTATACACACCATGTACATTTCCAAAGCTAGCTGCTATTGTAAAATTATTGCTTATAGTTTTTAATCTTTCATATGCATAGTTTACTTCATCTGGTTGAGTATAAAGCAAAGCATTATCTACATCACTATTATCTACACCATCCTCTTCACCACCAGTAATTCCTAGCTCTATTTCTATCATAATATCAAGATCATTCATAGTTTTAAAGTACTCTACACAAGTATCAAGATTTTGCTCTATTGGTTCTTCACTTAGATCTAACATATGAGAACTAAATAGTGGATGACCTGTTTTTTCAAACTCTTCACGACTAGCTTCTAATAAACCATCTATCCAAGGAAGCAATTTTCTTGCTGCATGATCTGTGTGAAGTACCACAGGTACACCATATGCTTTTGCCATAGTATGGATATGTCTTGCTCCACTTATAGCTCCAAGGATTGCTTTATCATTACTAGGACATCCTTTTCCTGCAAAAAATGTAGCTCCACCATTACTAAATTGGATAATAATAGGTGATTCTACTTTTGAAGCAGCCTCTAGTACTCCATTTATAGATTCTGTATTTACTACATTTACCGCAGGTATTGCGAAACCTTGTTTTTTTGCATAGTCAAAAAGTTTTTTTGTTTGAGATCCTGTTAATACTCCAGAATCTACTATATCTAATACTGCCATTTAAACTCCTATTTTATACTTATTTTAGCATTTTTCTTTAATTTTGCAACTTTTTCTTTAATTTTTTGAATAAATTTTATTTGAATTACCTCTTTTTTTAATTGATTTTTAATTTTATCAAATGGTATAGTTGCTGCTTCTTTTTTATCATCAAGATAAATTACATGATATCCAAATTGTGTTTGTACAGGTTCTTTTGTAAAAGTTCCTTTTTTTAATTTCGCAGATGCAGTACTAAATGCAGGTACCATTTTTTCTTTTGTAAACCAACCTAATTCTCCACCATTTTTACCAGAAGGTCCTATAGAGTATTTTTTTGCTAGTTTTGTAAAAGTTGCTTTAATATCTTTTGCTTTTTTAAGTTTAACAATAATATCTTTTGCTTCTTTTTGTGTTTTTACTAAAATATGACTAGCTTTTAGTTGTAAAGGAGCTTTAAATTGAATTTTATGTTCATTATAATACTCTTTTACATCTTTATTTGTAACTTTAATTGTTTTTCCAAGATCTCTCATCCATAATTGAAAAGCAAGATTTGCTTTTAGTTTTTTTAATTCTGTTTTATATTCTGTTGATTTTGGAATATTAGTTTTCATTGCATATTGAGATAATAGTGTTTGTTCTATTAAACCTTGTAAAATTTTATCTTGTTGTAGTTTTGGTAAGTTATCAAATTGAACTTTAGGATTTCTAAGTGCCATTATGATATCACTATTTGTAATATTTATACCATTTACTGTAGCATATACTTTATCTTGTGCTAAAAGAGAAGTTGCTGTTATAGCAACACTTGCTACTATACTTAAAATTTGTTTTTTCATTGTTTGTCCTTATTTTTTAAAAATTTTCTATTATTTTATCATAAAATAGTTAATATTAAGGTGAGCAGGATTTAATATATAAATTAAGTAAGAATAGTTTAATACTTAAAGAATTTTGAAATTTATCTTAAAAACTCTTTAAATTAATAAAAAAATATGATATAATCCCACTCTTAAAAAAATAAACTTAAACAAAGTTTAAAAAACTAGTTTCAAAGGATAGGATAATATATGAGAATACTAATAGTAGAAGATGAAAGCACATTAAATAAGACACTTCAAGAGGGATTACAAGATTTTGGGTATCAAGTTGATATAGCAGAAAATTTTAAAGATGCAGAATATTTTATAGAGATAAGAAATTATGATTTAGTTTTAACAGATTGGATGTTACCAGATGGTGATGGGATAGAACTTACAAAAATTATAAAAAATAGAAGTGGAAGAACTTCAGTTATGATTGTAAGTGCAAGAGATGATAAAGAAAGTGAGATCAAAGCTCTAAAAACAGGAGCTGATGATTATATTAAGAAACCATTTGATTTTGATATTTTATTAGCTAGAATTGAGTGTAGACTTAGATTTGGTGGTACAAATATAATAAATGTAGAAAATCTTGCAATTAATCCAGATGAAGAAAAGATCACATATGATGGTGTAGAAATAGAGTTAAAAGGTAAGCCTTTTGAAGTTTTAACTCACTTAGCTAGACATAGAGATCAAATTGTATCAAAAGAACAACTTCTTGATGCTATTTGGGAAGAACCAGAGCTTGTAACTCCAAATGTAATAGAGGTTGCGATCAATCAAATAAGACAAAAAATGGATAAACCTCTTAAAATAAATACAATAGAAACTATAAGAAGAAGAGGGTATAGATTTTGTTATCCTCCAAAAGAAGAAACAAAGTAAAATAAGATGAACTCAAAAAGCATATATAAGCAATTTGCAAAAAAACTTATATATGCTACTTCTTTTTTTATAGTAGTTTTATCTTTTATGTTTTATGGCTTTACAAAAGCTACAATATACGAAGATATTTCCAAAAAACTTCTACAAGATGCAAAAACTATTAAAAAAGCAAGGGCAGAAGTGACTTCTACTCAAGATGAATATAGAATTTTACTTGATGAAGATACAAAAATTGATATTATCACTTTACAAAATAATTTACCAATATCGTTTTTAAAATATTTTAAAAATAATAACAATTATATGCAACTACTTTATCCGTTAGATGATGGTACACAAGAGTATGTAAAAATTACAAAAAATATCAATACATCTCATAAAATGTTAAATAAAATTTTTGGAAATTTAGTTGTTTTAGGCATAGGTGGGTTTATTATGATTATTCTTTATGCTTTAGCTATGTCTAAAACATTATTAAGTCCCATTATTAAAATAACTCAAAAATTGACAAATATGAATGAAAATTCTTTAACAAAAATAGAAACAAAAAAACTTCCTATAGAGTTTGTACCTTTAGCATCATCAATAAATACTTTAACAACGAGAATTGAGGGATATGTAAAATACCAAAAAGAGCTTTTTATAGGAACAGCACATGAACTTAAAACTCCATTGGCAGTTATGAAATTAAAAGCTCAAGTAACACTAGCGCGACAGCGAGAACCTCAAAGATATATAGATGTTTTAAAATTACATATAAATGAGATAGATGGTATGAACAATATGATAACATCAATTTTAGATATGGGAAGACAAGAGGGGGCTCAGTTTGAAAAGCCAGTTGAATTAGATATTATTCAATATTTAAAAGTAAAAGTTGAAAATTTTAAACTTTTAGCAAAAGAGAAAGATATATTATTATCTTTTGATACAAATATAGATAAATTTATTTTATTGTTACAGCCTACACTTTTAACTCAAATTATACAAAATTTTGTACAAAATGGTATAAAATTTACTCCAAATAATAAACATATACAAATCAAAGTAATAGCAAATAATAGTACGATTACTATAAGTGTTATAGATGAAGGTCCTGGTATAGATGAGTCTATAGATCTTTTTGCCCCATTTAAAAGAGTAGGAGATAAGTCAGGTGCTGGTCTTGGACTTTTTTTAGCAAAAAGTGCAGTTGACACGCTAGGAGGTACAATAAGTTTAAAAAATAGGACAGATGGCACAAACGGAACTGTAGCAACTTTAACTCTCCATGCAAATCCAACTTGTGTGATATAAAAATAAAGAGTTTAACTCTTTATTTTGATTTATAATTATATAAATAATTTGCTAGTCTTGATGCATCATCATCACTTAATACACCTTTTAATGACGGCATTAAACCAAATTTCTTAATGGCTTTTTTTCCATACAATGATTTTCTTTTATTTGGATTTTGAATATAACTTTTAATAAATGTTATAAATTCTTCTTTAGAAGCTGTTTCTTCTTTTAGTTTTTGTACTAATTTTGTTACATATGGAGCAGGTGTTATATAAGTATTTTCATATCCATCATTGTTTGTTACACCTAAGATATTTGCATGACATACTGAACAATTTTGAATAAATAATTTTTCTTCATAACTTACTTTTTTTTCAATAACTTTTTTTTCAACTTTTTTTGTTGGTTCATTGTAATTATAAAGAAAATCTATTAACTTAGTAATTTCTTGATCACTTATTGCACCATTTAACGACGGCATTAAACCAAATTTCTTAATAGCTTTTTTTCCATACAATGATTTTCTTTTATCAGGATTTTTGATATAATTTATAATAAACTTTCCAAATTTTTCTTTAGAGCCTGTTTCCTCTTTTAGTTTTTGTACTAAATTTTTAACATACGGTGCAGGTGTTATATAAGTATTTTCATACCCATCACTATTTGTTACTCCTAAAATATTGGCATGACATACTGAACAATTTTTTATAAAAACATCTTGACCTGTTTGTGCATACATTGATGTTGCTATTAAT
>Ga0256837_1001198_pt1 | contig 18442 bp, 19 predicted proteins | sample 4562384metaG_FD_185976 | JGI IMG/M metagenome (GOLD analysis project Ga0256837, IMG submission 185976) | Hydrothermal vent microbial communities from Guaymas Basin, Mexico - 4561-384 | ecosystem: Environmental > Aquatic > Marine > Hydrothermal vents | place: Mexico: Guaymas Basin | collected...
AACACACAAAAGGAGAAAAAATGAGATTTATTCAAACACCAAAAGCGCCTTCGGCAATAGGACCTTATTCGCAGGCGACAGTAGTCAATGGTATGGTATATACATCAGGTCAAATCGCACTTTTACCAAATGGAAGTGACGAACTTTTAACTGCTGATGTTGCAACACAGACAAAACAGGTACTTACAAACTTGCGTGAGGTATTAGAAGCTGCAGATTCTTCACTGCAAAATGTAATAAAAACGACTATTTTTATAGCAGATATGAATGATTTTGCAACAATTAACGAAATTTATGAGAGTTTTTTTATTGCACATAAACCTGCACGCTCAACCGTAGCTGTAAAGACTTTGCCTAAAAATGCCCTTGTGGAGATAGACGCGGTAGCTATTTGTATGAATGTGTAATTATATCTTTAATTATTTAAATTAGACGAGATTATAATAATATTAAGTTTAGATGAAGAATAGTAAAGATATTATTTAAATGAAGGTTCACTCAATTATAAAAAGGAGAGAGGAATGGAGAATAGTAATTTGTTTAAAAAGTTTAGTTTACGACTTGAACAACTAGAAAAAATGCCTAGAATGGACGATTCTAAAACAATATCGGAAGTTATTGAGGAAAAAGGTTTTTCAAGAAGAGATTTTATGAAGTGGGCTACGGCTACTTGTGCATTGTTGTCATTGCCGGGTGAGTTTACACCACTCGTTGCAAAAGCTGCTGAATTAGCAGACAGACTCCCTGTTATTTGGTTACACATGGCTGAATGTACAGGATGTAGTGAAAGTTTATTAAGAAGTGATGCTCCAAGTATTGATAGCCTCATTTTTGATCATATTTCATTAGAATATCATGAAACTTTAATGGCAGCTGCAGGTTGGCAGGCAGAAGAGAATCTTGAATCTGCAATGGAAAAATATAAAGGTAGATATGTTTTAATGGTTGAAGGTGGAGTACCAACAAATGATGGTGGTTCGTTCTTAACTATTGGTGGGCATGCTAAAAAAGGTAAAGATATTGCCATTGATGCGAGTGAAAATGCAGCAGCTATTTTTGCAATTGGTACGTGTTCATCGTATGGTGGTGTACAAGCTGCTATTCCTAACCCTATTGGTGCAGTTGGTTTAAGTAAAGTTACTAATAAGCCAGTGATCAATGTACCGGGTTGTCCTCCAAGTGAAAAAAATATAGTAGGAACACTACTTCACTTTTTACTCTATGGAACACTTCCTGCGTTAGATGCATATAATAGACCAAAATGGGCTTATAAGCATAGAATTCATGACCTTTGTGAAAGAAGAGGTCATTTTGATGCTGGTGAATTTGTTGAGCAATTTGGTGATCAAGGTGCGAAAGATGGATATTGTCTTTATAAGGTAGGCTGTAAAGGTCCATATACTTTTAATAATTGTTCTAAAAATAAATTTAATCAAGGTACATCTTGGCCAGTACAAGTTGGTTTTGGTTGTATGGGTTGTAGTGAACCAGATTTTTGGGATACAATGGGAACAGTTAATGAGCCATTAAAAGATAGACTTTATAATACTGTGTTTAATGGAATGGGTGCAGATGCAACTGCTGATAATATTGGTGTAACTTTATTAGTAGCAACTGGTGTTGGTATAGCAGCTCATGCAGCAATTTCAGCAATTAAACATCCTAAAGGAGAAGAATAATGTCAAAAAGAGTAGTAGTAGATCCGATTACAAGAATTGAAGGACACTTAAGAGCAGAGGTTGTTGTAAATGATGATGGAGTTGTTGAAGATGCGTTCGTTTCATCAACTTTATGGAGAGGTTTAGAAGTTATTGCAAAAAATAGAGATCCTAGAAATGTACCTCTTTTAATGCAAAGAATTTGTGGTGTTTGTACATATTCACATTATTTGAAAAGTACAATGGCAGTTGAAGATGCATTAGGTATTAAGATTCCATATAATGCTGAACTTGTAAGAACTTTAATGAATGCAGCACTGTTTATGCATGATCATGTTGTTCACTTTTATCATCTTCATGGTGTTGACTGGGTTGATATTGTTTCAGCTCTTGATGCAGATGAAGCAGAAGCTAGTAAATTGGCTTTTAAATATACAGATAATCCTATTGCAACAGGTGAAAATGATCTTAAAAAAGTTAAAGAAACAGTAGCGAAATTTGCTAAAAATCCACAAGGACTTGGACCATTTGCCAATGCATATTGGGGACATGGAACTTACAAGTTTACTCCAGAACAAAACCTTATTGCACTTTCTCACTATTTAAAAGCGTTAGAAATGCAAAGAATGGCAGCACAATTACTTGCTATTTTTGGTGGGAAACAACCACACCCACAATCTTTGGTAGTTGGTGGTGTAACTTGTGTTATGGATATCTTAGATCCATCTAGAATGGGTGAGTATCTTACTAAATATAAAGAACTGGCTAATTTTGTACAAAATGCTTATGTGGCAGATATAAAAATGGCAGCAGAGATGTATAAAACAGAGGGTTCAGTCGTTAAGCCAATGGGTGTTAAAAACTTTATGGCATTTAAAGATTTTATGGTTGGCAGAGATGAATATTTGTTTAGTAGTGGATATATTGAAAATGGTGATTTAAGCAAAGTATTTGATATTAATGAAGATTTAATTACTGAAGAAGCAACACACTCTTGGTATGCAGATAATGAACCGCTACATCCATATGATGGAAAAACTAATCCTAATTATACAGGTTTTGTAGAAGGGGAAAGTGTTGGTCCTGATGGAAAAATGATTCATTCTCAAAATATTGATCCAAAAGGTAAATATAGCTGGATTAAGTCTCCTAGATATGATGGCAAACCTATGGAAGTTGGACCGCTTGCATGTTTACTTGTAAGTTATGCAAGAGGCAACAAAATAGTTCAAGATGAAGTAAATGCTTTCCTAAAAGAGACAGGTCTTCCAGTAAGTGCATTGTTTACAACTCTTGGTAGAACTGCTGCACGTGCGTTACAAGCTAATATTATTGCCAAAAATGCACTTAAAGCGTTTAATAATCTTATTGAAAACTTAAAAGTTGATCAAGAAACTTGTGCTCCTTATATAATAGATAAAGATAAAGAGTATAAGGGTAGAGGTATGGGTGATGTACCAAGAGGTATGCTTAGTCACTGGATTAGAATTAAAAATGGTGTTTGTGAAAACTATCAAGCTGTTGTTCCTTCAACTTGGAATGCTTCTCCAGTAGATGCAAATGGTATTAAAGGTCCATATGAAGCTGATTTAGTTGGATTAAAAATTGAAAATCTTTCTCAACCATTAGAGATTATTAGAATAATTCACTCATATGATCCTTGTATCGCATGTGCAGTACATGTAATGGATACTAAAGGCAATAAGTTAAGTGAATATAAAGTAGATCCACTTTATGGTAGTTGTAGCGTATAAAGGAGAATAATTATGGAAATGCATAATTCTTGCGTAGAAAGAGAAGAGGAATTTACATCTATATATAGATGGCAACACTGGGTAAGAGCGCTTGCAATAGTTGTATTAACTGTTACAGGATTTTATATTGCTATGCCTTTTGTTTCTCCTGTTCCAAATAGTGAACCAACAAATTTTATGTATGCACTTTTTAGAGCTTGGCATGAGATTTTTGGTTTTGTTTTAACGGCAGTTGTTTTGTTTAAAAGTTATTTATTTGTTTTTTCAAAAAGATACAGAGGAGAGATAGGATCTGTAAAAGATTTTTTAAATCCAAAAGTTTGGATACAACAAATTGGCTATTATCTTTTAGTGACAAAACACCCACATTTAAAGGGAACATATAATCCTCTGCAATTTATTGCATATATTGGATTTTATATTTTAATGGCTATTTTAATTATTACAGGGCTTATCCTATACGTTCATGTTTATCATGAAGGTCTTGGTGGTATGCTTTATGGTAGCATGATGAGTTTGGAAGTTATGCTTGGTGGACTTGCATGGGTAAGAGAGTTACATCACATTGCAATGTGGGGTGTGATTATTTTTGTATCTGTTCACGTTTATATGGCAATATTTAATGCTGTATTTGGAAAAGATGGTTCTATGGATGCTATCTTCTCTGGACTTAAATGGCATAAAAAAGACTAAATATTAGTTTCGAGAGAGGTCGTGTTGCCTCTCTTCTAAGTGATATTTTTTAAGGAGTTTATTATAAAAATTTTAATTTTAGGTATTGGTAATGTCATCTTTGGTGATGAAGGCGTCGGTGCACATTTAGCTAATTTAATAGAGCAAAAATATGCATTTATATCGGATGAACATAGTGTTGATGTGATAGATGGTGGGACTTTGGCACAAATTCTTATACCAATTATTACAGAGTATGATAAGGTTTTTTTGATAGATTGTGTAAATGTTGATGATGCAGAGATTGGAGATGTATATTGTTTCGATTTTGATAAAGTACCTAATTATATAACTTGGGAAGGTAGTGCACATGAAGTAGAGATGCTTCAAACACTTCAAATGATAGAGATGATGGGAGACCTGCCTCCTGTTCGAATTGTTGGAGTAGTTCCTTATGTTATTGGAGAAGATAGTACATTCTCAATGACTGATGAAGTTTTAAAAGCTGCGGTTGTTATGGAAAATTTAATTATAGATCAGATAAAAGAGCTTGGTATTGATGTAAAAGTAAAAAATGATTTAGTTATTACTGATGTTTCTGCAACGACATATTTAAAAGGTTTTGAAATATGATTTTAGAGTATATTATTGATTATCGTTCTTCATCAAATATTTATGAAAAGATTTTTTTAAAAACATTAGCAGCCTATTCGCTTACTGGCAAACTTTTAAAAGAGGGTTTCTTTTTAAAATGTTATATAGAAACTGATAATATAGAAGATTTTGAGAGTTTTGCAACAGATTTTGCAAAAAGATTACCATACTCTATCTTTTTACATGATACACAGGTGAATGTAGTAGAAGAGATTCCTGAGGGTGAATATCAGCTAGATGAGAATGCAAAAATAGAGATGCCCTTTTGTTTAGAGTGTTTAGAAACTGTTTTTGATGAGTCTTCTCCTCATTATTACGATATATTTCAATCATGTGAATTATGTGGATATGATGTAGAGGGTGAGCATAGAAGCTATAAAAAAGATTTTCAAGAGATGGCTGAACTGATATCGGAAGGGAAAACGCTTACAATAGATACCTGCTATGGAAAATATAACATAGGTAAAATTAATCTAGATGTTTGTGATATTATTAATTTTGATATTATTGCTTATGATTATGCAACAGTGCAAAAATTTACACATGCAAAAGATTATGAATTAAAAGCTTTAGCTTCGATGGAAAAGCCATTTATCCGATTAAAGACAAATATAAAATTCAAAACAGATGTTGAAGATTTAAAGGATGAACTGATTCGTTTTAAATTGCCGGATGATTTTATTTTACAATTTTTAATGCATGAGTTGCATCTAAAAGATATTGATATGATTTTTATTACAAAAGATGAGTTCAAAACTGATAAAAGCATCTCTTTGGTAAAAGCGAAAAAAGAGAAAGAACCTATAGAAGTAGTGGCAGCTAGTAATAATATAGTTATTATAAAAGGAAATAAAGGATTGTTTTCTTTTCCTGTATTGACTGAGAAAATAGCTCCAATAATTGGTGCTACATATTCAGTCATTAAAGAGCATAATCTTGATGATGATAACATGGCAGGTGTTTATTTAAGCAAAGAGTACCAAAATGGTATTGTCATATATGGAAAAAAATATGGAGTTGTAAATCATCTGACTATGGAGTGTAGTTATGGTTCAATTAAAGAAATTTTTGAACAAATAACATCAACAAATGAGACAGGAAAAAAGTTAATTAATGCGTATAAAAGTAAATATACAGATCATTGTGAAAAGATATTTAAATTTAAATTTAATCAGGAAACTTTGAATATCTATGATATATGGGGAGTTATATCGATTATTTTAGATTTTTCATCATCTGCTAATCTTAAAACTGCAGCAAAAGTTTTAGAAGATAATGCTGTTTCTTTTTTAGGGAATAAAGGTCCAAGAATAGATTATAAAATATACAATAAAAAGAATATTACAACATTAGATTATTTAATGATTATACGAAGTGCTATGAGTTTTAAACTTGCAGGTATAGATGATTTAACCCTTTCATATGGTGTAATCGAAAGTTTTGTAGAGTTTTTAGTTAATGAATTAGAAAGTGTTAATGATAGTGTAGGTGTTGAATCAATAGTAATTGCAGGTTCTTTATTAGAGAATAGTAAGTTGTTTTCTAAGTTAAGTGTAGAAGGCTCTATGAATAATAATATCTATTTTAATAATCAGCTTCTTGTTGATCATCAAAATATAACATATGGAGATTATATACTCTAATTATTAGAGTATATTATTTTCTATAAGGCACAGTTTAATATTTTCTTTTGCTTTTCCTTAAGATTTGAAGCAAGATATATTTTCTCCAAAAGTTTTTTAAACTGTGCCTTATGGGAATTATGATAGGTGTTAAAAAAAGGGAATGTATGTTTAAAAAAATGAAAAAAGAGAACTTAATTATTACATCAGCTTTAAAGATGTTTTCAAAGTATGGATTTTATAATACACGAGTCTCTGAAGTTGCAAAAAATATAGATATGAGTGTGGGAAATATATATAATTATTTTCCTTCTAAAAACTCTTTAGCGAAAGCATCTATTGTATTTGTTTCAAAAAAATTAGCTTCTAAATTAAGAAATATTAATGATCAGGATATATCATCTAAAGAGAAAATAACACTTTTTGTTAAGAGTTATTTACTTTTTTTAAATAATCATCCAGAAATGATTAACTATTTTTTTAAAGTATATCTTGGAAACAGAGAAGTTTTTTGTGATAATGAAGATTGCGGCTTTGAGCTTGCTCAAGAATTTGTTGATGAATTAAAAAGACTTATAGAAGATGGAACGCAAAGAGGAGAGTTTATAAAACAAGATTTTTTTATATGTTTTGCTTGTATCGCTGGTATTCTTGGAGGTATAACATTTTTGAACTCTGAACAGGTTTTAAATGATTCTTTAGAAGACTATAGTGAAAGTCTTTCTAATGCTATATATAAATCAATATCATAAAATAAATTTCTTCTTTTACTATGGAAAAAAAATTACAAGCAAGATTTCTTGAAATAACTGGACGTGTTCAAGGTGTTGGATTTCGTCCTTTTGTTTATAGATTAGCAAATAAATTTCATTTATGTGGATATGTTAAAAATGATGTCAATGGGGTTGTTGTTTTTATTGAGGGACATGCTAAAGATATAGACTTATTTATGCAAGAGATTTATTTAGAGACTCCTCCTCTGTCTGAAATAGTCAATATTGTTATGCAAAAGAAAGAGCCTCTATATAGTAAAGAGTTTAAGATAATACATGATGAAAGTGCTATGCAATTAAAAACAGCAATAATTTCCCCTGATTTTGCTATTTGTGATGATTGTAAAAAAGATATTTTAAAAAAAAATCATAAATACAGTAATTATTTTGCCACAAATTGTACTAACTGTGGTCCTAGATATACTATTATTAAGACTGTTCCTTATGATCGAGAAAATACATCTATGGCAAAATTTATAATGTGTGCATCATGTCAAAATGAGTACTTAGATCCACTTAACAGAAGATATCATGCACAACCTATCTCATGTCATATGTGTGGTCCTAGTTTAGATGGAACTATTCGAGATATTGCACAAAAGATTAAGAGTGGAGCTATTGTCGCCATTAAAGGTATAGGAGGATTTCATATAGTTTGTGATGCTACAAATGATGAAAGTGTCCAAAAATTACGTGAAGCTAAAAATAGACCGTCCAAACCTTTTGCACTTATGTGTAAAGATATAAAACAGATACAATCTTTTTCAATTGTAACACCTGAGGAGGAGACGCTTTTAAAATCTAAAGAGGCACCAGTTGTAATTTTAAAAAAGAAAATTTTGCTTGATTCGATTATCTCTAATGATGTGGCACCTAATATAGAGAGGATAGGGTGTTTTTTACCATACACTCCATTACATTGTCTTTTGTTTACAATTTTAACACAGCCAATTGTTGCCACAAGTGCAAATTTTGCAGGAGAACCAATAATAACAACAAAAGAAGAGCTAGAAAAAAAATTACCTTTTGTTGAAGCCATTTTAGATTTTGATAGAGATATTGTTAATGGTATTGATGATAGTGTTGCTCAAATAGTAGCAAAAAAAGTGCAACTTTTAAGAATCGCTAGAGGTTATGCTCCAAAAACAATTAAATTACCATATAAGTTAAATAAAAAAATATTGGCAGTGGGAGCCAACCAAAAGAATAGTATTGCTCTAGCCTTTGATGATCAAATTATTATTTCTCCATATATTGGTGATTTGAATTCTATTAGAACTTTTGAATTTTTTCTTAAAACTTTGCAAACATTTAAAAATTTTTATGATTTTGAAGCAGATATAATTTTATATGATAAACATCCTCAGTATGAGACAACAAAGTGGGTGAAAAAACAGAATAAAGAGAGCTATAGTGTACAACATCATTTAGCACATATTTATGCTGCTAAAGCTGAATATGGCTTAGAGAGTGACTATCTTGGATTTACTTTTGATGGAACAGGGTATGGTGAGGATGGTTTACTTTGGGGTGGAGAAGTTTTTGTCGGAGATAAAAGAAAGTATCATTTTAAGCCTTTAAAACTTTTAGGGGGAGAGAAGGCAATAAAGGAGCCAAGAAGAGTAGCTTTGAGTATGTTGTTTGAGTCTTATTCTTTAGATGAAGTGCTTAAAATAAATCTTCCTTTTTCCTTATCTGAGATAGAAGTGTTATATCAGAGTTATCAAAAAAATTTAAATGCACCTTTGACTACATCTGTCGGAAGATTGTTTGATGGTGTTGCTAGTTTATCAAAATTATGTCATTTTCAGAGCTATGAAGGTGAAGCTGGATTATTATGTGAAATGAGATATAATAAAGATAGTAGCGAATTTTTTAATTATACTATTGTTGATGGTGAAATAGCTATAGAATTTGATTTTTTTGATAAAGAGATTGTTACTAAATTTATTAATACGCTTGTTGAGATTGTTGTATCTATTTCAAAAAAAGAGTCTTTAGATGTTATATTGAGTGGTGGGGTATTTCAGAACAAAACCTTGCTTGAATTGATTGTAGAACGATTGAATAAAGACAATATTAAATATTATTATCAACAGAAAACATCAATTAATGATGGCGGTATCTCTTTAGGTCAAATTTCCTATTATTTACAGCATTGTAGTTGTAAAAATTAACATATTATGGTTAAATTTAAAGATTTTTATAGTTGAATGAATGTTGGTTTATAAAAAAAAGATAAAATATAAAAAGAATTAAAGTAATAATATATAAAGATAAAAGGATAGAAAATGTGCGCAGATTGCGGATGTTCCATTACAACAGAACACACTCATCAACATAGTCATGATGGAAGTCATGAACATCAAAAGGCACATGCTCATTTGCATGATAACCCACAGCTAAATGATGCTCAGACTATATCGGTAATACAAAAAATACTTGATAAGAACGATCACGAGGCTGAACATAATCGAGAACATTTAAATTCTCATAATGTTTTGGGTATAAATCTCATGAGTAGTCCTGGAAGTGGAAAAACAACTCTTTTAGAACATTTAGCAGATGTAAGTAATTTTAAATTTGGTGTTATTGAAGGTGATTTGGAAACAAATAGAGATGCTGATAGATTGAAGGCTAAAGGCATTGAAGCACATCAGATTCAGACAGGAAGTGCTTGTCATTTAGATGCTTTTATGGTTCATAAGGCTTTACATCATATAGATTTAGACAAAATTGATGTCTGCTTTGTTGAGAATGTGGGCAATCTTGTCTGTCCTGCTTCTTATGATGTTGGAACACATTTAAATATAGTATTGGTTTCTGTTCCTGAAGGAGAAGATAAAATTGCAAAATATCCAGTAATGTTTCGTCAGGCAGATTTGGTTCTTTTTACAAAAACAGATCTTTTACCATATTTTGATTATGACTTAGAGAAAGAAAAAGAGAGTGCACGAAAATTAAAACCAAATGTAGATATACTTGAAGTTAATATTAAAGATGAACAGAGCATTAAAGATGTGGCATCATGGATAGAATTTAAAAGAAAGATGAGATAATGTGCCTTTCAATACCAAGTAAAGTAGTTAAAATAGATAAAGAGACGAATGTTGCAACCGTAGATACAATGGGTGTTAGAAGAGATGCCAGTTTAGATCTTATGTTGGAAGATGAAGTTAAGATTGGTGATTATGTTTTATTGCATATTGGTTTTATTATGAATAAAATTGATGAAGCAGATGCATTAGCCTCTATCGAAACATATAAAGAAATATTAGAAATAATGGAGGAAGAAGATAGGCGACAGGCAATTTTAGAAGATGATGAATGCCCAGCTAGAGGAGTTTAGTTATGCATATAGCTGATGGATACCTATCCCCTGCTACATGTGCTGTAAGCTATGTAGTGGTTATTCCTTTATGGATTATAGCTTTTAAAAAATTAAAAGAGAGTTTAGATGAAGAGACATTGCCTCTAATTGCATCTCTTGCTGCTCTTTCATTTGTAGTTATGATGTTTAATATTCCAATTCCTGGTGGAACGAGTGGGCATGCTCTTGGAGTTGCTATTATTGCAATACTTTTTAATCCTTGGATTGGTTTTTTAGCTATATCACTTGTTCTTTTTATTCAAGCTGTACTTTTTGGTGATGGAGGACTAAGCACATTGGCTATAAATGCTTTAGGTATGGGATTTGCCGGTGCTTTTAGTGCTAGTTTTGTCTATAAAATAACAAAAAGATATAAATTTTCTTTGCTTTTAAGCGGTTGGAGTAGTGCAGTAGGTGCATCAATTGTTATTGCAATTGTTTTAGGTTTACAACCTTATTTTGGTGTAGATGCTACAGGAAAGCCTCTTTACTTCCCTTTTGATTTAAGTGTGACAATTCCTGCTATTGTGGGAAGTCATATGCTTTTTTTTGGTATTGTTGAGGCTGTCTTTACACAATTGTCATATAAATTTTTAGTTAAACTAGAACCAAACTTCATAAAGGGTAAGGCATGAAAATAAAAAAAATTTATTATCTGTTATTTGGATTTGTTCTATTTATTCCATTGGGTTTAATGACTTCAAACCCTGCGTGGGGAGAGTGGAATGAAGAACATTACAAACAAGTTTTGGGCTTTGTACCAAAAAATATTGAACAGACAAAAGGATTTAATGCACCTTTTAGTGATTATACAACATCATTTTTTGGAGATATAGGGAGTTACTATTTTAGTGCATTTATTGGTATTTTAATTTTATTTGGAGTTTTTATTCTCTTACAAAAAGTGGCAAAAATTGAAAAATCAAAAAGATAAAATTGTATTTTTTATATTAATAATTTTTATAATAATTCTTATTTTTATACATAACTTAATATTTCTAAGTTGTCTATTTATCTTCTTTGTTTTACTCTCTCCTAAAATAAGTTTAAAAGCTTTAAAAGCTATACTTTTTTTCAATATGAGTGTGACAGTTGGATACCTGTTTGAGTCTTTATTCTTAGGACGGGAATTTATTGATTTTTTACTTATTTTTAATCTTAGGGTCTTTGACATTACTTTTATGACACTTTTTGTTTCATCAAAAATAAATTTAATAAAAGCGGTTTCTTTTTCTTCCTCTTTGCAGTTTTTATTGATAGCGACATTAACACAAATACAGAGTTTTGTAAAAACTTTTGAAGATTTTAAATTGGCTTTAAAAAGTAGAACAGTAAATGCTTTAAGAAAAAAAGATAGAAAGAATTTTATATCTTCTATGTTTTATTTCTTTTTAAAAAAGTCTTTGCATAATTCAAAAGAGAGAGCATTAGCATTGAAAGCAAGGGGTTTTTTTGATTAAATTGGAAAATATTTATTATAGTTATGAAGATGAAATTGTTTTGGACAATATCAATTTTCATATTAATGAGGGGGAAAGTGTTGTACTCTTAGGTAATAATGGCTGTGGAAAAAGTACTCTTTTGAAACTTGTTGCAGGGCTTATTTACCCTCAAAAAGGGTTGTTTTCTTATGAGAATGAGAAGATTAACAAGGCTTACTTGAAAACACATAATAAAGCTTTTCGAAAAGATGTCTCTATTCTTTTTCAGACGCCAGATACGATGCTCTTTAATCCTACTGTATATGATGAAATTCTTTTTACAATTGAAGAGTTTGCAATAGAAGCAGATGTGAGAACAATTGCAAAAGAGTTTCAAATAGAGCATCTTTTAGATAAAAGTCCTTTGAAATTGAGTGGTGGAGAGAAGCAGAAAGTTGCATTTGCTGTTATATTCGCAACAAATCCGAAACTTTTACTGCTAGATGAACCAACGGCAAATCTTGATCCAAAAAGTACAGGTTGGTTTATTGATTTTTTATTAGACAAAAAGATTACTACTGTTATTTCAACTCATAATTTATCTTTGGCTTATGAACTTGGTAATAGAGCAATTGCAATGAATGAAAAACATAAAATTATATTTGATGGAAAGATTGAAGAGTTATTTCAAAATAAAGAGCTATTGCTAGAGGCTAATTTAATGCATAAACATAAGCATGCTCATAAAGATGTACAACATTCACACTTTCATATACATAACTGGAATTAAGGAGTAATAATGAAATTAGAACTTAAAAATCTCTACGATGATTTTCGAGATAGTAAAACTATAGAAGCATATGCAAAACTAATTGAGCAAGAAGCTGAAAAATTAGATAGAGATATTAATATTATGGAAGTCTGTGGTGGACATACTCATACAATTATGAAGTTTGGTTTGCCTCAACTTATGCCGAAAAATGTTCATTTTATTCATGGACCCGGCTGTCCCGTCTGTATTATGCCTAAAGAGAGAATTGACCATGCTTATATACTTGCACAGCAAGAAGATGTGATTTTAGTCACATTAGGCGATATGATTAAAGTTCCGGGAAGTCATGGAAGTTTGCAAAATGCAAGAGCAAAAGGTGCTGATGTCCGTTTTGTTTACTCTCCAATGGAAACATTGAAAATTGCCAAACAAAATCCAGATAAAAAAGTAATCTTTTTTGCTATAGGTTTTGAGACAACGACACCTATGACAGCGGCTCTGGTGGATGTTGTTGTAAAGCAGAATATTAAAAATATTTTTTTTCATATCAATCATGTAACTGTTCCTGAAGTTATGCAGGAACTTCTTGAGAGTAGAGATGAACATGTAGATAGTTATAATAATCGGATTGATGCATTTTTAGGACCGAGTCATGTAAGTGTTATCAGTGGAAGTAAGATATATGATAAATTTCCAAAAGAGTATAACCGTCCTGTTGTTGTAACTGGATTTGAACCGGTTGATATGATGCAGGGTGTTTTGATGATATTGAAGCAGTTTAATGAAGATAGATGTCAAAATGAGATTCAATATAATAGAGTTGTATCGTACGATGGGAATCTAAGAGCACAAAGTTTAATTAAAAAGTATTTTGAAAAAACTGCTCTGTTTAAATGGAGAGGTCTTGGAAATGTTCCAAATAGTGGTTTGAAACTCAAAGATAAATATAATGCTATAGATGCAGAGCTTATTTATGATGCTATTCTTCCAAAAGAGGAGATAGAAGATCATAAACTTTGTATTTGTGGAGATATTTTACGAGGAATGGCGCATCCGGATGAATGTATTATTTTTGGTACGGCTTGTAAGCCAAATACTCCTGTTGGCAGCTGTATGGTCAGTAGTGAGGGTGCATGTGCAGCTTATTATAAATATGGAAATCTATTAAAGGATTAGTATGCAAAAAAATATAACACTTGCTATGGGAAATGGCGGAGAAGAGAACAATGAGCTTATAAGAGATATATTTTATAAAGCATTTAAAAATGAGATACTTGAACAATCAGAAGATGCTGCTGTGATAGAAAATGGAAAATTTGTTCTCTCAACAGATAGTTTTACTGTCAGCCCTCTTTTCTTTAATGGAGCAGATATTGGTAAACTCGCTATTTGTGGTACATGTAATGATCTTGCAATGATGGGTGCGAAACCAAAATATATGACTGTCGGTGTTATTATAGAAGAGGGTTTTGCAACAAGAGATTTACAAAAAATTGTAAAAAGTATGCAAAAAGAGTTGGCTAATAATGGTGCAATAGTTGTGAGCGGTGATACAAAAGTTATGCCAAAAGGGACAATTGATAAAATTATTATTAATACAACAGGGGTTGGAGAGATTTTGCAAGGTGGTATCAGTTCAAATAATATTACTACAAATGATTTTATACTCGTAAGTAGAGATATTGGCTGTCATGGTGCTACTATTTTTACTGCACGGGAAGGGATGGAAATGAATAGCTCTTTGGAATCTGATTGTTCTTCTCTTTTTCCTGTTATAAAAGCTCTCATAGATAATGGTGTAAAAATTACAGCAATGCGTGATGCAACACGAGGTGGTTTGAGTGCAGTGTTAAATGAGTGGGCAAAACAGAGTCAAATTTGTATTGAAGTTGAAGAGGATTCCATACCAGTGAGCAGTGAAGTTTTTGGTATTTGCGAAATGCTTGGTTTTGAAGCGACTAGTTTGGCAAATGAAGGGACATTTTGTTTGGCTGTTTCAGAGGAACAGAGTCAAAAGGCCTTGGAAATTTTAAAAGAGTTTCATGAAAATGCTGCCGTGATTGCCAAAGTTACAGATAGATATAAAGAGAAAGTAGTTCTAAACAGCAGTTATGGAAGTAGTCGATTTTTAGAGTCTCCAACCGGAGAACTACTTCCTAGAATTTGTTAGTAAATATGAAAATAACACTTCTTGTTTCAGTTTTTAATTCTGTTACACAGGCGTATTTTACATATTTAAAAAGAGAAGGGCATAGTGTGGATGTTGTCTATGCCCGTAGTTCTAAACAGATAAAAGATGATATATTTCAATTTTATCCAGATATAATTCTCTCTCCTTTTTTAAAAGAATATATTCCTGCAGAAGTTTTTAATAATATTCCTACCTATGTATTACATCCCGGAATTATTGGAGACAGAGGTGCATATAGTATTGACAATGCTATCAGAGAGGGTAAAAAAGAGTGGGGTGTTGTACTTTTAAGAGCAGATGAAGAGTATGATGGTGGTGATATTTATGCAGATGTAAATTTTTTAATGAGAGATAGTTATAAAGCGAGTATCTATCGTAATGAAGTTTTTCACAGTGCCTTAGAAGCATTAAAGATCTTATTGAAAAATTTACAATTAAGTAGTTTTATTCCTCAAAAACAAGAAGCTACACAGATGCACCTACAGCTCACGCAGGAAGATAGAGAAATTGACTGGCAAAAAGATACAACAGAGGAAATCATACGAAAAATATATATGAGTGACAGTCATCCTGGTGTTTTAGATAATATTTTAGGTGTTGAGTGTTATCTGTATGGCGCATGGTATGAAGAGAAACTGTATGCAGAAAGACCAAAAGAGATTTTGGCAAAGAGAGCTGGTGCAATATGTCTGAGTACGATTGATGGGGCTCTTTGGATAACACATCTAAAAGAGAAAAATCGTTTTAAACTACCTGCCACATATGTTTTAAAAGAGAGACTGCAAGGTATAAAAGAGGTTCGATTACCGCTTATTTTTGATAAAAGCTATAAAACTTTTTATGAAATTAGTTGTGATATAGTAGGTAACAGAGCGTATCTCTATTTTAATTTTCATAATGGTGCTTTTCGTGCAGAACAGTGTATGAAGTTGAAGTATGCTATTGAGTACTTAAAGGATCAAGTTGATATTATTATTCTTATGGGTGGCGAGGATTTTTTTAGTAATGGAATTAATCTTAATATTTTAGAAGACAGTAAAAAAAGTGGAGAAGATGGCTGGAGCAATATAAATGCCATTAATGATCTTATTAAAAGTATTCTTTTTGCAGAGAATGTTATTACTGTTGCAAGTCTTCATAAAAATGCAGGAGCCGGTGGTCTTTTTTTGGCAACTGCATGTGATTATGTTGTTGCAGATGCACATGTTGTGCTTAACCCTCACTATAAGACTCTTGGATTAAGTGGAAGTGAATATCATACCTATACGCTTCCAAAGAGAGTAGGGGAGAAGCTTGCTTCTAAATTGTTGAGTGAATGTTTGCCTGTGGATGGATTCTATGCTAAAGAGATAGGTTTGGTGGATGAACTTATAGAGAGAGACTATAAAGAAGGTTTAGAAAAATATTTAAATAGACTGTTTTCTGATAAAGATTGGATTGAAGATTTTCTATGGGATAAAGAGGATTTTCTTGAAGACAACAGAGAAAAGATAGAGAAGTGTCGTGAAAATGAGATAGAGGTAATGTACCCAGAATTTTGGGATCCACAATCTGAATTTCATCAATTAAGATATAATTTTGTTTATAAAATCTGTCCAATAAAAACTCCAAAAAGGTTACGATATGCATGAATATAGTATAGTCCAAAATTTATTGGACCAATGTGAAGAGAATGCTGTGGCAAACAATGCCAAGAAAGTTACAAAAGTTGTTGTGAAAATCGGTGTAATGAGTGGTGTTGAATCTCAACTACTTTGTACCGCTTTTGATACGTTTAAAGAAGAAACAATGTGTGCTGAGGCTGAGTTTATTGTTAATATGCAGCCCATTGTCATACGTTGTAATGCATGTGATAAAGAGTCTGTTTTAGATAAAAATGAATTTTGTTGTCCTCATTGTAGCAACATATCTGTTACTGTGATTGACGGGGAAGATATGTATCTTATGCAGTTAGAGTTAGAGTAGTAGAATAAGAGAAATTGATTTCTCTTATCCTATTTTTACAATTAATGTTCTCTTATTTTTGAAACATCTAAGAAATTTTCTAAAATTGCATAAACCATAAAAACTACACCAATAGAACCAACAATAACGAAAATTTCATTGATTGATGGTGGTGTAAATATGAAGCTTTTTGCAATACTATACTCACCATATTTTTCAAATCCAGTACCAAATCTATCACTCATCGGATAAGCATTGCCTCCATATACAAAGATTAATCTTCCTATATATGTACCAATTATAATTGAAATTGAAGCTACTGCCATAAAAAATGGAGAGCTATTTTCTTTTATGTATGAGAGTAATAAAAGTGAAAATGGAACAGCTATAGCAAAAAACATATAGATGTAAAAATCATATTTAAAACGACCAAATAGAATTACATTTGCCCAGTCTTTATCAATAAATAAAAAGGCAGTTGCTTCATATGCTGCTAATAAAATAATACACGCTAGTGCAATTTTTACAAGAAAACTGCTAAGTTGTTTAAACTCAACTGGAAAATTCTTTTTATATGTAATCATAGAATAAAGAATCATAATGCCGCTACTCGCTACAAATGCAGAAATAATAAAGTAGAGTGTTAAGTTTGGATATGTTGTCCAGAGGTGTCTTGCTGTATTCATATTGAATAATTTAGCTTGAATGTAGTACTCAATAATATCTATAATAACACTTAAAATTAATATACCAAAAGCAATTTTTTTAACTAAATCATGTTTTTTAGTGAGAAGGAGATAGATTTCAAAAACAACGAAAGGAATATAGACACTATACAGTGGTAACATCAACCACATTCCAGCTCCAAGATTTGGTGTTAAAAACATCCATTGCATATGTAAAATATTTAAATCTAAAGCAATTGTAAAGAGACCACCAAAAACGATTGCAAGACCAAGAGTCATGAACCCTGCTGCTGTTTTTTTAATAATTTCAACATTAAACAGTTCTGCAAGAGCAACCAAGAAGATAATTCCACTTCCACTATATATCATATACATATAGTTTGCAATGTAGATCGTCCAAGGTTCTTCTCTTTTTACTTCGCCACCATTACCAAATATGGCTTCTTTCATTGCTTCTGCCATATGAACACTTCCAGGGTGCATTCCTGCATCAAAGGCATTTGCCGCATCAATAAAATATCTTTCAACAATAACATCATAAATACCATATACACCTATTGCTAATAGAACATATGCTAAGAGCATTGTTTTATTAAAGAGTAACTGTGTAAGAGGTACTTTGTTTATTTCGATTCCTAATAGTTCAAATTTTTTCATTACATGCCCCTTTTCGCTTTCGCTTTTTCTAATATTGGCTTAAAATTTTCCCATGTATAAATTGTTGTATCACTCCCAATAGAGTTAATAGCAAACATCTCATTTTCAGGGAAAAGATAAAATAGTTTTGGTACAGTTCCTTCACTCTCTTTTAAGACAAAGAATTTTCTTTTCTTTAGAAGTTTTACTAGATCACTGTTTTCATCATCTAAGTCACCAAATAGTCTTACTTTTGTAGGGCAAGTTGCTTGACAGGCTGTTGTTGTTT
>Ga0256837_1001199_pt1 | contig 18429 bp, 16 predicted proteins | sample 4562384metaG_FD_185976 | JGI IMG/M metagenome (GOLD analysis project Ga0256837, IMG submission 185976) | Hydrothermal vent microbial communities from Guaymas Basin, Mexico - 4561-384 | ecosystem: Environmental > Aquatic > Marine > Hydrothermal vents | place: Mexico: Guaymas Basin | collected...
GCGATAATCCATTTCGCAGCAAGCCTGATAGTGCCTGAAAGCGTGGAAAAACCCCTTAAATATTATCTTAACAATACTGCCAATACCGCAAATTTAGTTAGACTTGCAAACGGTTACGGCGTGAGAAAATTTGTATTTTCTTCTACGGCGGCGGTTTACGGGGAACCTGATTTAATGGAAAATGGAATTAGTGAAAATTTTTCGACAAATCCGATAAATCCTTACGGTCAAAGCAAACTTTTCAGCGAAAAAATAATTCAGGATGCGGCAAAAGCAAATCCTGATTTTAAATATGTAATTTTCAGGTATTTTAATGTAGCAGGTGCTGCGCCGGATTTGAGTATAGGGCAAAAAACAAAAAACGCCACACATTTGATAAAAGTCGCAAGTGAATGCGCAGCAGGTAAGAGAAAAGGAATGTATATATTCGGTACTGATTATCCTACACCCGATGGGACATGTATCAGGGATTATATTCATGTTATGGACTTAGCCGATGCGCATATAAAGGCGCTTGATTATCTGGATGAAAATAAAAGCGATATTTTTAACGTGGGATACGGCAGGGGGTTAAGTGTCAAAGAAGTAATCGATACGGTGAAAAAGGTAAGCGGTGTTGATTTCAAAGTTGAGAATGCACCAAGAAGAGCTGGTGACCCTGCTATGCTTATATCGGACAATTCAAAAATAAAAGAAAAAATGAAATGGCATCCGAAATACGACGATTTGGAATTCATATGCAAAACCGCGTATGAGTGGGAGAAAAAACTTATTTGATATAATTTTAAAAAAAGGGGCGGGGATGAAGAAGCTTTTAATTTTAATATTATTTGTGGTTTGTTTATTTGCAAAAGTCAATATCAACAAGGCAACAATCAAAGAGCTGGACTCTTTAAACGGCATAGGATATAAAAAAGCCGAAGCAATTATTGAATATAGAAAAACCCATTCGTTTAAAAAAATAGAGGATATTATGAAGGTTAGAGGTATAGGTAAAAAGACGTTTGAGAAAATAAAAGATGAGATTGAAGTAAAGGATAACAATTGAAAATAGCAATAGCAGGGACAGGATATGTGGGGCTTAGTAATGCGGTTTTACTTTCGCAAAACAACGAAGTGGTTGCACTTGATATTATTCCTGAAAAAGTGGAAATGATAAATAAAAGAATTTCGCCTATTGAAGATAAAGAAATTACCGAATTTTTCCAGACAAAAGAGCTTAATTTAAAAGCCACTACAGATAAAAAAGAAGCTTACGAAGGGGCAGAATACGTAGTGGTGGCTACACCAACCGATTATGATCCCGTTACCAATTATTTTAATACCAAATCAATCGAGAGTGTAATAAAAGACGTAATCGAAATAAACCCAAAAGCCACTATTGTAATCCGCTCAACCATTCCGATAGGATATACCGAAAGAATAAAAAAAGAATTTAACTATTCCAATATTTTCTTTGTTCCGGAATTTTTAAGGGAAGGTAAAGCCCTTTTAGACAGTCTGTATCCCAGCCGTATAATTGTGGGTGACAAAACAGTAAAAGCGGAAATTTTTGCAAATCTGCTAAGAGACGGGGCTTTTAAAGAAACCATTCCTTTACTGTTTACAAACAATACCGAAGCCGAAGCCGTTAAGCTTTTTGCAAACACATACCTGGCGATGAGGGTTTCTTTTTTTAACGAGCTTGATACGTATGCCGAGGTAAAAGGGCTTAACACCAAAGATATTATTGAAGGCATATGCCTTGACCCTAGAATCGGTAATCACTATAATAACCCGAGTTTCGGATACGGGGGATACTGTCTGCCAAAAGACACCAAACAGCTGGTGGCGAATTATACAATCGAAAATATTCCCCAAAGGCTTATGGAAGCAATTGTGGATAGCAATACGACCAGAAAAGAGTTTATAGCAAAAAGGGTGCTTGAAAGAGAGCCAAAAACGGTTGGGGTATATAGATTAATAATGAAAGCCGGAAGCGACAATTTCAGAAGCAGCGCCATATTTGATGTAATGGAAATGCTTAAACCTTTTGTGAAACTTGTGGTTTATGAGCCTATGGCAAAAGGAGATGAAATTGAAGGAGTGGAATTTATAAACGATTTTGACGAATTTGCTGAAAAATCAGATGTAATACTTGCAAACAGAATAGATGAAAATCTTGAAAAAGTTAAAGATAAAGTTTATACCAGGGATATTTATTCAAGGGATTAAATAGTTGATGGTGGATGGTGGATGGTAGATGGTGGATGGTATATAGTAAAGGAAAGATAGTGTATGGATTATAAAGATTTAAACGTCTGGAAAGAATCTATGGATTTAGTCGAAAATATTTATAAAATTGCTAAATTATTTCCTAAAGAGGAATCTTATGCTTTATCAGGTCAAATAAAAAGAGCAGTTGTTTCTGTTCCTTCTAATATTGCTGAAGGACAAAACAGAAATACAAAAAAAGAATTTATTCAGTTTTTATATATTTCACTAGGTTCAATATCAGAGGTTGAAACTCAGCTTTTAATTGCTAAAAGATTAAATTATGTCAATAATATTGAAATGGAATTAAAACAAATAACTAAGATTAGAAAAATGATAAATGCACTAATAAATTCAATAAAAAGGGAGATAAATGAAAAATAAAAAAATTTTAACCATCAACCATCAACCATCAACTAAGGGCTATCTATGAAAATACTCATAACAGGCACGGCGGGATTTATAGGGTTTCATCTTGCAAAAAGGCTGATTTCAAGAGGCGATGAGGTTGTGGGGCTAGATAATATTAATGATTATTATGATGTAAACTTAAAGTATGGAAGATTAGCTCAAACAGGAATTGAAAAAGAAGATATAGAATACGGTAAAACTGTCTGTTCAAAAAAATACCCCAATTACAAATTTATCAAACTAAACCTTGAAGACAAAGAAGAGGTTAATAAACTTTTCAAAGAGGAAAAATTTGACAAAGTCTGTCATTTAGCCGCTCAGGCGGGGGTTAGGTATTCTCTTGAAAATCCGGACGCTTATATCCAAAGCAATATAGTGGGGCATATGAATATCCTTGAAGCCGTAAGGCATAACGAAGTACAGGCCTTAAGTTACGCAAGTTCATCAAGCGTTTACGGTCTTAACAAAAAGCAGCCTTTTTCAACGGATGACAATGTCGACCATCCGATAAGCCTCTATGCCGCAACCAAAAAGGCGGATGAGCTTATGAGCCATACCTATTCTTATCTTTACAACATCCCGACAACGGGGCTTAGGTTTTTTACCGTTTACGGACCTTGGGGAAGACCGGATATGGCGCTTTTCAAATTCGTAAAAAACATACTTGAAGATAAGCCGATAGACGTATATAACTACGGAGAAATGCAGAGGGATTTTACGTATATAGACGATATAGTAGAAGGAATTGTAAGGGTTATAGACAATCCCCCAAAAGGCAATCCCCAGTGGGACGGAAAACCGAGCGAAAGTGTAGCGCCTTATAAGGTATATAACATAGGAAACGGAAACCCTGTTAAGCTTATGGATTTTATAGAGGCTATAGAAGAGACGATAGGTAAAAAAGCTAAAAAGAATCTATTGCCGATGCAACCTGGGGACGTACCGAGTACATGGGCGGATACTACAGCCCTTGAGAGGGATCTTGGATATAAACCGATAGTGGATGTAAAAAAGGGAATTAAAAAATTTGTTGAGTGGTACAGGGAGTTTTATAATATTTAATTAAATTGGGTATAATATTGAATATCCTGAAGATTTTTGGATAAATTCAACGCCTGAGGGCAATAAGGAAAAAAATGAAGAAGCTTTTTTTTATGTTGTTTTGTTGGCAGTAGGTTTGTTTGCAAAGATGAATATTAATACCGCTACGGCGGATGAGCTTTGTTCTTTTAAGGGAATAGGGCATGCTAACGCTGTGGCTATTATTGAGTATAGGGAAAAATATCCTTTTAAAAAACCCGAGAATATTATGAACGTAAAAGGCATAAGTTTTAAAATTTTTGAAAAAATCAAAGATGATATCGAGGTGAAGGAAGAAAAGTGAAAAAAATTTCAATAATAGGCTTAGGCTACGTTGGCCTGCCTTTAGCTGTAGCATTCAGTGAAAAATATAAGGTAGTGGGATTTGATATAAACCAAAAAAGGGTGGATGAATTAAATAAAGGAATAGATACTACTTTAGAAGTTAGTGAAGATGAATTAAAGTTAGCTTTAACCAATAACCAATTACAAATAACCAGTAACCTTGAAGATATAAAAGATTCAAACGTATATATTATAACCGTTCCAACACCGATAGACAATCACAAAACCCCCGATTTAACCCCTCTTAAAAAAGCCAGCGAAACAGTTGGGAAAGTATTAAAAAAAGGTGATACGGTAATATATGAATCAACAGTATATCCAGGATGTACGGAGGAAGTGTGTGTTCCTATCCTTGAAAAAACAAGTGGTTTGAAATTTAACAAAGACTTTTATGTAGGATATTCCCCCGAGAGAATAAATCCCGGAGACAAAGAACATACTGTCAAAAAAATCCTTAAAGTAACATCGGGTAGTACGCCTGAGATTGCAAAAGAGATAGATAAACTTTATGCAAGTATTATAGAAGCCGGAACCCATTTAGCACCATCAATTAAAGTGGCAGAAGCCGCAAAAGTAATAGAAAACACCCAAAGGGATATAAACATAGCATTTGTAAACGAACTTGCACTTATATTTGATAAATTAAATATTGATACCAAAGATGTATTAGAAGCCGCAGGGACAAAATGGAACTTTTTAAAATTTACCCCGGGGCTTGTAGGAGGACACTGTATAGGGGTAGATCCGTATTATCTTACTTACAAAGCAAAAGAGATAGGATATCATCCGGAAATTATACTCGCCGGCAGAAGACTGAATGACAATATGGGGATATTCGTAGCCAATAAAGTAATAAAACTTATGATACAAAAAGGGCATACGATAAAAAGCTCAAAAGTATTGGTATTAGGAATTACTTTTAAAGAAAACTGTCCTGATATAAGAAACAGCAGGGTAATAGACGTAATAAGGGAACTTGAAGAATTCGGAGTGAATGTAGACGTGTATGACCCTTGGGCGGATAGGGATGAAGTAAAAAGAGAATATAATATAGATTTACTATCAACTGTTAACCATCAACAATTAACCGATTATGACGGAGTAGTCCTGGCAGTGGCACATAAAGAGTTTAAGGATTTAGAAACTTTAATTCAAAACTTAAAACTCAAAACTCAAAATTCCTTAGTTGTTTACGACATTAAAAGCTTCTTTGATGAAAATTTAGCGGATGGAAGACTGTGAAAGAAATTGTAGGTAAATTAAACTCTTTACTTGTAAAAAGGGATAAACAGTTTCTTTTGGGACTGTTGATGTTTTCTGTTTTTGTTTCAATTATTGAAACTGTCGGAATAGGGGTGATTATGCCTTTTATTTCAGTAGCCAGTGATTTTGATAAGATAGAAAGTAATAAATATATTTATCAGATATATCAGTTTTTAAATATAGATAAATTACATTTTGTAGTATATTTCGGAGTGCTTTTGATATTGTTTTATGTTTTTAGAGCGGTTATAAATTTGTTTTATTTTTATCTTTTAAATAGGTTTAGTCAAGGAAGATATCATCTTTTAGCTTATAGACTTTTTGAAAATTATATAGGGATGGAATATAAAAAATTTATAAATAAAAATTCGGCATATATGACAAAAACAATTATAACAGAAGCAAATAATTTGGTTAATCTGATCAGCAATGTGTTGTTTATGATAAGTGAAATATTTGTTTTGGTATTGATATATTTAATGCTTTTGTATGTAAACTGGAAAATGACTATACTTCTTACAGGCTTTTTAGTGATAAATATTATATTATTAAAAATTTTTGTTTCAACAAAAATTAAAAAAGCCGGAAGTGACAGAGAAAAATTTCAAACAAGTTTTTATGAGATTATAAATTCTTCTTTTGGAAATTTTAAAATTATAAAATTAAAATGTAAAGATGACTTGATTTTGAACAGATTCGCAAAAGCCAGTTACGGTTTTGCAAATTCAAATATCAAACATCAGACATTGTCTCAGTTTCCAAGGCTTTTTTTGGAAATGATAGGATTTAGTCTGGTTGCAATTATAGTTATTTATTTAATTATAAAATATCGGACAGACATTAAAGGTGCTTTACCGATTTTAATGGTATTTGTTTTAGGACTTTATAGACTTCTTCCAAGTGTAAATAGAATTTTTAGTGCTTATAATCAAATATTGTTTTATTTAGAATCTTTAAATATTATCCATAATGAACTTATTTATGAAAGTGAAAATTTTGGTGAAAAAGATATAAAATTTAATAATAAAATAGTGCTTAAAAATATTGATTTCAGTTATAAGAGAAATAAGCCGATTTTAAAAAATATTAATTTAGAGATTAAAAAAGGTGAAAAGATAGGTATTGTCGGTGAAAGCGGAAGCGGTAAATCCACATTGGCAGATATCATTATCGGACTTTATAAGCCCGAAAATGGACATGTCTTTGTAGACGAAACAGAGCTTAATGAAAACAATATAAAATCATGGAGACAAAAAATAGGATATATTCCTCAAAGTATTTATTTAACAGATGGTAATGTAGCTGAGAATGTAGCATTTTTAGAAAATATTGATGAAAAAAGAGTAAAAGAAGCTTTAAAAAAAGCAGAAATTTTGGACTTTTTAGAAACTCATCACGAGGGGATTTGGACAAAAGTAGGTGAAAATGGTGTAAAACTTAGTGGTGGTCAAAAACAAAGAATAGCAATTGCTAGGGCTTTATATCATAATCCTGAAATTTTAGTATTAGATGAAGCAACTTCGGCACTTGATAATGAAACAGAAAAAAATATAATGGAAAATATTTATAAAATAGGAAAAGATAAAACGATGATAATAATCGCTCATAGAATTTCTACACTTGATAAATGTGATAAGATTGTGAGATTAGAGAATGGGAGAATTGTGTGAAAAATAAATTTTTATCAATCTTAACACCTACTTATAATCGGGCAAATAAACTTCATAGAGTGTTTGAAAGCATTCAAAATCAAACTTTAAAAAAAGTGGATAATAAATATATTTTTGAGTGGATAGTTGTTGATGATGGAAGTAGTGATAATATAAGGAGAAAAAATGTTTGATTATATAATAGTGGGAGCAGGATTATCTGGTAGTGTAATAGCGGAAAGAATTGCAAATAAATTAAATAAAAAAGTTTTAATAATAGAAAAAAGAAATCATATTGCTGGTAATTGTTATGATGAACAGATTGAAAATATTATAGTCCATAGATATGGACCGCATCTATTTCATACGGATGAAAGACAGATTTGGGATTATTTAAGTAATTTTACCGATTGGGATATATATCATCATAAAGTATTGTCATTTATAGATGGTAAAAAAGTTTCTATTCCTTTTAATTTTAATACTCTTTATGAAGTTTTTCCAAATGAACTTGCTAAAAGATTTGAAATAAAATTTCTTGAAAATTATCAATATAATTCAAAAATACCAATTCTTGAACTTAAAAAATCAAAAGATAAAGATTTGCAGTTTTTGGCTGATTTTATTTATGAAAAAATATTTGTAAATTATACAGCAAAACAGTGGGGGATGAAACCGAAAGAGATTGATAGTTCAGTAACTGCGAGAGTTCCAGTGTTTATTGGAAAAGATGATAGATATTTTAGTGATAAGTATCAGGGAGTACCAAAAGAAGGGTATACAAAATTGTTTCAAAATATGCTTGATTGTCCAAATATAAAAATAATGCTAAATACTGATTTTAAAGAAGTTATTCAAATAGATCAAGAAACTAAAAAGATATATTTTTTGAATCAGGAATTTAAAGGCAAATTTATTTTTAGTGGCATGATAGATGAGCTGTTTGATTATAAATTTGGAGAATTACCATATAGAAGTGTAAATATGAAATTTGAAACAATAGAAAAAGAATATTATCAAGAAGTGGCAACTGTTAATTATCCAAATAACTATAACTTTACAAGAATAACAGAATTTAAACATATTCATCCTATTAAAACTAATAAGACTGTTATTTTAAAAGAGTATCCACAAAAATATATAAAAAATCAGAATACGCCTTATTATCCTATTTTTACAAAAGAGAATCAGGGGAAATATGATAAATATTTGGAATATTCAAAAGAATTTAAAAATATAATTTTAGTGGGGAGATTAGCAGAATACAAATATTATGATATGGATGATATAGTTAAAAAAGCTTTAGAAATTTTTGAGGAAAGGTTCTAATATGAAAAAAATTTTAATCTATTGTCCTGTTTTTTATCCACAAAATGGAGGATATTCAAATGCTTTTTTTAATTTTATTAAAGTTTTGTCAGAATTAGGCTCAAATGTTTTGGAAATAGATGTTATTACGCCTCAAAAATTAGATAATGCTTTAGAATTGAATTTGAATAATGTTAATATTATAAGAATACATGATGAGTCATTTATTAATTTTATTAATTACCCAAAAGTAATAAGATTTTTTTTTGTTATAAGTAATTTTTTTATTCAGCCATATTTTAGATATAGACAATTGAAGAAAATATTAGAACAAAAAAAATATGATTTAATTTTATTTGAAACTATTGAAGATGTATTACTGTTATTTTATTTGGATCTGAAATATTTTAAAAAAATAATTATTAGGATACATGCTACCGAGGAAACAGAAGGGATTGTATTTAAAAATAAAATTATTTCTAAAATTAAATTTTATTTTGCTAAAAAAGTTTTTAATAAAGTTAAATATATTATTTCTACTAATCATTATCATTTAATGTTTGTAAAAAAGTTTTTTTTTAAGGAAAATGTGTTTAAAATAGCAGAAAAATCTTTTTTTATTCTGCCTAATACAATATTTAATCAGAGTAAGTGTTTTAGTGAAAAAAAGCATAATAATAAAATAAAGATATTAACACTTGGACGTATGAATACAGATGGTTTTTTGCAAAAGGGTTTTGAAGATTTGTTAAATGCTTTAATATTATTAGATGATGATGTTTTATCACAATTAGATATAACAATAATTGGTGATGGGGAATATAAAAAATATTTACAACAAAAAGCATATTTTAATAAATTAAAAATAACATTTATTTCAAATATTTCAAATAATAAAGTTTTGGAATTATTATATGAACAAGATGTTGTAATATTATTATCAAGATTTGAAGGTCATTCTATGTTTGCTTTAGAAGCCATGTATACAAAAAATATATTACTTTTTACCAAAGAGGGTGGATTAAAAGATATGATAGAAGATAGTAAAAATGGTTTTTTAGTAGAGTCTCAAAATATAGAACAAATAGCAGAAAAAATAAAAAAAATTGTTTTATTAAATTACAATAAAAGAGAAGAAATGAAAGAATATTCTTATAAAGTATTTAATAAAAAATTTGCTACAGATAAAATTTATAACAAATTTATGAAAATTTTAAGAATTATAGAAAGTGATAAAAATGTTACCAGATAAATATTATATAAAAAATCTTTCATCATATTTTCAAAAAACAAATTTTCTACCAAAAAAGAGCAATATTTGTATTATAATTTTGAATTACAATAATAAAAAATGTATTTTACAATTGGCTAAATATCTAGATGAAGTTGATTGTGATGTATTGATAGTTGATAATAATTCAAATGATAATAGTTATGAAGAGCTATTAAATAATTATAAAGATAAATTTAATTTAATTCAAACAAATGATAATCTTGGTGGTGCTGGTGGATTTGGTTTAGGTATTCAATGGGTAATAGAACGAGATTATGAGTATTGCTTTGTTAGCGAAGAGGATGCTTTACCTCTTAAAGGTGATGAAGATATATTTCAAGAGATGTTAAAGTATAGAGATAAAAATAAGATTATAGTTGCTAAATTTTATGATGTAGGATTAAATTCATTTAATTTGCATTATACCATTTATCCTACATATATTTTAAAAGAGGCTGGAACAGTAAATAAAGATTTATTTTTTAGGGCTGATGATCAAGAATGGGGAATGAGAGTTAGAAATGTCATAAAGAGCAAAAATTTACAAATAGAAAATTATGTAGTAGATAGATACTATACTCATCCGCTTATAAAACAAGGTTTTGGATTATTTGCTAATTATTTTTCAATTAGAAATGTTTTTATTGTTTATCTTAAATATCCAAGTAAAAATTTTATGTTTGATTATTTTATAAATTTTACAAAATACTGTTCTTATAGCTTATTTACAAAAATATTTGATAATAATAATGCACCATTAAAACAATTTTACTATGCTTTTAAAGATTTTTTATTTAATGATTTAACAAAAAATAAATTAAGAATTGAAATGTTTCAAAAAGATAAATTAGAGCCAAAAAACTATGAATTAGAAACATTAAGTTTTGATGAATTTTATGATAGATTTCAAAAGCATAAAGTAATTACTTCTTCTTTGAAAAATAAACATTTTGAAAAATATAATTTTTCCAAAAAAACATATACAGGTGTTATATCTTCAAAATATAATGGAGTTGCAAGAATAAAATCATTGTGGTATAAGAATATTATTTTTGTTGAAGAAGTTAATTTTATAGATAAAAAGATTAGCTTTTTTAAGTATAAAAATAAAAATATTTTTAAAAGTAGATTTAGCATTATAGTTTCAATAGCTATTTCTGTAATGATTGGATTATTTTTTATGCCTACTATTATGTTTAAAAAAATCAAAAGTTAAAACATGAAAATATTATTTATAATATCATCTTTAAATAGTGGAGGAGCTGAAAGAGTAGTAAGCTTATTAGCAAACTATTTTATCAAAAATCATCAAGTTACGATAGCTACTTTTTCAAATAATGAGCCATTTTATACTCTTGATAAAAATATTGTACATAAAAAATTGGATCTTTTAAAAAACTCAACTACTACATTTGATAAAATCAAAAATATCTTTTATCGAATAAAGAGTTTAAAAATGTTTTTTAAACAAGAAAATCCTGATATTGTCATATCTTTTATGACTCATACAAATATTTTATCAATCATTGCTTCAAAATTAAATAATCAAAAAATTATAATTAGTGAGAGAACTGTTTATGATTTTTATAATTCAAATATTTTAAATTTAATTAGAAAATGTATTTATCCTTTTGCTAATACTTTGATAACTCAAACAAAAGCAGATAAAGAAAACTATAAATTTTTAAATAATGTTGAAGTGATATATAATCCTATTAGTTTTATAGATTGTGATATCAAAAAAGAAAATATTATCTTAGCTGTTGGAAGACTTGATAAGCAAAAAGGATTTGATACTTTGATAGATGTTTTTAATCAAATAGACACTAATTGGCAACTTATAATTGCAGGAGATGGTAAAGAAAAAGTAAATTTAGAAAAATTAATATATAAAAATAATATAAAACTTATAGGTAATCAAAAAGATATATTTAAATGGTATGAAAAATCATCTATTTTTGTTTTATCTTCTAAAAAAGAGGGATTTCCAAATGTATTATTAGAAGCTATGAGTTGTGGTTGTGCTGTTGTTAGTTTTGATTGTCCTTATGGACCAAGTGAGATAATAGAGCATAACAAAAATGGTTTGTTAGTAGAAAATCAAAACAAGGAAGAGCTAAAAAAAGCTATCGAGTTACTAATCAAAAATAAAAATTTAAGAGATAAATTCTCAAAAGAAGCTATAAAAGTAAAAGAAAAATATAGTATAGAGAAAATTGCTAAAGAATGGGAAAATATAATAAACAAGGTGATTGCAAAATGATTAATTTAGTTTTATCTATTCGCTCACTTGATATTGGTGGAGCTGAAAGACAATTTATAGAATTAGTTGAAAATATCGATAAAAATAAATTTAATGTTTTGGTTTGTACTATGTATGGAGGAGTGCAAGAAAATATTATAAAAAATATTCCGAATATAAAATATGTAAATTTAGAAAAAAAAGGAAGGTATGATTTTGTTAACTTTTATAAAAAATACAAAAGAGTGTTAAAAGATTTTCAACCGGATGTAATTTATAGTTTTTTAGGTGAAATGAATTTGTTTTCTTATTGGTGTAAACCTAAAGATACAAAAATTATTTGGGGATTTAGAGCTTCAAATATGGACTTGGAAAAATATGGTAAAGTTCCACAAATAATGTTTTGGTTACAAAAATATTATTCGAAAAAAGTAGATAAAATTATAGCAAACTCATATGCAAGTATAGAGTTTCATAAACAAAATGGCTTTGATATGAGCAAATCATTAGTTATTCATAATGGAATAGATACAAATAAGTTTAAACGATTTAATGATAAAAGAGAAGAGTTTAGAAAAAAACATGATTTAAAAGAAACTGATATAGCAATAGGAATAGTTGCTAGAATTGATTATATGAAAGGTTATATTGTTTTTGTAAAGACTATTAAAAAGTTATTAGAAAAATTTGATAATATTAAAGTTTTTGCAGTTGGTGATGGAGATGAAAAGATAAAAAAAGAGTGTGAAGATATTTTGGGTAAATTTAATAATAATAGATTTATTTGGTTTGGAAATCAAAAAAATATAGAGAATATTTACAGTGGATTTGATATTGTTTCTTCTTCTTCTTCTTTTGGAGAAGGATTTAGCAATTCTATTGCTGAAGCTATGAGTTGTGAAATACCTTGTGTTGTAACCGATGTAGGAGATAGCAAAATAATTGTAGGTGATACTGGAATAGTAGTTGAACCAAATAATGTGGAGCAATTATATCAAGGATTAGAGACAATAATAAAAAAAGATTATAAAGAATTAGGGAAAAAAGCAAGAAAAAGAGTTGAAGAGAACTTTTCTATCGAAAAAATGGTAGAAAAAACAGAGGAAGAAATATGTGCGGTATTGTAGGATTTAATTTTCAAAACAGAGAATTACTCGAAAATATGAAAAATTTCATAAAACACAGAGGTCCGGATGATAACGGAAGTTATGCTGATGAATTTGTTAGTCTCGGTCATGTGAGGCTTTCAATTTTGGAGCTGTCAAATCTTGGGCATCAGCCTATGAGTTTTGAAAATTACGTTTTGGTTTATAACGGAGAGATATACAATTTCGAAGAGATAAGAAGTGAGCTTGAGAGTTTCGGATATACATTCAAATCCCATAGCGATACCGAAGTACTGCTAAAAGCTTATCATAAATGGGGTAAAAGAGCTGTTAAAAAATTTAGAGGGATGTTTGCTTTTGCTATTTATGACAAAGAAAACAAAGAAGTTGTGATTTTTAGAGACAGGGTGGGTGTAAAACCGCTTTATTATTTTTTTGACGGGAATAATTTTTTGTTTGCAAGTGAACTTAGGGCGCTTAGAATATATAAAAAATATGATATAGATAAAACCTCTTTGGCAAAATTTTTCCAATACGGATATATCGGCAGGGACAGTTCTATATTTTCGGGTGTAAAGAAACTGCTTCCCGGGCACTATTTGGAGTTTGATTTAAAAAGCAAAAGCCTGAAAATAGAAAAATACTGGGATGTGAAAGATTATTTTAGGGAAAATACAAAAAGCGAAGAAGAGATAATTGACGAGCTTGAGAAAGTTTTGATAGAGAGCGTTAAATACAGAATGAAAAGTGACGCACCGGCAGGAGTTTTTTTAAGCGGAGGGGTTGACAGCTCCTTGGTTGCAGCTATTTTACAAAAACATTACGGAAATATTCATACGTTTACGATTGGCTTTAAAGAAGAAAAATACAACGAAGCCCATTATGCCAAAAAAGTGGCAAATCATATAGGTTCTGTTCATATTGAGCGATTTTTAGAAATAAACGAAGCAAAAAAAATACTTGAAAAATTCGTAGATATTTACGACGAACCTTTCGGAGATAGCAGCGGAATTCCTACATATTTGGTATCGAAAGTAGCAAAAGAGAACGGAGTAAAGGTTGTTTTGAGTGCGGATGGGGGGGATGAGCTTTTTTGCGGATATGAGAGGTATTGGTGGAGTTATAATTTAGGCAAGAAATTTGAAAAGTTGCCTTTTAAAAAACTTTTTTCAAAAACGATAGATTTAAGTGAAAATCTTTTATTAAACATCCCGATTAAAAATATGGAGCATAAACTGGGGTTTTTAAAAGAACTTTTAAAAAATGATTCTTGGGAAGAGATTTATGAAATGATTTTAAAGCAATACAGAGAAGATATAAAACTTTTGGGCTTGGATGAGGTAAAAGAGCAAAAAGATTATTTTCGGTTCGGTGAAAAGATACACCCGATGCAAGCGATGATGCTATGGGATTTTTATAACTATCTGCCAGATGATATTATGGTAAAAGTGGACAGGGCTACTATGGCGAATTCGATAGAGGGGAGAGAACCTTTGCTTGATAACAGACTTATCGAATTTACGGCTTCTATTCCTTTTGAATATAAATACAAAAACAATGAAAGTAAATATATTTTGAAAAAAGTTCTTGAAAGATATCTTCCAAAAGAGTTAATTTATAGGAAAAAACAAGGCTTTGGGATACCGATGATGGAATGGTTTAGGGGTGATTTGGTTAAACTTTTTGAAGAGTGTTTTAGTGATGACGAAATTATAAATATGGAATATCCGAGAAAATTTTTAAAAGATATCAAAAACGGAAAGTATGTAAATATCAACAAACTCTGGTTTATACTTGTATATAAAATGTGGAAGGAGAAGTATTATTGAAAATCTCGATTTTAATCTATTCCATGGCAAGTGGTGGGGCTGAAAGGGTAGTGTCAATTTTGCTAAAAGAATTAACACAAAAACATGAAATAGAGTTAGTTTTGATGAGAGATGTTATTTTTTATGATATTCCAAAAAATGTCCGAGTTACTTTTTTAGAAAATTCAGATCCAAGAGAAAATGGGATATTTAAACTTTTAAAACTTCCATTTTTAGCTTATAAATTTTCAAAAATAAAATCTGATGTTAGTATAAGTTTTATGAATAGGCCAAATTATATAAATGTTTTAAGCAAATATTTCGGAAAAAAATCAAAGATTATAGTTTCTGAAAGAGCTATGCCCTCAAAGCAGCATTCATTAGGACTTCAAGGTAAAATTAATAGGTTTTTGATTAGAACTTTATATAAAAAAGCTGATTTGGTAATAGCAAATTCAAAAGGCAATAATTACGATTTGCAAAAAAACTTTTTGGTAAAAAAAATAAAAACAATTTACAATCCGATTGAACTCAAAAAGTGTAGAAAAACAAAAAATGATAAATTTACATTTGTGACAATAGGTCGTTTGGATGAAGGTAAAAATCACGCTCTTTTGATAAAGGCATTGAAAAATTTGAATTTAAATGCGGATCTTTGGATAATAGGAGACGGTCCATTAAGAAAAGATTTAGAAAAAATGGTTAAGAATTTAAAATTAGAAGATAAAGTTATATTTTGGGGAAGACAAAAAAATGTGTATGAATTTTTAAATAAAGCCGATTGTTTTGTATTTAGTAGTAATTATGAGGGTTTTCCAAATGTTTTACTTGAAGCACTGAATTGTTCTTTGCCGATTATTTCAACGGATTGTAAATCCGGACCAAGAGAGATTTTAGCTCCTGATAGTAATATTTTAAAACAAACTGAGGATATAGAAGTGGCGGAATACGGAATTTTAACAAAAGTTGGAAGCGTAGAGAGTATGACAAAAGCAATGAGAATGATGTGTGAAAATAAAGAATTAAGATATAATTTTGCTAAAAAATCACAAAATCGAGTAAAAGAATTTGAAGTGGAAAAGATAATAAAAGAATGGGAGAAGGTAATTAATGAATAAATTGAAAGATTTTTTAATATTGGAAGAAGATAAGCTAAATTGGAAAATGGTATTACTTTTTATTTTAATAGCATATGTGTTTAATATAGCGGTTAGATATATTTATATCTCGTATATGGGAGATATTCCTCAGTTATACTGGAACGGGCATTTGATAATAAATAATCCTGATGGATTTGCATGGGCGGAGGGTGCAAGGGATATTCTTGCAGGCTTTCATCAGCAAAACGATCTTTCGAGAATAGATGCACCCGCAAGTTATTTAATAGCTTTTTTCGCTAAGTTGTTGCCGTTTGTTTCTTTTGATGTATTGTTGGAGTATCTTCCCGGATTTTTAGGAGCATTAATTGTAATTCCTATAATTTTAATAGGCAGGGTGCTCGGATCTGCGTGGGCCGGGTTTTTAGCGGCTTTGTTAAGCGGTATGGCATGGAGTTATTATCATAGGACTATGTTCGGTTATCTTGATACGGATATGCTTATAATTGTATTGCCTGTTTTTGCGTTGTGGAGAATTATTTGGAGTTTAAAAAATAAGGATAAAAGATTTTTCTTTTTGGCACCATTGGTTGAAATTTTGATGCTTGAATGGCATGGGGGACTTTTTAATGTTGCAAACGGTTTTTTTATTATGGCCGCTTTATATGCAGCGATTTTTAGTAGAGATAAAGATTCTTTTTTATTTTTATTATTTTTAATTATTCCCGTTTTACCGCTTGCATTTTTATATAAATTGATAGTTTTGGCTGTATTATATGGAATTGTTTTAAAAATTAACGTGACTGATAAAGTGAAGATCAATGTAAATTATATTTTATTGGGTGTAATAGGAATTTATATTCTTACAGTAGGATTTCCTTGGATTATGGGAGTGTTAAAAAGCGGTTATTTTACAAGGGCTGTTACAAATACTGAAGAGGGGTTAAAATATTTTAGTGTAGTGAATACGGTAAGAGAAGCCGGGCATATTAGTTATGATACGTTGGTTCACAGAATAAGCGGAAGCTGGTTGGGATTTGTTTTTGGAGCGGCAGGTTATATTTTGTTGTCAATCAGGTATCCTGTGATTTTGATATCTTTGCCAATGGTCGTTTTGGGCTTGTTCGCAATAAGGGGAGGGCTTAGGTTTACTATTTTCGCTGTGCCTTTTTTTGCCATCGGAAATGCTTATATTGCGTATTTAACTGGAAAACTGTTGTCAAGAATCTTTATCAGTGACAAGGTGGCAAAAAGTTCTGTTTATGTGATTTCATTTTTTGTAATGGCAGGGTTTATATATCCCAATTATAAACATATTCATCAATATTTAGTTCCTTCTACAATAAGCAATCAAGAAGTTGTTGTTCTTGATAAATTGAAACATATAGCAAATAGAAATGATTATGTTTTAACCTGGTGGGATTATGGATATGCCATTAGGTATTATGCCGATGTTAAAACATTGGCTGACGGAGGAAAGCATAGCGGAGAGGTTAATTTTCCAGTCAGTTTCGCTCTTACAAGAAATTTACTTGCTTCAAGAAATATGGCGGTTTTAGATGTTTTTCAGACCGAGTATAATTATAAACATAATAAAGAAAGTGATTATTTAAAAGATATGATGCAAAAATATAATTTTAAAGATCCGAATAAATTTTTGGCATATGCTTCATCGGACAAGATTAAATTACCACAAATTAAAAAAGACATTTATTATTATCTACCGTTGAGAATGATGAATATATTTCCTACTGTTGCAATATTTAGTAATGTTGATTTGAAAACGGGAAAAAGAAAAAACCATTTTTTCTTTAAATCAGACAGATATCAGGTAAAATCAAATGTTGTTTATTTAATTGACGGAATCAGAATAGATTTAAATAAGGGAGTTGTAATTATAGGCCGACAATTGATACCTATAAAAATATTAGCTTTAGCCGCATATGACAAAAACGGAAAACTTCAAAAAAGCATAAAAAAAATTCATTCCAGCGGATTGAATGTGGTTTATATGAAAAGTTATGGAAAGTGGCTTATAATGGATGATTTTTATTTTAACAGCGCTTATATTCAACTTTTTGTATTTGAAAACACACAAGGGCTTTTTGAGCCGGTAATTTTAAATCCATTAGTAAAAGTTTATAAAGTAAAAAAATAATGTGTGGAATTGCCGGATTTAATTTTAAAGTAAATAAAGAATATATCTTAAAAAAGCTTCATCACAGAGGCCCCGATGAACAGGGGGTGTTTGAAAACAGGGTTTTTTCTTTTTTTCATACTCGTCTTGCCGTTCAGGATATCAAAGGAGGGCATCAGCCGTTTTTTTATAAAAGCTATATGATTATATTTAATGGGGAAATTTATAATCATTTAGAACTTAGAAAAAATTTAAATGTTAATTGGACCACAAATTCTGATACAGAAACTTTGCTTCATTTATATCTTAAATATGGGCAAAATTTGTTTGAATATATTGATGGAATGTTTGCTTTTTGTATTTATGATGGAGAAAAACTTTTTTTAGCAAGAGATAGAGCAGGTAAAAAACCACTTTATATTTATCAAAAAGGAAATAAATTTGGATTTGGTAGTGA
>Ga0256837_1001200_pt1 | contig 18410 bp, 16 predicted proteins | sample 4562384metaG_FD_185976 | JGI IMG/M metagenome (GOLD analysis project Ga0256837, IMG submission 185976) | Hydrothermal vent microbial communities from Guaymas Basin, Mexico - 4561-384 | ecosystem: Environmental > Aquatic > Marine > Hydrothermal vents | place: Mexico: Guaymas Basin | collected...
TACTTCCTCTTTTTTAACTTCTGGAGTGGTCTGAACTTCTGCTTCTTCTTTAGTAGATGTTAAACCTAACTTACTCTCTAAATATTCTAATATCTCTTCTTTAGTAGTTAAAGATGGAACTGAAGAATCCATTTTTCTCAAATTATCCATCATTGAAATTATTCTCTGTAAATCATCATCATTTTCTATATATTGGGTAGCTTTATATTGTTGTTCTTCAATATTTTTCATTATAGCTTTTGTTTGTTCATTCAACTCTAAGCTTTTTGAAACTTCTTCAACTTCACTTGAATTATCAGAATTCAACTCTTCAGCTTCTACTTTAAGCTCTTTAGAGTCAATTGAGTTATCAGAACACACTTCACAAACATATACTTCACCTTTATAAAGATTTTGAAAAAAGTCATTTAACTTAGGTAAATCATCTTCATTTATCATTCCAGATATATCTAAAAATCTATTTAATTGAGCAAATTGAAGAGTATCAGAACCTACAAGCTCTAAAGAACGCTCAACCTCATCTATAACAGAAGCCAAATCTAAATCTTCAGCAATTGAAGATAATTCTTTTAATGAATCTAATTTATGTCCACTATCCCCAGAATCAATACCTAATAAAGAACTGATATCTAATGGTAAAAATGTCAATTCATCTATAAAATTAAAAAGAGAATCTTCAATCTCATCATAAGTTGCATCTACAAAAGCTGTAAGTTGTATTTTTAACAGTAAACCATCTTCATCTTCTGTTCCACTTAAAATTTCTTTTGTATTATTTAAACTCATACATGAATGAACACCAAGAACCTTATCCCCAAGCAAAGATAGTGTATAAATAGGATCATTTCCATATACCATACATGATTCATCTATATCAAAAACAATGGCATAAGTATTTGAATTAGAACAATATTCTTCATCTAGTTGAGCATTTATAAAATTAATTGGATGATTTTTAACACTACGAAGAGTATTTAATGGCATATTTATAATAGAAGATTTATTTTCTATTAGTGTAAATGGTAAATCCCAAGCAGCTTCACTTTCAGCAGTTTTACCCATTTGTGCAGATAACTCAGCTACTATTTGTTCAACAGTTTCAGGGTCCGCATTCACTATTCCTTCACTCTCTTCTGCTGCTTCTATAAGATTTAATACCTCATCAAACGCATTATAAAGAGATTCTGTCATACCATCAGCAAATTCAATTCTTCCATCTCGAAGCATATCTAATAAATCTTCTGCATGATGTGTAATATCTCTAACAGACTCAAAACCTACAATACCACTACCACCCTTAAGTGTATGTGCTGCACGGAATACTGAGTTTAGTAGTTCTGGATCATCCCCACCAATCTCTTCAATATTTTGATCAATAAATGCTAAATTTTCTCGAGCTTCACTTAAAAACTGTTCTAATAATGGATCCATAATATCTCCTTTAATTTTTTATCAAAATATCAATATATGCTTGAAGTACATCAGGCTTTATAGGTTTTGTTTCAAATAAATTTGCACCAACTTTATATGCACTTATCTTGTCTGCATCTTTAGCCTGTGTAGTAACCATAATAACTGGAACAGTTTTATGATCATCTTGTTTTCGAAGATCTGCTATAAATGAGTAACCATCCATAATTGGCATATTTACATCAACAAGGTAAAGGTCTATCTCTGCACCTAAACTTTTTTCTAATGCTTCCATACCATTTTCTGCTTCAACTACTTCCATACCCATTGATTTCAGTATAGAACCATGATAATTTCTTACTGTTTTTGAATCATCTACTACCATTACTGTTGACATAATATCTCCTAAAAAAATTCTATTTCATCTTGGTCATTTGAACCAAGTTTACCTGAAAATGCTTCTCGTCTATCTTTAGCTATTGTTAGTGTACTTATTAACTTTACATTTAGTTTTTCTAAGGAATCATTAACAATTTTTTCATCAGATTCATATGCATTTTCAAAAATATTAATACTTTGTTGCACACTGTTTATAGCTTCAATACTTGCTGTTAGCTGTTGAGAAATAATATCTTGATACTGCAAGGCTTGAGCAGCACTTTCATCTAAGTCTATGTTATTTTTTTCAATAAACTCACTAAGCATCATCATTGAATCTTGAGACATTTTTATTGTATCTTCTTCAACCTCTCTTAGGTGTGTTAAAAGTTCATTAATTGAAGATAACATATTCATATTGTGTTCCACTATGATAGTCTTAAAACTCTTGTTATTGCTTGTTTTAGTTGTGCTGGATTAAATGGTTTTACTATCCATCCAGTAAGTCCAAGAGCTTTACCTTTTTGTTTTAACTCTGCTTTTGTTTCAGTTGTTAACATCAAACAAGGTGTCCGTGAAGTTGAAGGAACTTTTCTAAGTGCTTCTAAAAATTCAAAACCATTCATAACAGGCATATTTAAGTCTGTTATTATTAAATCTGGTGTCATACCAGCTTGTATCTCTGTTAAAGCAGTTTGTGCTTCTGTATATTGCTTAACTTCTATCGGCATAGAGTTTGTAACCATTCTCGTTGAAGCTAATGCTGTCTCAGAGTCATCTACAAATATTACTAATGGCATATTATTTCCTTTATTTTAAATTTTATTATTTTTGATAAATTAAACAGTTATCTACTTTTTTAGCTGTAAAAACAGAAACTATTCTACTCATATACTCAGCATGTCCTAAAAGAACATAACCACCTGGGTTTAACATATCATAAAATGTCATAGCTACCTCTTTTCTTGATGCATCATCAAAATAAATAAGCATATTTCTAGAAAATATAACGTCAAATTTACCAAGTTTTCTCATCTGTACCTTATCAAATATATTTGCTACTTGAAAATCAACACTACCTTGTAAATCTTCACCTAACTCATAACCTAATGCTTTTTTATTAAACCATTTATTTAAAATATTTTTAGGAATTGCATGAATAGACCTATCTGTATATTTTGCTTTTTTAGCTTTTTCAATTACAGTAGAATCGATATCTATACCAACTACTTCTATATCTCTTTTCTCAACGATATCACCCTCTTCTACAATATGAAGTATCATAGAGTAAGGTTCTTCACCCGTTGAACATGGAGAGGAGAGTATACGAATTGGTCTTCCAGCTGGCATTGTCTCATGAAGTTCTGGTAATATTTTATTTGCTAAAACTTCAAACTGATCCTTTTCTCTAAAAAAGTAAGTTTCATTAACAGTTACTGCATTCATTAACTCTTGAAACTCTTCACCATCTTTATCATCAAAACGAAGCTTAAAAAAGTACTTTCTAAAATTATCAAATCCCAGTTCATTGGCACGCTTATCTACATACTTAGCAATCTTATCAAAGTGTTTCTCTTCTTCAAGATAGATACCACTTTTTCTATAAACAAATTCACCAATTTTTGTAAAATTCTCTGCGGATAAAAGATATGCCATTACTTATCCTTTTATCATTTTAATAGCGCCGTCAACAGCGAATTCAACATAATACTCACCATCAAATCTAGCTTTAAGTGATTCTAGTAATTCAATATCTTCAACTTCACCAATCTCACCCATATAATCAACTGCTGTCATAGCTACATTTATATCTTCTTCATCTTCTAGTAACTCAACCAACATATCACGTGATTCTGAAAAGTCAACATCACCTAAAACATTTATAGCAAATATTCTTAAGTCTCTATCATCACCAATTAAAAACTTAACAATATAGTACTTAATAGCAGTACCAAAATCTCTAAGTATTGATATTCCAAGATTTCTTATATATGCATTATCAAGTTTTAAAAGATCCATAATATCTTCAATAGGAGCATCCTCTGGATCCATACTTGAAATTACACTTGCTATCTTTGTTAACACTTTTTTATCTCTTGATTCATTACTTATTAATGATACAAGGTATTCAGGGCCACCTGGAAACTTTACAATTTCTTCAACCGCATAATCTTTTTTACTACGATCTTCATTTGCGCTACAAAAAGATTTAGCTTCCTCAAGATTAGAAAATGTTGGTAATTCTTCAACTACTTGCTCTACATGTTTTTTTACTAAAGCCATTGCTATCTCCTACTTTAATGTTGCTATTTTTTTCAAAATACTCATAAAATCTAATTGTTCTGAAACACCACCACGGTCATATGCTTCTTTTGGCATCCCATAAACAGTAGCACTCTCTTCACTCTCACCTAGTGTATATGCCCCAGCTTCTTTTAACGCTACCATACCATCAGCACCATCATCACCAATTCCAGTTAAAAGTACACCAATAATATCTTTTCCATCAAATATTTTTAAAGCACTCTTCATCATCTCATTAACACTTGGTTGAAAAAATTGACTACCCTTATCTTTATCTTCACGGATAACTATCTTTCCTGATGTTTTTTTAGTAAAATTCATATGAACACCACCACGAGCTACATAAATATTTCCAGGTATTAATTCCATATTTTGTGCACTTTCTTGAACATTTAATGAACTAGCACGATTAAGTCTAGTCGCAAATGCTGCCGTAAATTGTGCCGGCATATGTTGAACAATACATACAGGATATTTATAATTATGTGGCAGAGATGCACAAATTTGCTCTATCAAACCTGGTCCACCAGTTGATGAACCAATAAGGACTACCTTTTCTATATCCCTACTATCTGCTGTATTTTCTACAACTTCTTCTTTAACTCTTTGTGGACGAACTCGTCTTTCTCTTTGTGCTGGTTTAACTTTAAGCCTAGCTAATCTTCTTTTTGGTATACGAGATAATGATTTAACTTTTGTAAGTATATCTTCAGAATTTTCAGCCTTTCCTATGTTCATAGTTCCTGGCTTTGATATATAATCAATTGCCCCTAAATCAAGAGCATCCATTGTTATACTTGCATTCTCAGTTGTTAATGAACTAACCATTAAAATTGCTGTTGGCTTCTCATCCATAATCTGACGTACAGCTTCTATACCATCCATTATAGGCATATTAATATCCATAGTAATAACATCGTATTGTGTTGCAGTAGCTTTATCTACTGCTTCTTGACCATTTTTAGCAGTATCTATATCCATATCTAACGTAGATATAAGCTCTGTCAATTGTTTTCTTACTAATGCAGAATCATCAACTATTAATACTTTTTTAGCCACTAATTATCCTTACTTGCTATTATTTTTTGTATATCCATAAATAATATTAATCTATTTCCATTATCTAAATGGAGGACATGATTAAAAAATATATCTTCTTGATCAATGATTTCATTTTGTTTTATACTTAATATATCACTAATACTATCTACTACAAATCCAATTTTACTACCATCAATATTACATATAATAATTTTAGAATTATCATATATTTTTTCTTCTATATTCAATATATTAAATAAGGATACTATTGGAACAATTTGTCCTCTAATATTGATCATACCTTCTATATAATCACCTGTAAATGCCACTTCAGTAGAATTTATAATATCTATTATTTCAGCTACATTATTAACATCAAAAGCATACTCTTTAGAAGATAGTTTAAACACTATTACTTCTGAATCCTGTTCTTCTTCTATTTCTAATATTTCTACTTTATCTTTTGAATCAATATAAGATCTATTTTTTTCAAAAATTTCTTCAATTATAGTTTTATCAAAAAATGAAACTAAAGAACCTTCATCATGAATAACACCAGAGATTTTATTTTTTTTAAACTCTTCTGGCATATGGTCTATATCTTTATTTAAGACACTTTTTATATCAATGATTTCATCTACTAATAGACCTATTGCATCACCATCTAATGAAGCTATCAGAATTCTATTTTTGTCATTACGATTATTTAAAAATCCATAATAAGTACGAAGATCAATTACTGCAACAAGTTCTTCTCTTAGAGTTATTAAACCAAGTAGCTCTTTTGGGGAGCCCACTATATCTGTGAAATTTATATCTGAGAGTATTATCTCCCTTAAAAAGTCTATATTTAAAGCAAACTTTTCATTTGCCATTGAAAAAATTAAAAATCTTGTACTATCTTCTTCTTTAGTATTAACAACTTTAACTTTACCATTTAGAACTTCTTTTGAATCTATACTTACTCTATTAATTTTATCAATTAATATTTTTAATGATAATACTTGCACAAGTACATCTTTATATTTATATATTGCAACTACTGCATCATCAGTATCTTCAATATACTCTATTTTATTTTCATCTATATCTACTGTATTATAAACTTCTGAAACTAAAAGAGCATTAGATGAATAAACCCCATTTAAACTTAAGAGTCTACTTTGATCAGCATCTAAATCAACTTCTGGCATATCTAAAAGCAGATTTAAATCAACCATACTTACTATACTTCCAGCTAAACCACATAGACCACGTGTTCCATATGGTCTTAATGGAAGTTGCATTAAAGACGGTACCCTAGAAATTTGGTTTATATCTTCAGTAGATATTCCATAGTTTTGAGAACCATTTTTGATGATTAGTATCTCTTGGATTTGCATTCTAATTAACCTTGTTGAAGCTCATCTGCCATCACAGCCAACTCTTCTACACCCTCACCAATATGTGAAACAGTTTCAATAATCAACTCACTCGCCTTACGAGATTCCATTGCATTTCTTGCACTAAGTTCAACTGCTTTTTGAATCTCACTTATACCAATAAGAACTTGATCCATTCCTTCAAGGTTTTGATCATTTATAGCTTTTAAACCTGTGTATCTATCTAGTAAATCTACAAGTAAATCAGTGATTTTTACTATATCATTAATAAGAGTATCGATTGAATCTTGCTCTGATGCTTGAGAATTAAGTAGATTACCCCAATCAGTCTTAACTGTATCAATCTCAGAGTTCATAGATTCAACAATATCATTAATTTTATCAGTATTACTCTCTGAGTCTTTAGCCAAGTTTCTTATATCAGCAGATACTACTGCAAATCCTTTACCAAAATCACCAGCCCGAGCAGCTTCAATACTTCCTGAAATTGCAAGCATATTTAACTGGACAATAGAATTAGAGATATTTCCAACTGTTTTATCAACACTTTTGGTCTCTTTAACTATAACATTTAGCTCAGTTGCAGCACCATTACCTTGAGAAATAGAGTTAGAAAAAGAGTTTCTAATTTCACTTACAGTATTTTTTACAACATTAAAAGAAACTTTTAAAAGATCGAAATTTCTTCTTGCTATCTCTATTAATTTATCAATATCTTTTGCAGCTTCAATACCAGCTTCAATCAGTTCTTTATTATTAATCGCTGACTTATTTGTAGTGTGAGATGATGATTCTATTTGATTTAATGCATTTGTTACATCTTCTAATGCAGTTTGAATATCTTCCATACTCCCACCAATAGTATCAGCAGAAAGAGCTATATCTTCTGCTGATTTAATAGTATCAGTTGAGTATTTCAACTCTTCTGCAAGAGATGAAAGTTCTTTTATATCATCCTCAGTTTGAGCTAAAGCATCTGACTGAATATCTATACCATTTAAAGTTTTTTCAACTGAAAGAGCAATTTCAGAAGAGTCACGAGCTATACTTTGTGAACCATCATTAATCTTAACAACAAAATCACCAAGTCTTTGAGTATATACGCTAACACTTCTAGCAGCTTCAACTGAGTAAATAGCAATTTTCGTAAGTTCTTCCATCTTAACAGCTAGTTCATTACCCTTAACACCATTTTCTGCAATAGTTCCAGTAGTATCACCAATACTTGTTATGATATCATCTATACTTGATTGAATTTTTGTTACAAGTTCAGAGATAAACTCTGCATTTTTTTCACTCTCACCAGCAAGGGCTCTTGTTTCATCAGCAACAACTGCGAAACCTTTACCATGTTCTTTTGCACGAGACGCTTCAATAGCTGCATTTAATGCTAAAAGGTTTGTTTGGTCTGCAATTTTAGCGATAAAACCAACTGCATCACCAATATTTTGAGAACTTACTTTAAGCTCTTCACTCTTAGTTGAACTCTCTTTTGCAACAATAACTGCCTTGTCCATTCTTAGAACTGAATCATTAATCTTCTCAACAGAAGCCATGATATTATCACCAGTTGAAAGAGTTGAAGATATTACTGTATCAATAGTTGAGTTCATTCTAGAGATATTTGTGTTGATTCCTTTAACATTTACTAGAGCTTGTTCACTTGCACCTGAGTTTTCTTCAGCAGCTGTTGCTATTTGCTCCATTGAAGACTTAAGTTCTTCAATAGCAGATACACTTTCTTGTGCATTTTCTAGGATTGTCATAGATACACCAGCAATACTTTCAGAAATTTGTTGTTGTTTTGCTAAAGTTCTTTGTCTTCTTTTGTTGTCAGTATTACCGTTAGATACCATTGCAGCTGAAGATGAAGATGAAGTAGAGTGATTTTTTTTCATTAATGCCATTATAAATTCCTTTTATTTCTAATCTAATGTTGAGTAAAGCTCTTCAGCTTTTTTAATATCTTCGCGAGATGGTTTAACTCTAATACTTACATATTTAGTATTTCCATTCTTATCAATAGAGCGAAGTACTGTTGCATATACCCAATAGTATCCGCCACCTTTACGAGAGTTCTTTACATAGCCTGTCCAAAAACCTTTTGATACTACATCATCCCATAAAGATTTAAAAGCTGCACGGGGCATCTCGGGGTGCCTTACAATATTATGAGGTTGACCAAGGATATCTTCTTCTTTCATATTAGCTATTTTTAAGAATGAATCGCTTGCATAAATTACGATTCCCTTTTCATCAGTTTCACTTAATAGATATAGGTCATTATATAAAACTTCACCATCATCTAGAAAAGTTAGACCTTCTGTATTTATTTCATTATTATTTTTTGACACACTAAACCTCCATATAGAAATCATTATTTGCATAAGCTTACTATTTAAACTCTAAAATTAAATTTAAACTTGTGATATTTTGTAAATTGTGATAAAAATAAGATGGAATTGTTAGGTTTGTTACATATGTCTACATGAATTGATATATAATTATTTATTTTGTATTAGAGGGTAAGCCCATAAAAGGGCTTAAGGTGTAGATTTGTTACTAGATATTGTCGCGAATAGAAAGAGCATCTACCAATTTAAGGTAAGCATCTTTATCTTTTCTTTTAAAGTATTTCATTAAACGACGACGCTGACCAACTAGTTTAAGTAAACCAAGTCTAGATGCGTGATCTTTTTTGAAAGTTTTTAAGTGTTCAGTTAGTTCACTAATTCTTTCTGTTAATAATGCGATTTGAACTTCACTTGAACCAGTGTCATTTTCACCACGACCGTACTTTGCTACAATTTCTTGTTTCTTAGCCGAATTTAAAGCCATAATAGCCTCCAAAAGGTATTTAATCTAACATTTATATATAAATACATAAAGTTGAAGCAAGATTATACCTAAACTACATTAAGTCTGGTTTAGGTTCAGAAAAGTAGTACCCTTGAGTATAATCTATTCCCAACTCTTTTACTTTGTTAAATACTGCTTCATCCTCTACAAATTCTGCAATAACTTTAATATTTATTTTTTTAGCAAAATCAACAATAACAGAAGTGATTATTTCAGAGTTTTTATCAAGTAAAATATTTTTAATTATTGAACCATCTATTTTAATAAAATCAGGCTCCAAGCGCATAAGATATTCAAAGTTTGAATAACCTGTTCCAAAGTCATCAATAGCAATTCTACAACCAAGAGCTTTTACACTACTAATAAACTTTTGAATCTCCTCAAAGTTTTCAATACTTTCAGATTCAACTATCTCAAATATAACTCTATTTGAAACACGATAGATACCCAACATTTCTAAAATATAATGATAAATTTCTTTATCTAATATATCATCTATACTAAGATTAATAGAAAATTCTGCATCACTTTCTCTAAATATTTCAAAACTTTTTTGAATTACAATTTTGGTTAATTGTTTATATAGTTTTGATTTTTTTGCTATATCTAAAAAGAAATATGGGCTAATTACTTTATCATCTTCATCTATTAATCTAATAAGCGATTCATATTTATTAACTTCTTTAGTATTGTTATCTATAATTGGTTGAAAATATAAAATTATTTTATCTTTTTTGATTGCTTTTTTAATTTTTTTAGTCCAAAGCATATTATTTTCATACTCTTTATTTAAACTCATAGTTTTATTATAAACTATAATATTTTTTGATTCTCTTCTCGCAATTTTAAGTGCCATATCTGCTGTCATTAACAACTTTGTTTTCTCTTCAAAAGATATACTAATAGTTGTATTTAAACCAACTGTTTCATTATTTACTTCATATTTATAGGCATTAATAACTTTTGAAATTTCTTGAACTTTTAGTACTACATTATGTGACTTCATATTTAACATCAAGATAACGAACTCATCTCCACTAACTCTAAAAAGTTTGATATTATCATTTTCTACACAGGCAGTTTGTAGTTTATTTGCAAACTCCACTAAAACAGCATCACCTAAATCGTGTCCATAAAAATCATTTACCTGAGAAAATGTATCTATATTTATAAGGACTAAAGATATATTGCTTAACTCTTCTATATTTTGAATCAAAGAGTTTCTATTTTTAAGTTTTGTGAGTGTATCAACTACGGATATATTTTTTAGTTCATTTGTCCTATTTAAAAGTTCCTTTTCTAAATTAATTTGTAAATTTGAAAAAAATCTCATCATATAAAAAGCAATTATGGAGACTATACTTATAAGCATAAAATCATATAAAAGTGACCCGTAAAATTGTCTATTAAAAACATTATTTATATGTTTAATTGGTATTTTAATACTTAATATACCTCTAATATCACCCAATTTGTAATCATAAGCTTTATCATATCTTTTGGATATAAATTTTGGTGCATCTTCTTTTTTACCGTGGCACTTTAAACATTTTTGTTCTATTTTGAGTGGTGTTGCATATTGATAAAAAGTATTTTCTTCATTAAAATATATTTCAGCATCTGCATTATTTTTAAAGTAATTAATTGCTCTTAGTTCATATTCATCAGCTTGGTTTTTAGGATTTCTAGCCCTATCACTAACTGTATACATCTCTACATGTAGGCGATTAGTTTTTGAAAAAGTTGTTGATATCTCTTTTGCTGAATATGCAGGTAAGCCTTTTAAAGTATTTTCATCTAATTTTATAATTTTATTTAAATAAAGAGATTGATAATAAGATCTATGTGTCATATATAAAGAATCTATTAACTTTGATTGCTCAAATATAAAGTCTTTTACATTAGTTTTATTCTCACTATAATTTATATATACCCGTATAGCAGCCATTATAAAAAATAATACTGGGACAATTATAATAAGTTTTTTAGATACTGTTTTATAAGACATAAAAGCATTATACATCTTTTTTTAATATTTTAAATTAAATCTAACATTCAACTTCTTTAGATATAATCACTTTTAATTAAATTCTTATAAAAAAGTATAAACTATGTTAATAACCCGTGCGAGTGAATATGCTATTCTTTCTCTTATTGTTCTATCAAAAGCAGATTCACCAATAGATAGTGAAACACTATCAAAGCAACTCTCGATTCCTAAAAGCTTCTTAGCAAAAATTTTACAATCTTTAGCAAAACATAATATTTTAAAATCTCACCGTGGTGTGAAAGGTGGTTTTGCCCTTTTACTTGAACCAAAAGATATAAGTATGTTACTAATTATGTCTTGTGTAGAAGGAAAAGCACCAGCTGTTTTTGATTGTGCTTCATCTATAAATGATTGCCCTTCAGATAAAGCAAACTTATGTTCTATCTGGCCTTTTTTAAATAAATTACAAGGTAAGATAGATAATTTTCTTGCAGAAATGACTTTAGCAGATATTTTAGAGTAAAAATTTGGCAAAAAAAACTACATTAAAACAACAAGTCGGAATTACATTAAATTTTCTTTTAGGTCAAAAGGATTTAAGTGTTGTTCTATTTGTAATGGCTATTTTAGCTATTATTATAGTACCATTACCATCTGGTGTACTAGATGTGTTACTTACAATCTCTATGGCTTTAGCAGTTTTAATCTTACTTATATCATTATATGTTCCAAAACCAACAGATTTAACAACCTTCCCAACTCTAATCCTTATATTAACTCTTTTTAGACTTTCACTAAATATCGCTACTACAAGAATGATTTTAAGTCATGGGCATGAAGGAAGTGATCAAGTAAGTAGTATCATCACCTCTTTTGGTGACTTTGTTGTTGGTGGAAATTTTGTTATTGGTATTATTGTTTTTTCAATTTTAGTACTTATAAACTTTATGGTTGTTACAAAAGGTTCTACGAGGGTTGCAGAGGTTGCAGCTAGATTTACACTTGATTCTATGCCAGGTAAACAGATGGCAGTTGACGCTGACCTTAATGCTGGACTTATAGATGATGCAGAAGCTAAACAACGCCGTGCAGAGATTCTTCAAGATGCAAACTTTTATGGGGCTATGGATGGTTCTTCTAAATTTGTAAAAGGTGATGCTGTTGCTGGTATTGTTATCACACTTATCAATATTATTGGTGGTTTTCTTATTGGTGTTTTTCAACATGATATGACTGTTGGAGATTCTGCCTCAACATTTACACTTTTAACAATTGGTGATGGTTTGGTTGGTCAAATCCCTGCACTTATAATTTCAACTGCAACTGGTATTATGATTACTCGTTCATCTGGTGAGGGAGACAACTTCGCTGAGGGTACTATCAACCAAATGATGGGTAATGCAAAAATATTAATGATTGTTGGTTTTATCATGATTTTATTTGCATTAGTTCCAGGTTTACCTACTGCTTCTATGGGACTAGTAGGTATACTTTTTGCACTACTTGGTTGGTCAATATATAAGTATGAAAAAGGTGAGTTTAGTATCCTTGATGTTGACAATATAACTTCTCCAAAAGCTAAAGAAAAACAAGCACAAGAAAAAGCTGCAGCTAAACCTGAAAAAACTAATGAAGAGATTCAAAAAGAGGAACAAACAGCCCTTGAAGATATACTAAAAGTTGAAATGCTAGAACTTACACTTGGTTACCAACTCATTCGTCTTGCAGATAGGACACAAGGTGGTGACTTACTGGAGCGTATTCGTTCTATGAGAAGAAAAATTGCCTCTGATTTTGGTTTTTTAATGCCTCAAGTTCGTATACGAGACAACCTACACCTAGAGCCTCAACAGTACCAAATCCTTCTAAAAGGTATCAGTATTGGTGAAGGTACAATCATGCCAGATAAATTTCTTGCAATGGATAGTGGTATGGCAACTGGTGAGATAACTGGAGAAGCTACAAAAGAACCTGCCTTTGGTCTTGATGCTATATGGATTACACCTGAACAAAAAGAAGATGCTATTGTAGAAGGATATACTGTTGTTGATCCAGCTACTGTTATATCCACACATATGAGTGAACTGGTTAAAAGAAATGCAGAAGATCTTCTTACTAGACAAGAAGTTTCTTCACTTATTGAGAAAATTAAAAATGATTTTCCTGTTATTGTTGGGGATGTTGAGAAAGTTGCATCAATTGGGCTTATTCAAAGAGTTCTTAAAGCACTTCTACATGAAAAAATACCTCTTAAAGATATGCTTAGTATCTTAGAAACTATTGCAGATATTGCAGAATTTACAAAAAATGTTGATGTTATTACGGAACAAGTTCGTGCAAAACTATCACGTATAATTACACAAATGTATGCTGGTGAAGATGGAATAATCAGACTTCTTACTTTTGATACATCTTCAGAGCAACTAATGCTTGAAAAATCTCAAGAGCATGACGGAACTAGAAACTTACTTCTAAATGTTGCTGAAATAAATGCACTTATTAAAGCAACAAGTGCTAAAGCAGCTGAGTTATTACAAAAAGGCATATCACCAGTTGTAGTAATAGTAGACCCTCAACTAAGACGTGGTGTTGCTGAAATACTTGAGAGATTCTCTTTAGATGTTGTAACATTATCTCATGCAGAGATAGATTCCTCTGCTACTTTTGAAGTGATGGGTTCTATCAATATTATAGAAATAGAAAATGAATAAATACATAGGAAATAAAATGAAAAAAATAATTCACCATTTATCACACACAGACCTTGATGGATATAGCTGTCAACTTGTTATGAGATATACACCATACACTCTAATAAACTACAATGCTAATTATGGTGCTGAAGTAAAACAAAAACTAGATATGATTTTAGAAGCTATTAAAAAAGAAAATAAACCTGCGACTATTATAATTACAGATTTAAATCTAACTGCTGATGAATCAAGATGGCTAAATAAAGAAGTAAATATCCTTAATGATGCAAAAAAAGAGATTACTTTAACACTACTTGATCATCATGGAAGTGGTGAGGATTCTGCTAATAAATATGATTGGTATTTTTTAGACACTGAGCGTTGTGCTACTAAAATCACTTATGATTATGTTAAAGAAAATTTTGATTTTGATGAACCTACTTGGATGAATAAATATGTAAATATTGTAAATGCTGTTGATTTATGGAAGATGGAAGAACACGATAATTTTGAGTATGGAAAAGTTTGTATGCGTCTTGTTACTGAAACTAGAGAACTGAACAAAGTAATGTTTGCAGAAGTAGATAATAACTATAAAATCTCACTATTACTTGAAGCTGTAAAATATATAAACGAAGAAAATGCACCTGTTGTTTTAGATGAAAAAATACATATGATAAAAAAAGAGTTCTTTAAAGATGAAGAGAATAATACTCTTGATAATTTAGCAACAAAATTTATAGTTAAACTTTTAGGTGAAGCTAGAGCTGAAAAGACCATATATTACAAAGGGTATAAAGGATTTTTATCTTATGGAGTTGGAAACACTTCCATAGTAGGAAATGGTTTTTTACTAGCATATCCTGAATATGACTTTATTGTTGATGTAAGTTATCGTGGTACAATGAGTTTAAGAGCTAACAATAAAGTAAGTGTTTCTCAAATTTCTAAAGAATGGGCTGGTGGTGGTGGACATCCTAATGCTGCTGGTGGACGAATTCAAGGTTTTAAAGAGCAGTATCGTTATGATAATGTTAAAAAACAAATTCAAGCTATTATAGATGAGAAAGAATCTCGTGCTGGGGATTTAGAGTATAAAAAAGAAGAGTAGAAGAGCTTTACTTAACGTCTTTTTTTTGCAAAGTATCTCTCAATCCCATCAGCCATTCCTCTAGCCATTAGGTTTCTATATTTATCTGAAACTAATCTTTTAGCTTCTTTTGGATGAGTTATAAATCCAACTTCTATAAGTACTGATGGCATTTGAGCACCAACTAAAACCCAAAATGGACCTTCTCTAACCCCTGCATCTTTAACATTTTTATACTTCTTATTTAAAGCACCTAGCATTCCTCTTTGTAAGTCAATGGCCAACTTATTTGATGCAACAATATTATGATGATTAACAAGGTTTAAATAAGAGTCTTTACCATACATATTCATATCACTCAAATCAGCTGAATTCTCTTTTGCAGCAATTTTTTTTGCTCTTTCTGAACGAGATGGAGATAAAAAATAACACTCTATCCCATGAGTCTTTTTGGCATGTCTTTTAGGGACAGCATTTGCATGTATACTTATAAAGATATCTGCATTCTTATTATTCGCATATTTTGTTCTATTACTAAGTTTTACAAATCTATCTTTATCTCGTGTCATATAAACTTTATATCCACGAGATTTTAAAATCCTTTTTAGCTCTCTAGCTACTTTAAATACTACTATTTTTTCTCTATATCTTTTATATCCAACTGCACCTGGATCTTTACCACCATGACCAGCATCAATAACAATAGTTTTACTTCTATCTATTCTAAGAGGTGCTTTATATACAGGTTTTTTCTTAGCTTTACTTATTAAACTTATACGTAATTCATTTTTATTTTTGCTAAAATTTACTTTTATCTTAGAGGTATCTTCAATAACTAATCTTAATGTATCTGGCTTATATTGAGCTAACTTTATCTTAGATATTCCATCTTTTCTAAGTGTTTGAGCTTGGGATATCATAGAGGCATGTATATCAAAAACATATCTATGTTTTAAAGTTTTTGGATCATAAAGTGTAAAATAATTTACTTGATTTTTCTTTAGATCTTTATCAAACTTTAGAACTAGTTTAGAGCCTCTCCACATTACAGATTTTAGTTTATGTGAAGATTTTATTTTTATTTTTTTAGCTTTTTTACTTTTCTTATTTCCTTTTGGTTTTGGAGGAATATATTTGTGCTTTGGTTTTATAGTTTTAAGTTCATTATTATACTTAGCTATATCAATATGAAGTTTATTTCCACTTTTTACAATACCCTCAAGCGAAGATATTTTTAGTTTTTTGTTATCAGATATTATTGCACGAAGATATAAACTTTTGTAGTCATTATAAGCACGAAAACAATCACTTGTAGAATTTGTTTTCATGTATTTATTTGCACGGTTTAAAGTATCAGTATCACTTAGTGCGTGCAGGGATATAACAAATATAAATAGAAGTAAAAAAGAGCGAATCATATACTAGTTATTCACCCTCTGTAAGTTTATCCATCAACTCTTTTACTGAAATTATTTTATCAAGTCTGTAACCATTTGTTCCTGAGAAAAATAGTCCAGTTTCTAAATTACCTTCATAGGCATCACTTAGTCTATCAGCTATACAAAAACCAACAACCTTAGCTTCTTCACCACGGTTACAAGGAGCTACACAGTTTGATATACATTTAATTGCAGGACCTTCACGACGCTCTACTAACTCAGTTAAGTTGGTTCTAACACCTTGTGCTGGGTAACCAACAGGAGATGCCATTAGCTGTATATCTTCTTTTTTAGCACCTAAAAGTACTTTTTTTAGATTTTCATGTGCATCACACTCAAAAGTACCAATAAATCTAGTACCCATCTGAACAGCAGATGCTCCACGACTTAGCATATCTTCTATATCAGTTTTATCCCAAACACCACCAGCTGCAATAACTGGAATATCACCCCATACTGCTGCTTCTTCAACAACAGGAGCTACAATATTTTCTAACTGATTCTCTTCTAGTTTACACTGCTCATAAGTGAAACCTTGATGACCACCAGATTTTGGACCCTCAACAATTACTGCATCAGGAACTCTATCGTATCTTTTTTTCCATCTTTTACAGATAATTTTAAGTGCTTTTGCAGATGAAACAATAGGAACAAGCGCTACGTCTGGATAACCCTCGGTAAACTCTGGCATATTTGTAGGTAGTCCAGCACCAGTAATGATGATATCTATACCACTCTCACAAGCATCTTTAACTACACGACCGTAGTCATTTATAGCATAAAGAATATTTGCTGCTAATGGTTTATCATCACATATTTTTCTAGCATTTTTAATAATAGCATCGAAACCCTCTTTAGAATAAAAACCAAGAGCATCTAGTGGTTTTCCAGCTACAAGTTTTGAAGCATATTTTTTATCTTCATAATAACCAGTACCAACGGCAGATATAACTCCAAGACCACCCTCTTTTGAAACATTTCCAGCTAACTGATCCCAAGAAATTCCAACACCCATTCCACCTTGAACAATAGGCTTTTGTATTTCATATTTTCCAATTTTTAATGATTTGAAACTCATTAACTAACCTTTAACTTTGCAAATTTTCTTTTTCCTACTTGAAGGATGTATTCACCAGTTCCTAATTGCAGTTGCATATCAGAAATTTTTTCTTGGTTTATTTTAACAGCACCTTGCTTAATATCTCGCCTTGCTTGTGAAGTAGATGGTTCAATATTACAATCTACTAAGGCTTTTGCTATCCAAACTTCACCTTCACATGAAAACTCAGGAATATCTGTTGGAATTTGGCTTTTTGCGTGAACTTTTTCAAATTCTGCTTTTGCATTTATTGCTTCTTCATCAGAATGGAATCTCGCAGTTATCTCTAAAGCCAACTCTTCTTTAACTTTTTTAGGATGTAAAGAACCATCTTCTACACCTAATTTTATACTTGCTATCTCATCTAAAGATTTTGTACTAAGAAGTTCATAAAATCTCCACATAAGTTCATCAGATATACTTAAAACTTTTCCAAACATATCATTTGGCTCATCAGTTACACCGATGTAGTTGTTTAAAGATTTACTCATCTTTTGTACGCCATCAAGACCCTCTAAAATAGGCATCATTAAAACAGCTTGTTGTTTTTTAACATCATAAATTTTTTGAAGTTGTCTACCCATAAGAAGATTAAACTTTTGATCAGTTCCACCGATCTCAATATCTGATTTTAAATATACAGAATCATAACCTTGAAGAAGTGGGTACATAAACTCACTTACAGCTATAGGACTTTGAGATGAAAATCTTTTTGAAAAATCATC
>Ga0256837_1001201_pt1 | contig 18380 bp, 16 predicted proteins | sample 4562384metaG_FD_185976 | JGI IMG/M metagenome (GOLD analysis project Ga0256837, IMG submission 185976) | Hydrothermal vent microbial communities from Guaymas Basin, Mexico - 4561-384 | ecosystem: Environmental > Aquatic > Marine > Hydrothermal vents | place: Mexico: Guaymas Basin | collected...
AAGTTTATAGATGAGATTATAGGTAAAACTGCTATAAATGATATAGAAGAAGATACAGTTATAAAATGGAATATGTTTAATGATTGATTATATAAAAGAATTAGGTACTTATTTAAAGAGATTATTTCCAATTATTAGAAGTATTACAGGAAATGGAAATAGAGAAACTTTAAAAATACTTCAAGAGATAATTCCACTTGATATAAAAGAATATCCAACAAGTCAGAAAGTGTATGATTGGACTATTCCTAAAGAGTGGAATATAAAAGATGCTTGGATAAAAGATAGTCAAGGTAATAAAATAATTGATTTTAAAGATTCAAATCTTCATGTAGTTAGTTATTCTACTTCTATACATAAAAAGATGGATTTTAGTGAATTAAAAGAAAATATACACTATCTTGAAAACTTGCCAGATGCAATTCCTTATAGAACTAGCTATTATAATGAAACTTGGGGATTTTGTGTAAGTTATAATCAATACAAAGAATTATTTAAAGAAGATGAAAAGTATGAAATATGTATAGATAGTACACTTAAAAATGGTAGTTTGTCTTTAGGGGAACTATTGATAAATGGGAAAAGCAAAAAAGAATATTTAATATCTTGTTATATCTGTCATCCATCTATGGCAAATGATAGTTTAAGTGGAGTATTAGTTACAGCTTTTATAGCAAAAGAGTTACTAAAAATTCAAGATAAATTAGAACATAGTTATCGTATAGTATTTGTACCTGAGACTATAGGAGCGATAGCATATTGTGCAAACAATGAAAAGCAGATGAAAGATATAGACAATGGTTTAGTTATCACTACTTGTGGAGGATTAGGAGAATTTGGATATAAGCAGTCTTGGCAAGAAGATGATTTTATAAATAGTATGATAGAAGATGTTTTTAAACAAAATAATATAGAATTTAAAATTTATCCATTTGATGTACATGGAAGTGATGAAAGGCAATATTCCTCACAAGGGTTTAAAATAAACTGTGCCACAATATCTAAAGATAGATATTATGAATATGACTATTATCATACTAGTTTAGATAATCTTGATTTTGTAAAGGCTGAAAATTTAAATAAAACTTTAGATTTATATTTACAACTTATAAATAAAATGGATAAAAATATGGTATTTAAAAATTTGTATCCAAATTGTGAAGTGATGTTAAGTAAACATAATTTATACCCTAAAACTGGTGGGGCAATACTTCCAAATAGTAAGGTATCTGTATTGGATATAATATTATGGACATTATATTATAGTGATGGAACTATGAGTTTATATGATATATCTAAAAAATTAGATATAGATATAGAGTTAGTTTATAAAGAAGTAAAAAATTTAGAAAATAAAAAGATTATAAAAAATATATGAATAATTTAGAATTAAAATTATCAAAATTACATGATAAAAAATATTGTATATTAGTAGGGAATGGTACTACGGCGATATATTTGGCTATTGAATCGCAAAATTTTAAAGATAAAAAAATTGTAATTCCAAATAATGTATGTATGAATGTAGTATTGCCAATCTATTTTTCAAATAATAAACCCATATTTTTAGATATAGAAAAAAATACTTTAGGTATTGATTTAAATTTATTAAAGAAAATAAAAGTTGATGCAACTATTGCTGTTCATGCTTATGGTAATATTTGTGATATAGAAAATATAAAAGAGTATTGTAATAAAAATAATATATTTCTTATAGAAGATGTAGCAGTTTCCCAAGGTTTAAACTATCAAAAACAAGCATTGGGAAGTTTTGGAGATGTATCAATATTGAGTTTTGGTTCTGGAAAAGTAATAGATATAGAACATGGTGGAGCTATATTAACTGATGATAAAACCATATATGAAAATATTAAAGAAAAAGTAAAAGAACTTAAGCATTATACTTTAGAAGATGAAAAAATATTAAATATGATTAGTAAAAAACATACAAAATTATATAATATTGACTATGGTAAAAGTTTAAATAAATATTCATTAGGATTTAAAAAATTATGCATAGATAATAAATCACATTTTTTATATCAATTTGATAATAAATATTTAGATAAACTGGATATTAAATTAGAAAATTTAAATAAACTTTTAGAAATTAGAAAGAATAATACAGAGTATTTAAATAATATATTTAAAAATGAAAATCTAAAATACTTGACTATATTAGAATCTACTAATAATTCATCTTTTTGGAGGTTTAATATATTTATAGAAAAATATAGAGATGAATTATTTTCATATTTATTAAGTAGAAAATATAAAGTTAGTAGTTGGTATCATTCTATAGATATATTATTTGAAGATATGCCAATACATAATACACCCATTAGTGACTGGGTTAGTGAAACAATAATAAATATATGGGTAAATGAAGATATAGACAATCAATACTTAAATGATATATCAAAAGATATTATAAGTTTTTTAAAGGATAAAGAATGTCAATAGATTACATTTTAAGAGAAACGCAAATTGATGAGAAGTGGGATTGTTTTATAAATGATTCAGTAAATGGAACAATATTTTCAAAAAGCTATTATTTAAAAGCTTCAGGTGTTAACTATAAATGTTATTATTGTTTTAAGACAAAAGAATTAAGAGCAGCTGTAGTTGTAATAGAATCAAATGATGGTAAAGATATATATTTAGATGATTTAATTATATATAATGGCATAATATATAATAAACCAACTAATAAACAAAATCATGCACAACAATTTTCGGAACAATTTAAAATACAAGAATTTATAGCTCATGAGTTAGAAAAAAAGTACACTAATATTGAAATAAGTTTACACCCAAGTATAATAGATATTAGAGCTTTTTTATGGGTAAATTATGGTGAAGATAAACCTCAATATAAACCTGATATAAGATATACAACATATATAGATATATGTGATTTTAAAGATGCTAAAAAATTAGAAGATATATCTATTTATAATAAAGCTTCAACTTCACGAAGACAACAGATACGGTATGCTATAAAAAAAGAGTATAAAACAATTAGTAGTGATAATAGTCAATTTTTTATTGAATTTTATCAAAAAACTATGAATAGACAAGATATAGAAGTAGATATTGATAAATTAAAAACTATGCAAAATTTAATAGATAATTTAATTATAGAAAATAAAGCAAAATTATATGCTTCATATGATGAAAAAGATGAATTAAGCAGTATGGCTTTTTTTGGTTGGGATAATAAAAGAGCATATTATATATTTGGTGCAAGTGATCCAGATAAAAGAAATGGACATAGTGGTACAAATGTATTATGGGAAGCATTTTATGATTTAAGTAAGAATGGTATAAATGAAGTTGATTTAGAGGGGATAAATTCACCTGCAAGAGGTTGGTTTAAACTTAGTTTTGGTGGAGATATAGTGCCATATTATGAGATGAATTTAAGAGGAAATAAATAACTATGAGTGAAAAATTACCAATATCAATAAATATATGTACATATAATGAAGAACAGGATATTTCAGATTGTTTAGATAAGGCATTTGCAAATAATCCAGCAGAAGTGATAGTAATAGATGGACATTCAACAGATAATACTGTTGAAATAGCTAAAAGTAAGGGTGCAAAAGTAATATTAGCAAAGAAAAAAGGACTTTCATCTCAAAGACAAGAGGGATTAGAAAACTCTACTCAACCTTTTATTGCTATTATAGATGGAGATGATCATCTTGAATCAGATTTTTTATCAATTCTTTACAAAGAAATAGAAGAATATAACTACGATGCATTGTTAGGTAGAGAAGTAGCATTTGAACCAAAAACTTACTGGGAAAAGGCTATGGGGTCTACAAACTATGGTATAACATATACAGATAAACCAGTAGATACAAATATGGTAGGTCGTCCATCTTTATATAGAACAGAAGCTATTAAGCATTGTGGATTTGATAGTTTTTTTGATGGTGTAGGAGATGAAGACACAGATCTTTCTATGAGAATGGAAATAGCAGGTTTTAGACAAGGGATTGGTACAGGACTTACAAAAAGACAGCAAACTCCTAATTTTAAAGGGATAGTTAAAAAATTCGTAAAATACGGTAAAGGTGATGCTAGAATAATTTATAAATATCCACATAAAGTAGGTAGAATTATGTTTCATTTAGCCATAAGGTACCCATTTATCAGAGGATTTAATGCTATAAAAAGAGGAGATGGTGTATATTTACCATTTTATTTTATGTATGGTTGGATTAGATTTTTTACAATGTTACCAGAGTGGATTAAATTAAAGATTACAAAGCCAGAGCATGCTCCATATCCAGAGAAAGTAAAATGAATATAGATATAAATACTATAAAAAACTGGTTAAATTCTTTAGAAACTTCTAGTGGATTATTCAAAATATCAAACAATGCTTTACATCAAAATTCTATAGATGCTACATCTTTAGCTTTAGATTTAAAGCAAATGTTAGGAATGGAACAAGCTACATTAAAAGATAGTTTAAAGTATTTTAATCAGCACCAAGAAGAAGAAACAGGTTTTTTTCATGAACCTTTTGTAGATGAGCTTGATTTTTCTATTGATAGAATTAAAGAGATGAGTGGTACATATCTTGGCTATCAAGTAAGTGCTATATTGCTTGAATTGGGAGTTACACCTCAATCTCATTTTAGATTTTATGAGCAGTTTTTAAACGATAGAGATATGAAAGAGTATATGTTAAATTTTATGCCGTGGGATAAAGCTCCTATGGGTGCTGGAAATATGTGTGATCATGGTATAACTATGATGAGAATGAATGTCAAAATGGGATATGAAGAGTATCAAAGTATTATAGATGATATGTATAGTTGGTTTGAGCAAAATCAAGATAAAAATACAGGATTTTGGGGAAGTATAGCACTACAAGGAAACAATGGCTTAGTTCAAGCTGGTTATCATCTTATGAGAGGTAGTTATTTTTATGATAAAAAAGAGATAAATTATATAGAAAAGATTATAGATATTACTATAAAAAGTATATACGAATGTCCTATATTTAAAGATGGCGTTGGTGAAGGTTGTCATGATATGGATCATTTTGTGATACTTGAGAGAGGATTGTATTTAACAAATGGATATAGAGAAAATGATATAAAATTAATAGCAATTCAAAGATTAGAACAACTTGAAGTTATGAAAAAAAATGATGGTGGATTTAGCTTTGAAGCAAATAACTCTATAACAAATCATAATCGTTATGATGTAACACCTGGACTTAACGAAAGTGATTTAGTAGGAACAGTATTTTATCTTGAAACAATTTTAAGAATTAAGAAAATATTAGGTGAAGAGGTTGAATGGAAAAGTTCAGCAACTCATGGAGTGAGTGATGAATAATTATATAATACAAATTAAGATTAACAATATTAGACCTTTAAAAGGAGTATTATAAAATGCTAGAAAACAGAAAATGTCCAGTATGCCAAAGTAAAAACAAAGAGATAGTTTTTACTCAAACTTTTAATAATATTTTAGGTATTAGCTTAGATAAGTTTGAGCAAAATATAGCTATATGTAAAGATTGTGGTATGGTATATACTACACCTTTTGTAAGTGATGAAGAGATAAATAATTATTATAGTTATATGTCAAATTATGAACATTCTCATACAGATATTGGTTATCCCATTGAAGATCAAAATAAAAGTAAAAGACAATTTGACTATCTTAGTAAGTTTATAGATAGACAAAAATCTATTTTAGATGTTGGTTGTGCTGTTGGTTATACATTGAGTTTGTTTAAAAACGATGGCTATGAAGTTTTAGGGCTAGAGCCAAGTGCTAAAAATAAACAAATAGCAAAAGAAAAATATGATGTAGATGTTGAAACAAGATTTTTAGATAAAGATGGACTAGATGGAAGAGAGTTTGATGTTATTATGTTATCTCATGTAGCAGAACATCTAAAATACCCTAAAGATATATTTTTAAATATACGAAAAGTTTTATCAAATGATGGATTATTATTTATAGAAACACCAGATATAGATAAATTTGATGAACAAGATTTGTACCAATTTTCTTTTGAACATATAAATTATTTTAATCTTAGTAGCACTAAAAATCTACTTCAAAGTTGTGGATTTGAGCTTGTAGATTCTATTACATTTCAAAATGATGCAAATACTGCTCCATTTTATCCAACTCTTGGAAGTATTTTGAAAAAGAGTGATAAAAGTTTTGAATTAAACAATGCTTATAAAGAAAATAAACAAACTATCCAAACCTATATAGATTTAGTAGGTAATTTTAGGGGGGGGATAGTGACTAAAATAGATAATATCATAGCCTCACATAAAAATATAGCTATTTGGGCAGCAGGAACTTTGACAAGTCAGCTTATATCTCAAACAAATTTATTACAAGGTGATATAGTAGCAATTTTTGATAATGATAATAAAAAAGATGGATTAAAGATGGAAGGTATTATTGTACATAAAGCAAATATGAGTATAGAGTATTTTAAAGAAAAAAATATAGAGGCTATAGTAATAGGAAGTTGGTCAAGTCAAAATGATATATATGAGAGTCTAAATTTTTTAGAAGATGATGGAATTAAAATTTATAGGTTGTTTGAATGAAAGAAAAAAGATTATATATTGCATATTCATATTTTAATTTTTATGAGTCAATAATTTTATCATATGAACGAAGATATATTGAAAAAGCTATTATTGTACTATTAAAATTACCTACAGATGATAGTGATTATAAATGGTTATTTGATTATTTAAATATATTTGATTTTATAAGTATTCAAATAATTGATTCAAATAATTATAAAGTTTTATATAAGTATTTATTAAGTATAAAAAATTTTATTAAAAAAGATAAAGTCTATTTAGCAACTGAATATAATTATCAAGTTAATTTTTTTGTTCAATTTTTTCTTAGTCGTAATGTAGAGGTTTTAGGTGATGGTGCAGGATTAATATGGGATGAGGATAATAATGATACTTTAAAAACAAAATTAAAATATTTACCATTTCAATTATTATTTAAGTTTAAATCGCCTTTAATTTTAAGAAAAACTGTAAAGAGAGACTTTTTTCAAAAGAATTTTGAATTTTATAAAAATAAATATAAAAATTTACCAATTGAAAATGAATGTTGGATATTTGGTACATCAATACCTTTTGTTAAACCTTATTCTTTAGATTATTATAGTGATATTTCAAAAGAATTTTTTCAAAATGGTGCTTGGATAGATAAAGATTATATATTATGGATGGAAAATTTAGTTAATAGTTTAAATAAATATAAAATAATGCATCGATATTATCCTCATCCCAAAGAACCTCAATCTGATTTTCATAATGTTAATTTTACTAATAAAGATACTTATTCTGAATTTTTACCTTTTAAATTTGGTTATTTGCCTAAGTATATATTTGCTCTTTCTACTACAGCTTTTAATTATTTAACTATTGTAAAAAATATAAATAAAAATATTAAAATATATGTATTAACACAAACAGATAGAATTGATGATATTTATAAGTCTTATGGTGCAACTATATATTATCCTGGTAAAACATTTTTAGATTTAAAATGAATTTTATTAAAAATTTATCATCTTATTTTTTAGCTAATTTATTTACGAAAGTTATTAGTTTTTTTCTTTTTACATATGTTTCTAATATTTTAACTCCTGAAGATTATGGTATTTTAGCGATTGTTAATAGTATAGTAGGAAATAGTTCTTCAGTTATATTTTTAGGTCTTGGTGCCGTTGTACTTACCCATTATATTCATGAAAAAAATAAGATTAAATTACTAAATGATTTAAATAATATTTTTTATAGAAGTTATAGTTTATTTATTTGTGTAATGATATTTTGTTTTCTATTTATAAACTTTCAATTTATTGATAACTTTACAACTAAAATAATAATATTCTTATATATTATTATTAGTGTTTTTTTAAGTTTTTATGCTGATGTATCTATTAATATACTTAGAATGGAAAATAAAATTAATTATATTATTAAAATAATACTATTTACAACCATTATAAATGCTTTAGTTGTAATAGTATGTTTACAATTTATTCAATCATTTATTGTTTTATTTATATCATCATTAGTAGCTAATATATTATTTTTTATATATATATTTAAAAATCATTTTGGTATGTTTAAATTTAGAAAAAAAGATATTTTTAAAAAAGATATTTTACAAGTTTCTATACCTTTTATGTTGGGTAGTGTATTTAATTCTTTACTTTTAGGGACAGATAAATATATGTTAAATAGTATTTTAGATTTAAAAACTGTTGGAATATATGATGTGTCATTGAAATTTGGAAGCTTATACGATGTAATTATAGCTACTGTGTTTACAAGTATATATATGCCATGGTTGTTAAGAAAATTAAAATTAAATTTTGATAAATATATGAAATTAAATATTATTATTGTTTATATTAATTTAATTATTCCATTTATAATTTTGTATTTACCAGATTATTTTTGGGAGTTAATAGGAAATTTTATAGGTTCTGATTTTGAAAGTTCCATAAAATTTATTAAATATATGGTTATCAATTATATTATACTTCATTCTATAACTCTTTTAAATATTATATTTTTATATTTAAAACAAAGTAAAATGATTGCTATTACAGTATTTATTATGTTTATATTAAATATAATTTTAAATTATTTTATGATAAACTCGTATGGGCTTATTGGTTCAATTATTAGTAGTTATATTTGCATGTTAATAGCAATTTTATATATAACTTTTATACAGATAAAAAATCAAAATGAATATCTAGTATTATCTAGAACATTTTGATTATTTTATTAAAAATATAAGGAATGATAGAAATATGTTAAAAATATCTCACCTAACATCAGCCCATCCAAGATATGATACAAGAATATATCATAAAATGTGTAGAAGTCTTACAAAATATTATAGAGTATCTTTAGTTGTAGCAGATGGATTAGGTGATGAAGTAAAAGACGATATAGATATATATGATGTAGATAAAATATCTTCTAGGGTAAAAAGGGTACTTTATACTACTAGAAATGTATTTAAAAAAGCTATAAAATTAGATAGTGATATATATCATATACATGATCCAGAACTTATGCCAATAGGACTGAAGTTAAAAAAGCTTGGTAAAAAAGTGATATTTGATGCACATGAGGATGTTCCTAAGCAGATAATGGCAAAACATTATTTAAATAGTTTTACTAAAGGTGTATTGTCATTTTTATATTCAAGATTTGAGATTTATGCACTTAAAAAGTATGATTATGTTATATCTGCTACACCTATTATTAGTACTAAATTTAAAAAGTTTTGTATAAAAACTATGGATATAAATAATTTTCCAATTTTAGATGATTTTATTGAGATAGTCCCTGAATATAAAACTAAGACTATTTGTTATATAGGAACTTTATATAAAACTAGGGGTATTAAAGAGATAGTAGAAGCCATAGAATTTTTAGATGTAAAACTCATAATTGCAGGTAAGTTTTATGATAAATCTTACGAAGATGAGGTAAGGGGTTTAAAAGGTTGGTCAAAAGTTGATTTTAGAGGATTTGTAGGAAAAGAAGAGATACAAAATATACTAAAAGAATCTATATTAGGTTTTGTTACATTATATCCAACCCCTAGTTACATAGAAGCATATCCTGTCAAAATGTTTGAGTATATGAGTGTTGGCTTAGCTGTGATATCGTCTGATTTTCCATTATATAAAGAATTTATACTTGGTAATGATTGTGGTGTGTGTGTAAATCCATTAGATGTAGATGCTATTAGTAATGCTATAAAAGAACTTACATCTGATTTAAATATAATTAAAAATATGGGTATAAATGGTAAAAAAGCAATTAGAGAAAGATACAATTGGAATAACGAAGAAAAAAAATTATTTGAATTATATGAAGAAGTATTAAATGATAAATAAAATATCTATAATAATTCCTATATTAAATGAAGAAAAATATATAGCTAAGTGTATAGAATCTATAATAAATTGTGATTATGATAAAACAAAATTAGAAGTATTTTTAGTCGATGGTGGAAGTAGTGATGAAACAGTAGATATTATAAAAGACTATCAAAAACAATATAATTTTTTGAATCTTTTACATAATAAAAAACGATTTGCTCCTATGGGGATGAATCTTGGCATCAATCAATCATCAGGTAAATATATATTTATTATATCAGCACATGCTAGTTATGTAGATAATTATTTTTCTTTGTTAGTCAGGTATTGTGAAAGTTTGAATGCAGATTGTGTAGGTCCTGTTTTAGAAACAGATATTAAAGTAAAAACAAATATCTCAAATGCTATAAAAAATGTATTAAGTGATAAACTAGGAGTTGGAAGTAGTTTTAGAAGTGGTGTAGATAAAATTACAGAAGTTGATACTGTTCCATTTGGATGTTATAAACGAGAAATTTTTGATAAAGTTGGCTTTTATGATGAAAGGCTTATTAGAAATCAAGATATAGAATTAAACAAAAGAATTATTAATAACGGTGGTAAAATATATCTTATACCAGATATAAAATGTACATATTATGCAAGAGAGACTTTTGAAGGATTAGCTAAAAATAATTTTGCAAATGGAAAATGGAATATTTTAACTGCATATTTTACAAAAACATTTTCTTCTCTTTCTTTAAGACATTTTATACCATTACTTTTTGTATCATTTTTAGTTTTAACATTTCTTTTTAGTTTTATATACAAAGTGGCTTTGTATGGCTTTTTAGCTGTTTTTGTACCGTATTTTAGTATAATACTTGTCAGAAGTATTCAAATCAAAAAAGATACAACTATATTTCATCAGTTTTTGGCATTTTTAATTTTGCATTTTAGTTATGGATTTGGTAGTGTTAGTGGAATATTAGAAGTTATTAAACTTTATATTAAAGGAAAAAAGTGAACTTATTTAACATAAAAGAGGAAAATATATCAACAAAATATCTTATTTTATTGATGATTTTAGCATATACTTTTAGTATATCTATTAGGATGATTTGGGTTTATCAGTTTTCTGGAGTTGATAGTTTTTATTGGGATAATCAGCTTATGATAAATACAAACGATGGTTATTATTTTGCTTCTTGGGTGCAAGCTATTGTAGATGGAGTTCATCAGTTTAATCCAAGAATTGAAAATGATATTTTTAAGTATGCACTTGTTACTATAACTGTTTTAGCTGTAAAATTAGGTGTATCTATAGATACGGCAATTTTATATATGCCTACGATTATTTCAAGTTTAGTAGTTATTCCTATTATATTAATTGCTAGAGTTTATAAACTTACAACATTTGGTTTTTTTGCTGCACTTTTAGGATCTATTGGTTGGAGTTATTATAATCGTACTATGACAGGTTATTATGATACAGATATGTTCTCAGCTATGGCACCTATGTTTATAGTATATTTTTTAATAAAATTAATTGAACAGAATGAGATAAAAAATATTATATATGCTTCTGTTATGTTAGCTATTTATCCATTTTTATATGATCAAGGTCAAGCTATTGTTTATGCTATGGGGCTTATTTATATGGCTTATATGATTATTTTTCATTTAAAAGAAGAATTTACTTATAAATCTATCATTTTAATTTCTATTTCACTTACTCCTATTTTATTGGTTATAAAATTACCATTATTTTTAATTGTATTGTTTGTTTTATTGAAAAAAGACTTTGAATTTAAAATTTTAGTTTTAGTTTCATTTATTTCTTTTATTGTATTTTTATTTTTTGGAGATGTATTTGGTCTTGTCCTTTCAAAAGTTTTAGATTATGCTGTAAGAGGAACGGCTAATGAAGGATTACATTTCTTTAGTGTGAATCAAACTGTTCGTGAGGCTGGAAAAATACCTTTTGAAACTATGGCAAATCGTATAAGTGGTTCTACTTTTGGTCTTATTATAGCAGTTATAGGTTATATTTTAATTGTAATAAAAAATAAAAGTTTTATAGTTACACTTCCTCTTATAGGGATTGGTATCTTTTCTCTTATTGGTGGGCTTAGATTTACTGTATATGCTGTACCTGTTGCTGCTATGGGTGCTATCTACCTATTTTATGTTATAGCTAATTTTACAGATAAAAAAATTATAAAGTATAGTTTAATTATATTTTTAACTTCTCTTATGTTATATCCGAATATTAAGCATATTGTAGGATATAAAGTACCTACAGTATTTTCAAAACAAGAAGTTCAGGTTCTTGATAAATTAAAAAAATTGTCAAATCCACAAGATTATACTATAGCTTGGTGGGATTATGGATATCCTATATGGTATTATAGTGATACAAATAGTCTTATAGATGGAGGAAAACATAATAATGATAATTTTATAGTTTCAAAAGTACTTACAACTTCTTCACAACTTCAAGCTTCAAATTTAGCTAGACTTTCTGTTGAAACTTATGTAAAAAATAAGGGTATTATCGTAGATAAAATATTTAAAAATAAACAAAAAGATCAGATAGATCCAAATAACTTTTTAAATAATTTAAAAGAAAGAGATTATAAACTTCCTAAAAAAACTGTAGATGTATATTTGTACCTTCCAAATAGAATGATGAATATTTTTCCGACAGTAAATATATTTTCAAATTTAGATTTAGCAACAGGACAAAAATATCCAAATAACTTTTTTTATCAGACACAAAGATTTAAAGAAACAAAAGATAAAATTAATCTTGGAAATAATATAGAAATTATAAAGAATAAAGGTGCTATTCAAATTGGTCGTAAAATCATAAAAATGCATGATTTTGTTGTTGTTGGATATGATGGAAAAGGAAAACTACAGAAAAAAGTTCAAACTATAGATAAAAATTCACCTATAAGTGTTATTTTTATGAGAAGTTATAATAAATTTTTGGTGTTAGATACAAAAATGTATAATTCATTATATATTCAATTATTTGTATTGGAAAATTATGATAAAACTCTATTTGAACCAGTTGTATTAAGTCCATATGCTAAAGTATATAAATTAAAAAAATGATAAATAGTTTGATAAAAAATACATTTGATTTTATATCATCATTTTTTGGTTTGTTAGCTACTTGGTGTATTATACTTATAGCTTGGATAGTAGCTTCTATAGAAACTAAAAGTAATGGTATATTTATACAAAAAAGAGTAGGAAAAGGTGGAAAGCTTTTTAATGTATATAAGATAAAAACTATGAAAAAAGTATATGGAATAGATACAACTATAACATCTGCTAATGATGTTAGAATTACAAAAAGTGGTAAATTTTTTAGAGATACAAAGATTGATGAACTTCCTCAGCTTTTTAATGTTTTAGTAGGGGATATGTCTTTTGTTGGACCTCGCCCAGATGTAGAGGGTTATGCAGATAAATTAGAAGGTAATGATAGATTAGTTTTAAGTATAAGACCTGGGATAACAGGACCTGCTAGTTTAAAGTATAAAAATGAAGAAGAGATTTTAAGTAAACAAAGTGATCCAAAAAAATATAATGATGAAGTTATATGGCCAGATAAAGTTAAGATAAATAAAGAATATATAAAAAATTGGTCATTAAAAAAAGATATAGAGTACATTATAAAAACTGTTACAGGATAGAGTAAAATGAATAAACGATTATTTCTAAGTTCACCACATATGAGTGGAAATGAACTAAAGTACATAGAAGAAGTTTTTAAAAGTAATTATATAGCACCTCTTGGAGAGTATGTAGATAGATTTGAAGAGAGTATCAAGAACTATACAGGTGCTAAAAATGCACTTGCAGTTGTAAATGGTACGGCAGCTTTACACCTTGCTCTTAGAGTTTTAGGTATAGGAAAAGATGATGATGTTTTAGCCTCAACTTTTACTTTTATAGGTTCTATAAATGCTATTTTATATCAAAATGCAAATCCAGTTTTTTTAGATAGTGATAAAGAGTCATGGAATGTTTGCCCTAAACTTTTAAACAAGTACCTTTGTGAATGTGAAAAAAAACCAAAAGCTTTTATAGTTACACACTTATATGGTATGAGTGCTGACATACAAAAGATAGCAGATATTTGTAAACTTCATGGGGTTTATCTTATAGAAGATGCTGCTGAGAGTTTGGGTGCTACTTATGATGGTAAGCATACTGGAACATTCGGTGATTTTGGAGTTTATAGTTTCAATGGTAACAAGATACTTACAACTTCAGGTGGTGGTATGTTGGTATCAGATAATGAAGAGTGGATAAAAAAAGCTATGTTTTATGCAACTCAAGCAAAAGAGCCTTTTATACATTATGAACATATAGAATATGGTTATAACTATCGTATGAGTAATGTTTTAGCTGCCATAGGTGTAGCACAGATGGAAGTTATAGAAGATAGAGTTTTAAAAAAGAGAGAGATTTTTCAATGGTATAAAGAGTTTTTAGATGAACTAGATGAGATAGACTTTATGCCAGAACTTAAAAATAGTCGCGGGAATAGATGGCTAACAGCTTTAACTTTTAAAACAATATCTTATGAAAAAGTTATGAAAGCATTAAATGAAGTAAATGTAGAATCTCGTCCACTTTGGAAACCTATGCATATGCAAAAATTATTTGAAAATTCTAAATTTTCATTAAATGGTGTTAGCGAAGAGTTATATAAAAATGGTCTTTGTTTAGCAAGTAGTACAACTATGACTAAAGATGATGTTAAAATGATATGTGACATTATCATTAAGAATATTTGATGTATAATATGTCAATAGTTTAATTTTAGGAGTTTGTTATGAAAGTTTTATTTGTTTTGATGTCATTTTTTAGTTTTATATTTGCTACAGTAGATATAAATACAGCAAATGTAAAAGAGTTATCTACTCTTAAAGGTATTGGAAAAGCTAAGGCAGAAGCTATTGTTGAGTATAGAACTAAGCATTGTTTTAAAAGTGTAGATGAAGTTATAAAAGTAAAAGGTATTGGTGAAAAGATACTAGATAAAAATAAAGATGATATAAGTGTAAGTAAGTGTAAAAAATAATGTGTGCTATAGAGTATTACAGTTATGATGATTATGTTACTTGGAAAGGTGATTGGGAGCTTATAAACGGTATTCCTGTGGCTATGAGTCCTGCTCCTATGAGAAAACATCAGAGTATTGCTAGTGAGATTATTAGATATATTGGTAATCAACTTGATAGTTGTCCATTTTGTGAAGTTTTAGGGGAAGTTGATTATAAAATTAATGATGATACAGTGTTAAGACCAGATATAGTTTTGACTTGTGGAGAAACTCATCCATCTTATCTTACAAAAGCACCAGAAATAGTGGTTGAGATTATAAGTCCATCTACTGCAAAAAGAGATGAAAAATATAAGTTTGAAATCTATGAAGCTGAAAAAGTAAAGTATTATATTTTAGTATATCCTGATGATTTAAAAGCAAAAGTCTATAAACTAGATGATAAAAAGTATGATAAGCAGGGTGATTTTACACTAGAGAGTTATAAATTTGAAGAAACGACTTGTGGTATAGAACTTGATTTTGAAAAAGTATTTAAAAGGTTTAGACAATAGTATGTTTTCAATAGAGAATAATGTATCGTATTGACTATGGTAAGGTATTACTAAATTTTTTAGTAATTATTGTTTTAACTACTATAACTTTTTGGTGGACTTTTTTTATATTTCACCAAGAGTTTGATAAAACTTTAGTTTTAAGTATTATCTTACTTAGGATTTTGGCTTCATTTCTTATTTTTAAAGATTATTCTTTATCATGGAGTAAGGCAACACAGAAAACTTTTTTACTTAAAAGTATTGTATATATAGTCCCTTTTATATGCTATGCTACTTATTTTTATGGTGTATTTAGGTTTTCTTTATTGGCTAGTGAACTATTTCTATATTTATTTAGTATAAATTTTTTGATGTATATTTATTATTTTTATATAAATAAAAGTAGAACTGTACAAACAAAAAAAGTTGTTATTTATGGTTCAGGAAAAGCTGGATTAAAATTACATGATGAATTTAGTCATACTGAATATAAAATTGTATGTTTTGTAGATGATGATAAAATTGTTCAAAATAGAAGTATAGATGGTATAAAAATCTTATCTCCAAATAAATTTAAAGAAAAATCAAAAGAAGTAAAATATGATCTTTTAGTTATAGCTATACCTAGTGCTTCCAACAAAGAGATACAAAAAGCTTACAATACACTTAATATGTATTTTGAAGATGTTAAAATTTTACCAACTTTAGAATCAATTTTACAAAATCAAAATTTTTCAAAACAATTAAAAGATATAAGTGTAGAAGATTTATTGGCAAGATATCCTAAAGATTTAGATAAAAAGGCTATAGAAAAATTTATAAATGATAAAGTAGTTTTAATCACAGGAGCTGGTGGTAGTATAGGTAGTGAAATAGCTAGACAATGTTCTACTTTTGGAGCAAAACAGTTGATTTTACTTGATCATAGTGAATTTAATTTATATCAAATTGAACAAGAATTAGATAATGAACAATGTAAAATAATTCCAATTATGCAATCGGTTATTCAAAAAGAAGATTTAGAAAAAACATTTAAGAATTATACTCCAGATATAGTTATACATGCAGCTGCTTATAAACATGTTCCATTGGTTGAATACAATATAAAAGAGGGAATTGTAAATAATATAATAGGGACAAAAAATACTATTGATTTAGCGATAAAATATAATGTAGAAAAAATCATACTTATATCTACAGATAAAGCAGTTAGACCTACAAATGTGATGGGAGCTACAAAAAGAGTATGTGAACTTTATGCTCAAAATGTTGATTCAGATAAAACTGAAATAGTTGCTGTTAGATTTGGAAATGTTTTAGGAAGTAGTGGAAGTGTTATTCCTAAATTTAAAGCTCAGATAGAAGCTGGGAAAAATATTACAGTAACTCATCCAGATATAACAAGATATTTTATGCTTATTCCTGAGGCTTGTGAATTGGTTCTTCAAGCTGGAAGTTTGGGTTATGGTGGAGAGATATTTATATTGGATATGGGTGAACCTATTAAGATTGTGGATTTAGCTAAAAAGATGATAGAACTTAGTGGAAGAGATGATATTAGTATTGAATATACTGGTCTTAGACCAGGTGAAAAATTATATGAAGAGTTATTAATAGATGATACTGATTGTTCAACTCAATATGAATCTATAACTATAGCAAAATCAACATTTTATGATATAAAAAAGTTAAATAGTGATATTGAAGAGTTATTAATTTGTGAAGATAAAATTAAACAATTGAAAAATATAGTAAAAGAGTTTAATCATCAACTAAATAAATAGTTTAGTTGATAACTTCTAAAAACTCTTCTCCAAACTGTTCGTATTTTTTCTCACCTATACCATTTACTTTAAGCATCGAAATTTTATCGTAAGGTTTATCATTTGCTAAATGTTTTAAAGTTTTATCGCTAAATATAAGGTAAGCTGGTACTCCCATTTCAGATGCCAATTCAGCTCTTTTTTCTCTTAATGCTTCAAATAACTCTTCATCATATTCAAAATCACTAATTTGTTTTACTTTTTTCTCTTTAACAGAGATTTGAAGTCTTGAAGCTCTTATATCTACAAGTTTTTTACCCTTTAGTATATCTACTGCATCATTTGTTAGTTGTAGTGTACTAAAATCCCCTAAAGTTAAGATATTTAGCTCCATAACCCTCTCAAGTATAACAAACCACTCTTTTTTACTTATGTGAGTACCGATGCCATAGACTGATAGTTTATCAGCTTCATTTGCTAGTATTTTTTGCTCTTTTGAGCCTCTTAAAACATCTATGATATAGTTTTTTCCAAAACTTTGGTTTGTTTTATAGATGGTGCTTAAAAGCATCTGCACCTCTTTGGTTATATCTTGCTTTTTTGCATCACCATCTAGGCAGTTGTCGCATCTATCTTTACACGGCTCTAGTGTATCGTTAAAATACTCGGCTAACTGTTTATGAAAACATATCTCACTTGTGGCAAATTTGTATATGTTGTTGATTTTTGAGAGTTGATTTTCTTTGTACTCTGAGTTTTGAACTTCATCTAAAAACCGTTTGTGTTGGGCTATATCACCTGCATTAAAAAGTAGTAAAACTTCGCTGTCTTCCCCATCTCTTCCAGCTCGTCCTATCTCTTGATAATAGTTTTCTTGTGTTTTTGGCAAAGACATATGCACAACAAATCTTATATCGCTTTTATCTATCCCCATACCAAAGGCGATAGTTGCTACCATAATGTTTGCTTTGTCATTTACAAAATCTTTAAAGTTTTCCTCTCTTGTTTTTTGTGAAAGTCCTGCATGGTAAGGTAGGGCTTTGTAGCCATTATCTACTAAGTATTCA
>Ga0256837_1001202_pt1 | contig 18368 bp, 15 predicted proteins | sample 4562384metaG_FD_185976 | JGI IMG/M metagenome (GOLD analysis project Ga0256837, IMG submission 185976) | Hydrothermal vent microbial communities from Guaymas Basin, Mexico - 4561-384 | ecosystem: Environmental > Aquatic > Marine > Hydrothermal vents | place: Mexico: Guaymas Basin | collected...
TTTTCTTCCAAATTTAATGGTAGCTTTATACTGAATAATGCACCAGTATATTTTTCATTTTCATATGTAAAAATAATATTTTTAGCTTCTATAGTTCCATTCATTCCATCAACAATAAGTTTATATGTCATATTAAGTCCAAGTCCTGTACCTTGAGATTGATGCTTTGTAGTAAAATATGGTTCAAATATTTTTGATAATATTTGAGAAGGAATTCCTCCTGCATTATCTTGAATTTTTATTATAAGATTATTGTTTTCGCTTAATGTTGAAATGATAATTAATCTATTTTGATTTACATTTTCCACAAGTGCATCTTTTGCATTGTTAAAAATATTTATAACACATTGCGTTAATTCATTTTCATAACCATTTATTTCAACATCTTCATTTAAATTTACTACCAAATTAATATTATTTGTTTTAATAGTTCCTTCTACTAAATTTATAAAACTATTAATTTGATTTTTTATTTTAAAAATAGATTTATTTCTATTTCCTTTGATGAAATTTCTAAAATCATCAATTGTTTTTGATAAATACTGAGCATTCTTATTAATCACATCACAAGAACTATCTATTAATTCATCATTTAAAAGACCAAATTCTTTTTGCATTTTCATACCAGTTGAAGCAGATGAAATTACACTTAATGGTTGTCTCCATTGATGAGCAATATTTCCTATCATCTCACCCATTGAAGCTAATTTTGCTTGTTCAGAAATAAGTTTTTCTTGTTTTTTTAAATTTGTAATATCAATAATACTGATTAAACGTACTTTTTTATTTTTTAAATCATGTCCACGAAGAAGAGCATAAAATTTACTACCATCTTTTTTAAGCATTACAACTTCATATTCTTGTGAATCCTTACTTGCTATATTATTTTTTAGTATATCTTTTGATTCATCTGAAATTAATTCTAGAAGTTTTTTACCTATCATTTGATCTTTTACATCATATTCAAAAATATTTAATGCACTTTGATTTATATCTACACACTCTTCATCTTTAAAAAGTAAAATACCTTCCATGGTAGCATCAATTAATTCATTAAAATCTTTTATTGAATTTCTAAGAATTAACTGTTTATATAATAACAATAAAATAACGATAACAATACCTGATAGAATATACCACAATAATTTATAATCAAATAAAGATTTTTTTATTGGACTGCCAAGCCATTTTATATATATATCTTTAAAAATATTTTGAGGTATTTTATCTAGAGTCTTGTCTAAAATAGATAATAATATTTTATCATCATCTCTAACTGCTATAGATAAATCATATTTCATATTTGTATAACCAGCTACTTGTAAATTATTTAAAGCAAATTTACTTATATAGTAGGATGCAACAGGAAGTGTTGCAATTGTACAATAAGCTTCCCCTTTTGAAACTTTTTGTAAAGATTCACTATAATCTTTAGTTTCGATAATATTTATATTTGGATAAATTGATTTCAATTTTGATATAAGTCCAGATCCCTCTTTTCTTGCAATTGTTTTATCTACAATATCTTCTATACCATTTACAAACGGCTTATCATTTTTAGTAATAATTGCTAACTTGTATTTTAAGTATGGCTTTGTAAAGTTTGCATATTCTTTTCTTTTTTTTGTTTCAATTGCACATGGTAAAATATCACATTTTTTATCTCTTAAATACTGCTGTGATTCTTTCCAATCTTTTGTAGGTACATTTTGGAATTTTATATTTAATTGCTTTTCTAATACTTTTAATGTATCTATTGCAATTCCTTGCATATTACTTGTATCACCATCTTTTGCAAACTCTATAGGTGTCCAATTTGGATTATTACACATTTTTATGATTTTATGATTTTTTATATATTTCTTTTCACTTGATGATAAAAATTTATTATTTTTATCATCTTTTATTTGAATCCATTTTGATATTATCTTATTTTTATCTTCTATACTTATAGAACTTAAACCTTTTTCTAAAATTGAAGCAATTATTGGCTTATTAATATTTGATAAAAAATACACATCATTTGAAGCAAATGATGTTTGAGACATACCTTTTAATCCACTAACTAGATTATCATGTATATAATTTTGTACAATTATTTGACCATCAATAAGTGCTTCAACTTTATTATCAAGTACCAAATTAATTGATTGTTGTAAATCTTTTGTCTCAATTATTTTAATAGATGGGTATTTTTTATGCACCATATTTATCATAGCATAACCCTTGATTATAGCTAACTTTTTACCTTTTAAATCATCAAAATTTTTAATTTTTTTGTTAGTTGATTTTATATATAAATACTCAGGTAAACTAAAAATCTTTGAAGAATAATTTCCTATTTTTGTGCGCTCTTTTGTATAATATACTGCAGGTAATAGATCTGTTTTATGTTGTTTAAAATTATTTAATGTATCTTTCCACTCACCACTTTTAATATCTACAGTTAAATTTAAATTTTTTATTATTAAACTAAGCATATCCCCAACAGCACCTTTGAGTTTATTATCTTCAAGATATACAATTGGTTTCCAATATTCAGTACCTATTCTCAATATATTATTACGAATCCATAACTTTTCTTTTAGTGTTAATTTATTTATACCATTTGCTTTGTATATTATATTATTAAAATTAATATCTTTATTTGCCAATCCCAATAGTTTATATACTGTATATATCTTTTCAAGATTATTAATCTCTATTTTACCCAATTTTTTAGTTTTATAATATGCTAATTCTTTTAATTTTTTTGCTTCAAATAATAATGCTTTTTTACTTTTATTTTGTGTGTTATATTTTTTATATATTATATCAACTGTTTCATTTATATGATCAAATGCATATTCCCAACCATCAAGTGATGATTGAGTAAAATCCTTCACTTCTTTTGGATTTTGTTCAAGATGTTTTTTTGAAGTTATTAAAATATCATTATAAAAATCAAATCCATAATCTTTAGGACTAAATATAATAGCTTTTGCACCTAATTCTTTAAGTAAATATGGTTCATTGGATACATATGATGCAATAAGGTCAGTTTTATCATTAAGTAAACTCGTTACATCAAAAGATGGTTGCTGAACTATCATATCTTTTTTGATATCTACACCTTGAGAAAACATCATAGATATTAAGGATACATCTGTATTCATATCTCCTGAACTCATCATTCTTTTATTTTTGAAATCTTTTATTGACTTAATACCTGATTCTTTTGTAGTAACCAAACATAATGGAGAAGATTGATATATAGCACTTAAAAGAACTATTTCTTTTCCTTTACTTATATCAATTAAAACAGTTGGACGAGATAATGCATAATCTGATTTTCCATTGACTACTTCATCAATAGTTTTTATACTTGTTTCCCATTCTTTTATCGTTACATCAAGATTTTTTTTCTTATAAAAACCTTTCTCTTTTGCCATAATAAATCCAGCAAATTGAAATTGATACTTCCATTGCAACTGCAAAGTTACTTTTTTTATATCTTTCGCGAACAAAACATTATTAAATAACAATAATAGCATAAATAATTTTATAAACTTCATGTAGCTTTCCAATATAATAACCTTCATTTAGTATAACACTAATTTAATAAATTTTAATACTTTTTTCTATTTTTATGTCTATTTTGTGTATTTTGTAATCGATTATTAATATACTGCATTTTTTGTGTAACTACATCTTTTTGTTTTTGCTTTTTAATTGGATCTTTCTCTACAAAAATTGGCTCGCGTGTCCATGGATCAAGTTCAGTGTAATACATCAATGTTGAATATGTAGATGGTGTTGGAGTAAAAACTTGTACTTGTTCTGGATTTAATTTTAAATCTGCATTCGCAAATGACTTAAGATCTTCCATATCTTTTTGGGTAGACCCAGGATGTGCTGCAATCATATAATATGTAAGAAATTGTTTTTTACCACTTTTTTCAGTTAAGTCTTCAAAATTTTGTTTAAAATCTGTTAATACCTCTTTACTTGGTTTACCCATATATTTAAGCACCTTTGATTCACTATGTTCTGGTGCTATTTTCATCTGTCCACTTACATGATGATTTACTATCTCCTTTAAATATTCTTTTCCATAATACTCATCATCTTCAATTAGATCATATCTTATACCACTATTCACAAATACTTTTTTTACTCCTGGCATCTTTCTAATATTTTGTAAAAGTGTTATATTTCTTTTATGATTTGGTTTAAGTACTGGACAAATTTTATATTCTTTATCTTTTGGTTTAGTAAATTTCATAGGATTAAACATCCTATGCCCTGTACATCTTATATCTTCACAAGTCCCTTTTTTTAGTTTTTTATCACACTCATATCCATACATGTTAGCTGTAGCCCCACCTACATCAGAGATAGTTCCTTTAAATTTTGGATTTTTTGTAAAAGTTTCTACTTCTTTTAAAATTGATTTTTCACTTCTACTACGTATTGTTCGTCCTTGATGAACAGATATTGCACAAAAATTACACTCTCCATAACATCCATGATGTGTTGTAACAGAAAATCGTATGGTCTCCATAGCTTTTACTTTACCTTGTGCTTCATAATAAGGATGAACTTCTCTTTCATAAGGAAGATTATAAACATTATCTATCTCATTTTCTTCCATATAAAACTGTGGTGGATTTTGAATTAAGTATCTTCCATTATGCTCTTGAGATAGTCCATTTGCTGTAAGAGGATCATTATTTTCATAAAAGTCATGAAACATATCAATAAACTTATTTTTATCATTCTTATCTTGACACTCTTTTAAACTAGGAAGTTGAATATATTCTTCTCTTGGATTTTTACTTATGTAACAAATACCTCTTATATCTTTAATTTTATCTTCTAATTGCGTCTTATTTTCCAAATCTTTTAAAGCATTTGCTATTTCTATTATTGATTTTTCAGCCATACCATATACTAATATATCGGCTTTTGCATCAAATAGTATACTACCACGCACTTTATTTGACCAAAAATCATAATGTGCAGTTCGTCTTAAACTTGCTTCTATACCACCAATTACAATTGGAGCAGTATCTTTAAAATATCTTCTAATTAAATTACTATATACAAGTGTAGCTCTATCTGGTCTTTTATTATTTACCATACCTGGAGTAAAATCATCACTATTTCTAAATTTTTTAAGGGCTGTATAATTTGCTACCATAGAATCAACAAGTCCAGAACTAACCCCCCAAAATAATTTAGGTTCTCCTAGCCGTGTTATATCTTTTTCACTTTCATAATCTGGTTGAGCTATAATCCCAACTTTTAATCCCATTTGAAGTAAAAGTTGACCAACTATTGCCATTCCACTATATGGTGTATCTATATAAGTATCTCCACTTACTAATATCACATCAAGCTGATCCCAGCCTAATTTTTTTAATTCTTCTTTTGTTGTAGGTATAAACATACTTTATTATCTCTTTTTATTTTATTATCTAAATGCTTTTATAATTTTACTTATATTACTAAGCCAATTGTATCTAAAAATATCAATATTTATCACTTTTATTCCAGTATATTTTGAAACTATATTAGCTTGTTTTAAATATTTATTATTTAAAAGTAAAATTGATTTAATTTTATTATTTTTTATAAATTCTTTCATTTTCAATATCTCTTTTGTGGTTAGAAATGATTTATTTAATTTTAATTTTTTACTTTTTAAATTAAATCTTTTAAAAAAATATTTAAATTTATCATCAAATACAAACACTTTAGCATTATTTGTTCTTAATGAATCTCTTTTTATATTCATATAAATTAAATCTAATTGATCTAAAAATTTACCATAATTTCTTTTATAGATTAATTTATTATTTGGATCAATAATTACCATATTATTATAAATTTTATTAATAATATCTTTTACGAATAATGGATCTAACCACTTATATTCATCATTCATTTTATTATCAAATTCAATTAATTCTATTATTTTTAAATTATTATTTATTATTCTAAATTCTTTTATATATTTTTTTTCCCAAGATAAATTAAATGTAAAGTATAGACTTATATATTTTTTTATTGTATTTTTTTGTTTTAAAGAAGGTACGTAAGTGTCTATATTATCTCCATTCTTAATCATATTTCGTATTGTAATTTTATTTCCAACAATTTGTTCAATAAAATATTTCTGTGGCAATACTGTAACATACGAATTTATCTTTGCATTTAGTGAAACTATGCAAATAAGTAATACAAATAATATATTTTTCAATTTAAATCCTATCTCTTATCAATATAAAAGTAAAATTATTCTATTATATTACAACTTAAATTTTAACAATAGGATAAAAACTATGCAAGATATTCTTTCACAAAAGATTGATTCACTACCTCCATTACCAGAAACGATAATTGAACTTGAGGAATTTAAAAAGTCAACTGATAAAGAACCTATTACTTTATTACAAATAGTAGAAAAAGATGCATTAATAGTATCAACTTTATTAAAAGTCTCAAATTCAGCAATGTTTGGATTTAGAAGTAGTGTTGAAACACCTAGTCGTGCTTTAAATCTTTTGGGTATTAATTTTACTCTTTCTATAGCTTTTGGTAGTGCAATTAAAAATGCACTTGATACAAACTTGAAAGCATATGGAATAGGAAGTGATGATTTTATGCGTATATCTAATATGTCATCTAATCTTATTTCTCAATGGATATCAAAAGTTGATTTTGATCTTAAAGAAGAGTTACTATTACCAGTATTTTTACAAGAAACAGGTAAATTTATACTTTCAGATTTAGCAAATGAGCAAGGTAAAACTGAAGAGTTTTATGCGGCTATAAAAGCTAGTAAAGATATAGCAGCAGTTGAAAAAGAATTCTTTGGAACTACAACTTCTGCTATCACTGCAGCTATATTTAGACATTGGAAACTAAGTGATAATCTTATCAATATGATAGAATTTGTAGATGATTTAGATAATTGTCCAGATGCACATAAACATTCTGCACAAATTCTAAATGTAGCAAAAACTGCTTGTAATGTATTGGATCCATTAAGTGACGAAAGTGCAGAAGCAGCTATAGCTAAAGCAAAATCATTTGGTCTTGATACTGCACCACTAAGTAAAGCAATTGAAAAAATGCAAGATAGGATGCTAGACGAATAATATTGAGGTAAACCTCAATATTATTTTGATACTACTATATTTCTACCTTTTTGTTTAGCTTCATATAAAGCATCATCGACTCTCTTTAAAATAGACTGTTCTGTATCGTCTTTTATAAATTGAGTTACTCCAAAACTAGAAGTTACTTTTCCAATACCGTCTATTTTCATATTTTCAATTAATTTTCTTAAATTTTGAGCTATTAATTCCGCTTTTTCTAATGAAGTTTTAGTCAATAATATTATAAATTCCTCTCCACCCCATCTAGCAAACACATCATTTTTTCTTGTATTTTGTTTTACTAAACTTGATAATTGGACTAAAACTTTATCACCAACTAAATGTCCATATGTATCATTAAACCTTTTAAAATGATCAATATCTAACATCACAACACAAAATGGTGTTTCATATCTATTTGCATTTTGAATCTGCATTGTAATACTATCTAAATAATATGATCTATTATAAATACCGGTTAATGCATCATGCGTAGCGTGGTAGTAGTGTTTTTGAGATTCTAATTTAATATCTGTAATATCAGTAAATGTAATTACATAATAATGTTCATCTTGGGTATTTAATTTTGATAATTGAATTGTAAAAGCTTTAGGTTCAACCAAAGAAATATCAACAATTGATACAATTCTATCTTTTAGTTCAGTTTTCAACAACTTTTCTATCCAATTTTGATTATCATCTTTGACATAAAAAAAGCTATCATGTGTAATAAAAGTATTTGATATATTTCCATATGTATTTTCAAAATCTTCCAAAGTATGTACATTAAAAAAATTAAATAAACTTTTATTAGCAGATATTATTTTATCTCCATTAGTTACCATCACCATATTATTTTGTTGGTCTATTACACCTTGTAAAATACTAAGTTCTTTTTTTAGTTCTTGTGTTAATTTATTTGCATCTATTAATGCATATTCAAATTGCGTAATATCTTTTAATATAAATAAAATACTTTGTTTACTATGATTAAAATTATATGTACAACTAAGATCAAAATACATATCATCAATTTTTATTTTAAAATTATCAAGTTCACCATATTTTTTAACTTTATAGTAAATATCTTCCCAAGTACTTTTGTTTATAAATTCAAATATAGATTTATCAACAATATTTTTGCCAAATTTTTCTATAGCTTTGTCATTACCCCATTGAATATAAAATTTATCATCATCTTCATATACTTCAAATATAGATTCTTTTATATAATTTAAAGTTTTTTTAACATTTTTTAGTTTTATCTCAATTAATTCACCATAAGAACCTTTAAATGTACGAGCAATATCTCTACTACTAATAATATTAAACGCTTTTTGATTTTCATCTACGACCATTATATGACGAATATTTTGTTCTTGCATTAATTTTGTAGCACTAAGAACTGTATCATTATATTTCATCACAATAATAGGTGCAGACATCACATTTGTAATACAAGAATTTAAATCTATTTTATTACATAAAACTCGAATTAAATCTCGCTCAGTAAATATTCCAATATAATCATCACTGTCATCAACAACAACTACAGAACCAACTGAATAATTTTTCATATATATTATAGCATCAGATATACTTTTTGTATGATTAATTGTTAATATTTTTTTTGATAAATGAGTTAATTGAGAAAGTAATAAATTTGTTTTAAATGTTTCATCTTCTAAATATTGAATCAATACCTCTTGAGGAACAACACCTAAAAAATCTCCATGATCATCTACTATAATCAATCGTCTAATATTATGATCAACACATAAGTGCAAAGCATACTCTACACTTCTATTATAATGAATAGATATAAGCTCTTGGGAATTAATAAAATTTGAAATAGGTAAATCTAAATCTAATTTATTATTGATAATTAAAAGTAAATCTCGCTCTGTAGCAATACCAACAGGTTTTTTATCTAAGCATAAAATCACTACTCCATAGTGATTTTTAAACATTAATTGTACAACTTCTTGTATAGATGCACTTACATCTATACAAAAGTTTTCTTGAATCATAACATTTTGTATGATTTCCATATTATATACCTTATGCTGTTACAGTTTTTCTAACTCGTATGCTTAACTCTTTTAACTGTTCTTCATCAACACTACTAGGTGCCTGAGTAAGAAGACATTGAGCTCTTTGAGTTTTTGGAAATGCAATTACTTCTCTAATAGATGATGTGTTAGCTAAAAGCATAATTAATCTATCAAATCCAAGTGCAAATCCACCATGAGGAGGTGCCCCAAACTCAAGTGCATTTAATAAGAAACCAAATTTTTCATTTGCTTCTTCATCACTAATTCCCATTAATTGAAATACTTTTTCTTGTATCTCTTGTTTATGTATACGAATAGATCCACCACCAAGCTCTGTTCCATTTAATACAACATCATAAGCAATAGATTCAATCTCTTCTAAATCATCTACATTATCTAAATCACATTTATCTAAATTTGGCATAGTAAATGGATGATGAAGTGCTTTTGTTTTACCATCTTCAGTTTCAAACATAGGAAAATCAACTACCCATAAAAACTCAAAAGCATCTTGAGGGATAATATCCATTTGCTCTGCTAGATAAAGTCTAAATCTTCCCATATAATCCCATACAGTTTTCTTATCTCCTGCACCAAAAAATACTACATCACCAACTTCAAGTTCAGTTGTTTTTACAATAGCATCTAAATCCTCTTCACTAAAGAATTTTGTAAGTGGACCTTTTAATCCATCCTCTTTCATTTGAAAATATCCAAGACCTTTAGCCCCAAATTTTCTTACATAATCTTCAAAACCTTTCATCTGTCTTTTAGAGAAAATATTATCCCCATTTGGACATCTTAATGCTTTGATTCTATTGTTTTTCTTATCTTGTGCAATTGAAGAAAATATCTCATTTGTAGAATTAGCAAATATATCAATTACATCTACCATCTTCATATCAATTCTTAAATCTGGTTTATCACTTCCATAAAACTCCATAGCATCACTATACGTCATTCTTGGAAATTTTGTAGGTATATCTTTTCCACATGCTTTAAATGTTTCATGTATTAATTTTTCAGCAACTTCAATTACATCATCTTGAGTACAAAAACTCATCTCAACATCTATTTGAGTAAATTCAGGTTGTCTATCTGCTCTTAAATCTTCATCTCTAAAACATTTTGCAATTTGAAAATATTTATCAAATCCACTTACCATAAGAAGCTGTTTAAATAATTGTGGAGATTGTGGAAGTGCATAAAACTCTCCACCATGTACTCTACTTGGTACTAAATAATCTCTTGCACCTTCTGGTGTTGATTTTGTAAGTATTGGAGTTTCAACATCTAAAAATCCAAGCTCGTTTAAAGTATTTCTAACTGCAATATTAGCTGTACTTCTTAATTGAAAAATTTCATAACTTTTTTTAGTTCTAAGTTCTAAAAATCTATTTTTTAATCTAATCTCTTCATTTACTTTATCATCACCTAACTCAAAAGGCATAGGTTTACTTCTATTTTCAATTACAAGTTCATCTACAACAATCTCAATTTTACCAGTGATAAGTTTTGGATTTTCTAATCCTTCACCTCTAGCTCTTACTTTTCCACTTGCAATAACTACAAACTCGTCTCTTACATCATTTGCAATTTCCCATGCTTCTTTATTATCAGCTGGATCACATACAAGCTGAACTAATCCACCTTTGTCTCTTAAATCTATAAAGATTAACCCACCATGATCTCTTCTACTATTTACCCAACCAGCAACTTTTACTGTTTGACCTATATTTTCTTCTGTAACTTCTGTACAATAATGTGTTCTCAAAATATTCCTTTGATAATTTATCTTTTGTATATTATTTCGCGATTATATCTAAATTTCACTTAAGTTCTTTTTTGATAATTTTAGTTATAATCCCAAAATGAAAAAACAACTATTATATTTATTTATTACATCAAACTTATTTGCACAAGGTTCTCTTGAAGATATTCAAAAAATTTTAGATGATAATACTATAAATCAATCTCAAAAAATTAAACTTATCAACGATATTACCTCTACATATGTAAAGAAAAAAAATATAATTAAAAAAAGTTCATCAAAATTAACCATTATAAAAAAAGATAAAAACTCTTTAAAATCTGATAAATCAAAATTTTTAGATTTTACTGCTGAAAATAAAGAGCATATACTAAGACTATTACCCCACAGAGCTAACTATTTTTATCCAATATCTCATGATACATATGCTCATAATGACAGTAGAACTCATACTGAAGCAAAATTTCAATTAAGTTTTAAACTACCTTTATATCACAATCTTTTCAATACAGGTGCAAACCTATATGCAGCATATACTCAAACATCATTTTTTCAAGTATTTAATGTACAAGATTCTAAACCATTTAGAGAAATGAATCATATGCCTGAATTATTTGTTGATTGGAATTTGCATAAAAATGTATACGGATGGGATTTACAGAAGTTAAGAATAAGTGCAACACACCAAAGTAATGGTGGAGATGTACAAAAATCACGTAGTTGGAACTATACTTCACTTGAAACAACTTTACAAAAAAACAATATAACCATTGGTACAAAAGCATGGCTTAGATGGGATGAAAGAGCAAAAACATCTCCAAATGATACAATGGGTGATGATAATCCAGATTTAACTGACTTTATTGGTACACAAAAAATATTTATAAAATATAAATATGATAGATATATAGCTTCAATTACACATCAAAATAATTTTTTACATTATAATAAACATATAGGAAATACTGTATTTGAGTTTATATTTCCTTCATGGCACAAAAGCTTTGATTTAATCTTTCAATATTTTCACGGTTATGGTGAAAGCTTGATAGATTATAATGAAAAAGTTGATAAGTACTCTTTAGGTATTCTAATTAACGACTGGTAAGTATGATTTAAAACTATAGCCATCATTTTTGACGATGTTTACATCATATTGAACCTGTCCATCTTCTATTTTATAACTTAAAAGATCAACAACAGGTATATTATTTCTAATTAAATAATCAATACCAATTAAGGTAGAATAATTAACCCAATCATATTTAATATTTGCTCCTAAAAGTGTAATATTCTCTTCTAAAGCAGAATCAATTGCCCCAATTGAATTTGCAAATATTAATTTTCTACGATCTTCCTTTTGAGTTAATGATATAATTAAAGGATTGTAATTTAATTGAGTTGATAATATTACATATGGTTTTAAATCTTTACCTCTAATTTGAGATAATAAAATAGAACTTTTTACCATGGTTGTATTTAAAAATATTGTTTTATATCTTATTGAGTTATTCAAAAGTCTATTATATCTTGAACTATTATCTACTATTTTATTTACAACATTATTACTATTATTTTGTAAAATATTTGTTAGCTTCTTACTAATTCCTCTTTTTGACGTAAAATTAACAATCTTACCATTACTTAGAGATAATAGTTTATTAATTTGTCTTTCATAATCAATACCACCAAAAACTATATTATCATTTGTAATATTTGTTGTTTTTTTATTAATTGTAGGAATATAAATATTTAATGAATCAATACCCTCAATACCACTTAAATGATTAACCATTTTAGGTGTAAAAAGAGCTATAACATTAGAGATATTTTCCTCTTTAATTTTATTTATTGCCATTAAAACATTATCATAATTTTGATCAGTACAATCAATAATTTGCATATTTACATTTAAATTTTGTTGCATAAGATATGCACTAATTACTTTAGAAGCACCTAAACCATATTTACTCATATATTTTGATGGAAAAATAACTGCAACTGATATTTTTGATGAAATATCTTTATTCTCAATATTAATTTCTTCAATAACATTTTCAATAACTGGTGGTTCAATAATAATAGGTTTATTAATATTATCATTTATAATCACAGGTTTGTGTTGTTTTTTTACTACTGGAGTATATACTTGTTTATTTGTATTGGTACAACCAATAAAACTTATTGCTAAAATAACTGTAAATAAATACTTAATCAATTTTTATCTCACTTATATATGATTTTAGTTTTAGCATATCTTGAAATGCATCTTTTTTCAATGTCGGATTTCTTAAAATATGACTAGGATGAAACATAGGTAGTATTGTATAATTATTATGCTTAATAATATTACCTTTTACTTTATTCCATTCAAATTTATTATTTGTAATATGATCAAAGCTATCTTCACCTAATGTAACAATAATTTTTGGACTTATTATATCAAATTGTTTAAATAGATACTCTTTACAAATATTAATATCATTTAAATCAATATTAGTACTATTTGGTAAACATTTTAATATATTAGTCACATATACACTCTCTTTTGGTATTAATAATACTTTTTCAATCATATTAGCAAATAATTCACCTACATTGCCTTGAAAATATTGACCTTTTTCATCATCAAATGTAGAATTAAAATTGCCAACAAACATTATAATAGAATTTTCATCACCACTCCCAAATAAAACATTTGTTCTACTTTTAGAGCATTGACATAAATTACAATTCATTACAATATTTTTTAATTGATTAAAATCATTAGGTAACTTATTATTTATATCATCATTTATTAAATTTATATCATTACAATATTCATAACCAAATGATTTTAATATTTCTAAGTTTCTAAGAAGTGATACTTTTTTTTCATAATTCATAAGGAATTGTACAAAAAATCACCTTTTAAGCTCTTTTGTACAAATTATTGGAACAAATTATCAATTTTACTTGACAAACGTTCCAATATATTGTACACTTCTACTACAAAAAAGAAAAAATGTTCCAAAGGTATACAACATGACAGCTCCAAGTTTTAGAAAATTAGAAATAGATTTAGAGGTAAATAAAACAACTTTACATAATTGGAAGAAGAGTCGACCAAAATTATATGAGTTTATAGTTGATTCATATAAAGACAGAGAATTATTAAAACAACATTTAAATTATATGATTGAACAAAAAAATTTAGTAGAAAAAGAGATTGAATTAACGATACAAAGAGTATCTTAAATAATTAGAAGTATATATACCCATGAAGCTTATTATTGCTTGTAATTTGCCGCGAACATTTATATAAGCAATACACAGCTTCATAGGTATATATATAAAAAGTTAATATTTGATTGTTTTAATTGTTAAGTAGTATTAAATTATTGTTTGAAGTTTAGAAATTAGATATAAATAGTAAAACTATTTATATCTATGTGTTATTCTACCTTTATCTAAGCTATATGGAGTTATCTCCACTTTCACTTTATCATTAGGTAATATTTTTATATAATGCATTCGCATCTTTCCAGAAATATGACATAAAACTATATGTCCATTTTCTAATTGAACTCTAAAAGTTGCATTAGGTAATGCTTCAACTACAGTTCCATCTATTATAATTAAATCATCTTTAGCCATTTCTAAGGTCCTTTGTAAATTATATTTTAGTTAAAATTTCAGCTTTGCCATTTATTATGGCAACTTGGTGTTCGTAATGACTTGCATTTAAGCCATCTTTACTAGTAACACTCCACTCATCTTCTTCGTCTATTACAGGGTTTTCATCTATTTGACATATCATTGGTTCTAAACAAAAAACCATGCCATTTTTGATTTTTGGTCCTGCTTTTGGATTAGGTGCATCAAGATAATTAGGAATTTCAGGATCTTCATGTGGTTTTTTACCAATACCATGTCCACAAAATCGAACAAGTGGCACAAAACCTCTTCCTAAAATAAATTGTTCTAATGCATAAGAAAGTTCTTTAAATCTCATACCAGGTTTGATAATATCAATAGCATAATATAAAGCATCTTTACTACAAGCAATTAATTCTTCATCTTTTTTTGATATTTTACCTATTGGCATTGTAATAGCAGCATCTCCATACCATCCATCTATTTCACTACCAATGTCAATACCTAAAATATCTCCATCTTGTAAAATTGTAGTCGTTGGAACACCATGAATTATCACTTCATTAAGTGATGTACAAACTGCATGTTTAAATCCGTATAAACCCTTGAATGAAGGTCTTGCACCTAAATCTCGCAAAAATTTTTCACCCATAGAATCAACTTCTAATAGTGTCATACCAGCTTTAACATTGTTTTGTAAATAGTCTAAAGTCTTCGCAACTGCAGTAGCTGCAGTGCGAATCTTTTCAATCTCTTGAGGTTTTCTTAAAGGAATTGCCATAAACTGTTATAGTCCTACAGCACTTAAAGTTTCATATTTATTAGTATATTGAGCTGCTTCAATTTTTCTCATAGTATCTATTGCAACTTGTACAACAATTAAAACTGCAACCCCACCAAAATAAAATGGTACGCCCATAGCTTTAACAATAAGCCATGGCACAGTTGAAATTGCTCCAAGATACAATGATCCCCATAAAGTCAATCTACTTGCAGTTTCATTTAAAAAGTCTGCAGTTCCAGCTCCAGCTCTAATACCAGGGATAAAACCACCTTGTCTTTTTAAATTATCAGCAATATCTTTTGCATTAAAAGTAATACTTGCATAAAAATAAGCAAAAAATACTACAAATAAAAACATAAGAATATTAAACGTATAACTACTAGGACTTAAAAAGTCTGAAATGGCTATTAAATATTCGTTTTTACTACTTTGTAATATAGTTGCAGGAAACATCAAAATAGCAGATGCAAAAATAGCAGGAATAACTCCAGATAAATTTAATTTAATTGGAATATAATTCATAATTCTTTTATTTTGATTTTGCATAACAACTTTTTTTGCATATGAAACAGGAACTCTTCGCTCACCTAATTCAACATAAATAATAGCTCCAACAGTAGCAAGAACAATTACAACTATAGCAATTACAGTTAAAAAGTTCATTTGACCATTGTTTACTAAATCAATAGTACCACCAATTGCTGCAGGAATTGCAGAAACAATACCAGCAAAAATAATTAATGAAATACCATTACCAATACCTTTTTGAGTGATTTGTTCACCAATCCACATCAATAACATAGTACCAGTAATCATAGAAATAGTTGAAACCGCAATGAATGTATTCATATCAATAGTAATAGCACTTTGACCAGAACTTCCTGTAAGTGAATTAAGTCCCATAGATACACCTACAGCTTGAACTGCAGTAATACCAATAGTTGCATAACGGATGATTTGCATATATTTTTGCATACCATCACGCTCTTTTTTCATCTTACCAAGTGCTGGGAAAGTAGCTGCTAGAAGCTCCATAATAATAGAAGCTGTAATGTATGGCATAATACCAAGAGAGATTATAGATAATCTCGCTACGGCATTACCACTAAACATATTTACAAGACCTAAAGCATTGTTAGCATTTGAATCGAAAAATTCTTTTACAACATCCAGGTTTACACCTGGAACTGGAACATATGCTAACAATCTGTATGCTAAAATAAAACCTAAAGTAATTAAAATTTTATTAATTAGATCTTTATTCATATTTATTTACCAGAAGTTGTAACGTTTTCGTCTTTGATTCTAGCTGCAAGATCTTTTGCAGTTTTACCAACCAATTTAACTCGTGTAACTTCTTTTGATAATTTATAAACAGATTTAATTGATTCCATTGTAATCTCTGCTAATTCAGAAACTTTTACAACTTTATCAGCATTAATTGTATATGGTTTTTCAACTCTAGAAGTAAAACCAACTTTTGGTAATCTTCTATGAATTGGTTGTTGACCACCTTCAAATCCTCTTTTGATCTTATAACCAGATCTAGATTTTTGACCTTTTTGACCTCTAGTAGAAGTCTTACCCATTCCTGAACCTTGACCTCTACCTACTCTTTTTCTGTTTTTAGTACATCCCTTTGCAGGACTTAAGTTATCTAATGCCATCTATTTTCCTTTAATCTTTGTTAAAGCTTCAACAGTAGCTTGAACAAGGTTATTAGGGTTATTTGATCCTAAAGATTTTGCAATAATATCTTTAACACCTGCAAGCTCTAGTACTGGTCTAGCCGCACCACCTGCGATAAGTCCTGTACCTTCAGAAGCTGGTTTTAATAATATTTTACTTGCATTATACTTATGCTCAATATCATGAGAAATAGTAGTACCATTTAAAGACACTGTATGTAATGATTTAAATGCATCATCAAGTGCTTTTTTAATAGCATCTGGAACCTCTTTTGCTTTACCAGTTCCAAATCCAATAGTACCTTTTTTATCACCAACAACAACTAAAGCTGTAAATCTAAATCTTCGACCACCTTTTACAACTTTTGTAACTCTTCCAATATTTACGATTGCTTCTTCGAAATCATCTCTATTAATTGCCATCATTCAACCTTATAATTTGATTCCATTGTCTCTTAGTGCGTCAGCAAATGCTTTAATCACACCATGATACAAGTAACCGTTTCTATCAAATACTACTGCTTCAATATTTTTTGCTTTTAAATTTTGTGCAAAAACTTCTGCAATTTTTGCAGCATTTTCTTTATTTGCAGTCAATTTTAATACACTACTATTAACACTAGCCAAAGTTGTACCAGCAACATCATCAATAGCTTGCGCACTTAAATATCTATTTGATTTAAATACACTTACTCTTGGTAATTGTGCAGTACCATTAATAGTACCTCTAACTCTTCTTTTTCTCTTAATTCTAAGAGAATTCTTTTTTGCTAAATCTTTTGCTCTACTCATTGCTTAACCTTACTTAGCTGTTTTTCCGGCTTTTCTAACGATGTGCTCGTCAGTATATTTAACACCTTTACCTTTGTATGGTTCTGGTTTTCTATAGCCTCTAATAATTGCTGCGCTTTGACCAACTTGTTGTTTGTCTGCACCTTTAATGTTGATAATATTTTTCTCAACACTAATCTCTAATCCTTCAGGAATTTCATAATTAATTGGATGTGAATATCCTAATTGTAATTCTAAAACTTTCCCTTTAACAGCTGCTCTATAACCAACACCGTTGATCTCTAAAGATTTAGAAAAACCTTTATCAAGACCTTCAATAGCATTAGAAGTTAAAGCTCTATATGTTCCCCAGAATGCTGATGATTCTTTAGAATCACCAATTCTAGTCATAACAACATTACCATCAGTTATTTCAACATTTACTCTATTATGAGTATCTACTGTAGCAGACTTGTTACCTTTTTTAATAGTAACAACAGATCCATCTACACTTACTTC
>Ga0256837_1001203_pt1 | contig 18366 bp, 20 predicted proteins | sample 4562384metaG_FD_185976 | JGI IMG/M metagenome (GOLD analysis project Ga0256837, IMG submission 185976) | Hydrothermal vent microbial communities from Guaymas Basin, Mexico - 4561-384 | ecosystem: Environmental > Aquatic > Marine > Hydrothermal vents | place: Mexico: Guaymas Basin | collected...
CCTTCTATTTCAATGTTTTGATGCTCTTTTGCATGGGAACCTTCATAATCAGGCGAACAGAATATACCGCAGTGACATATACCGTCTTGCGGTATTTCTTTTTCAATAGCCTGAGGGCAGGGACAAATTCTGTTATCGACACTTACGTACTTACCATCCTTTTTTTCAACAATAAAACAGGGACAAAATCTTTTGCCGTAAAGCAGTTTGTTATTAGTAAGTCCCTTTAACACCCTCTCGACAACCTCTTCGTCGGGATTAAATTTCCAATTAAACTGCTTTAAAACTTTATGGGCAAATTTTTCGGTTTTTATAAATTCCTGCTGAAATTCGGGAGAATTAATATTAACCGTTTTCATTAACCCTCGCTTTGACATTTTTCAGGATTACAGAAAATTCCGCAGTGACAACACCCATCTTTTACTTCATGCTCTATTGCCGGTTTACAAGGGCAAATTCTGTCGTCTTTATCTCCCATAGGGATAAAACAGGGACAGTATCTTTTTCCATACATCAATTTATTTCTTGTAAGTCCCATAACTATTGCATCATAAACCTCTTTGTCGGGATTTATACACCATCCGAACTGTTTTACAACTTTTTCTACAAATTTTTTGGTTTTAGCTTCTTCTGCTTTAAATTCTTCACTTGTTAAATCAACTTCTTCTCTTTTAGGTGCTAACATCATCATCTCCTTTTTATTTTGATTTTATCATACTTTACAAAAAAAAGCAAAATAAGATAAAATTACTCCGCTGTGTAAATTTATAATTTAAATTTGTTATAATTCATACAAAAAGGCGTATATGTTTTTAGCTACATCCGAATACCTAAAAAAAATCAAAAACATCGCCGATATGTGCAAACAGCTCAGAATAAACGTGTATATTTGGGGAGAAAAGGGTGTGGGAAAAACGTTTTTAGCAAAATACATAGCACCAAATGCCGTTTTTAATCCCAAAACCGCAACAATCAATCCGGTAATTATAGAAGATTTTGATAAAAATCCGGTGCTTGAATTTAAAAACAGTTTTTTAATAGCAACAGGCAATCATCCTTTAAACAAAGAAATATTAAAAAAGTACTTCACTATGGATATAGAACTCAAACCTTTAAAAGAACATCCCGAAGACATTGAATCTTTTATAGAACTTTTTAAACAACAAGCCAAAGAAGAGCTTAAAATAAATAAACAGCTCAACATAGACTATCCTGATATCAGTGAAAATTTAAACTCTTTAAAAAGACAGATATATGCCATGTTTTTATTACCTCAAAACAAAAAAGAAATATTTGGAATTTTAAAACACCATTATGAAAACGCAGACGAAGATGTAACATACGAAGAAGAATTAAATAATTTTGAAAAAACACTCTTCAGTGCTATGAAAGTAAAATACAAAAGCAAACTGCAAATTGCAAAACACCTGAAAATAAACAGAGTCACACTAACAAAAAAAATGAAAGCTTTAAATGTTTGAATTCTGGTGCGAATACGACATAAACCCCATTATTATCTTTAACGAAAAAGGACATATAAAATACTGCAACCAGGAAGCCGAAATTTTACTTTCGTATGTTAATAAAAAAGAGGTTTATAATTTTGTTATAAACAACGCGCCTTCAAATCCCGGAATAAAAACCGAATTTAAACAGATTAAATTTAAAGATTTTGAATTTAACGGTTTTTCAATCGGATACAAAAACAATACCAGTATAGGCGTAAGATTTTTTATTAATACAAACACCCGCTCAATCGAACTTACCGAACTTGAAAAAACAGATCTTTCAATGCTTATAAATTTTGCAATTGAATACATTACCCTTAAACACAACATTGCAATAACAACAGTGTTTGACCCTTCAATTCCAAGCATTCTTGTTCACAAAAAAGCACTTTTGGATATAATTTTCGATATGTTTGAAAATCAAAAAGAAGCTATAATTTCAACCAAGATAAATGTTGGGGAATACATCAAAATCAAAAATAAAAAATACCAGATTATTGAAATAGGAATAAAAACAAAACCTTTAAAAACAATCAAATCCCCTTACTTTGAAATTTTAAACAAAGACGACGGATACATAATCAAAATACCACTTATTAAGGAAACAGATGAAAATAATAATACTTGATACGGAAACAACGGGAAACAAAGAAGAAGACAGAATATGCCAGTTAAGCTATCTTGTAATGAACGAAAACTTAGAAATAGAAGAAATACATAATGAACTCGTAAAACCACCTCTTCCTATAAGCTATGAAGCCATGGCGGTTCACCATATTACAAACGAAATGGTTGAAGACAAGCCGCAAATCAAATACACCGACGCATATAAAAGACTAAAAGAGCTAAACTCTCCAGAAAATTTAATCGTTATACACAATGCCAAATTTGATCTTGATATGCTGAAAAAAGAAGGGTTTAACTCGTTTTTCAAACTAATTGACACGTTCAGAATCCTAAAACACCTCATACCTGAAGGCAAATTTTCACTCCAATACAACAGATACGCATTAGGACTTTATAAAAAAGAAAAAGATATCTGTAAAAAATACAGTATCGAAATAAACGCCCACGACGCATTGGGGGACGTAATAGTTTTAGGACTTCTTTTTGAATATCTTGTAAAAAATTTTGACAAAAATTTTGAAGAACTTATAGACCTAACCACCAAACCTGTCCTCCACGACAAATTCTACCAGGGCAAATACAAATTTGAAAAAATAAAAGACGTTCTTATCAAAGACCCGGATTATATCGAATATATGTTAAGTCTTACGGACCTTGACCCCGACGTTAAATATTCAATCGAACATCATCTTGAAAACCTAGACGAACCTATGGAATTCAGATTCGGAGTAGGAAAATACAAAGGTATGAAAATAGAAGACGTTGCCGAAATTGATTTGCAATACCTCAGCTGGGCGTATCACAATATGAAAATGGGTAAATGGATGAGGGAAAAAATCGGGGAGATTCTGGGGAAAAGTCATATGTAATATTTTACTCGAAACACCAAAGCAATATTAATTAACAATTACCGATTCCCCTCTGAAATAAAAAGTGTACATTATTTGACTCCTATTCTAAAATGTTTTTCAAACTGTTCCTTATTATTGACACGAAATAAGATACGATAAAAACCGTTAGGCCAATAGGAGTCTTCTAATTCAACAGGAGCGGAAAAAACTCCTGAACTACGAAACACTTTTCCACCGTTTTGTTGAAACACTAAACGCTCTTTTTGTGATCCTTGCGGGCGGAAATACCAAAACATATCAATCCTGTCATGCGGTGTAAAATTTTCATAAAAAACGAATAAATAAAAACGTTTAGTTTTTTTAGGCAGATGATTTGTGACCGTATTCGGATCAGGACGGTTTGGAGAAATCGCTCTCGTAGCAATTTGGACATCTATGATTTTCGGAGTATTTTGGGCACTTGGGTTATTATTTTTTTTATTTTCGGATTTTTTTTCTTGCTCTTTACATTTTTCATATTTATTTTTTGCATCTTTATATTCTTCGTAAAGTTGAACCGCTTCTTGTGTATCTCCTTTTCCCTGTGACATTAAAGATGTTAATTGATTATAACGTTTTACAAACTCTTTGTATTGTTGTTGACATTTATTTTTAAGATCCTGTTTTTTATTACCTGATTCGTTATATGCAAAAGAGGAATTTCTTTTATCCGTGTCTTTAATATTGATATTGGTTAGCTTTATCTCATCAATAAAAGCATATTCGAAAAACCATCCGTTTGCTTTAACATAAAGATCCACTGAAATGTTTTGGCCAACATATTCTTTTAAAGGGATTTTTATTTCATACCATTTCTTACCGTCAATTATCCTTTCTAACTTTTTTACACCGTTTATATTTACGACCATTAACCAATCCCCGTTGGTATTACCCGCTATCCTGAATAAAAGTTCCTGTTCAGGAGAATTTACACGATATACACCATGAAGAACAGTAGGCTCTTGCGGAGATACGGGGTGTAAATACAAAGCCGCACCTTTTGCCCCTGCCGGAGGCATAGCATCCCCTATACGTCTTACGGGTTTTTTCCAGCCAAATTGTTCATTACTGTTATTTATCTTGCCGACAGAACCAGATGCATCTTTGGGTATCTCAACCACTTTCCAGTTATAAAACCACTTTTCGACATAAGGGGAGTTTTTAAACTGTTCTGAAATATTTTTTTGTCCGGACGCTGTTTTTACCCCCGATATACAGCAGGTTGCATGACGGGCCTTAGGCACGGCATATTTTAACCAACATCTCGGATTTGGACCCTGAACAGTGTTCGGCTTTACAAATGTCCATGCTTTACATTTCGGATCTTCATCACATGCCCGCTGACACAACATAGGCTCGTTCGATGGCAGATTAAAGTTTTTGTAATCCAATCCCGGACGGTCCGTATCATACTCCATATCAAACATATCTGTTTTATCAATATGGACAATATTATTTTTCCCTTGTATATTATTAGCATTTGTTTTTTCAACTTTCTTTTTTCTTTTTCCAGAAACAATACTTTTCTTTAAGAAATAATTTTTTATAAATAAGTCCAGATTTTCCTCGGGTAATATTCTGACGATTTTCCACTGCCCCTTGTTTTTTTCAAAAAGAAAGGCATCTTCTTTTACCGGTGTAAAACTTTCATTCGTTACCTTACTGACAATCTGCCATTGAGATTCAACCAACACTATGGCTTTATTTGGAGATTGTAAAACTTTTTTAATCTTATAACCCAGAATTTTCTGATCTAACGCCATAAATGCGGTTTGGTAAATATCTAAAATTTTTGGATCTCTAACAGTCATAAGCCCGGCTACTTTTTTCAGATTCTTATTTTGAACAGCTTCAAAATAACCGATTATAATTCTTTCAATCTGTGGCTCTATATTAGATTCGGTTTTTGCCATAGAGTTATTAAAAAAACCGAAAACAAAAACTGATATAAATGCAATTATTAATCTTTTCATATTATTTTCCTCCAAATTTGTTTGCATCCAAATCTGTCCACATTCTAACGCCGCATGGTCTGGAAACTATGGTTTTATGTCCTTCAGGGTCCGATACTACGGCTGTTATAGGTATAAAAAACAAACCTTGGTATGAATCAGTAATCTTACGATATTTTTTATATGTGTAATAGATAGTCTTTGCATTTTCATATACCGCTTTTAACGCTTCAAGTTGGAGGGTGCCCTTCAAACTGGAACTTGCTCGCGTTATTAATGAAATCGTATCGGATCCCAACGATATGCCACCCACAACCCAATCGGCCGTTGCCACATAATCCCGGTCCTTTTTATCGTTATAAAAAGTTTGAACGGTGGACGAATAATAATCCAATCCTCCGATTCCAAGTTTTCCCACTGACGTCACCGTCTCAGAGGAAATTTTATCTGTTTTAGGAATATTCATTTTTATAGTAGCTGTTTTAGACCCGCTTACCTTTAAGCCTTTTTTTGCTTCCTCAAGACCGTACCCTTCAAGAACTGCTAAACAAAAATTAAGTCCGATTTTCATATTTGTATTTATAAGCTCTTTCCATAAATCCGGTTGCTTATTCAAATCTATCCCCAGCGAATTTGAAGCAAAATAAAACTCAAACTTGTTTTTCCCTTTTAAATGCTTGTATAGCCCGTTAGGATAAATTTCTCCTCCCCTGGTTTTAAACTTTCCGATTCCTTTAATTTCTACCGTAAAATCACGACTGTCAAAATCTTCTATTTGAATCACGGAGGGGATTGTTTGCCACAGACCTGCTTCTAAATTTCCGGGAACTTTATATTGAACAATACGGGGAAAAGGACTTTCTATCGAAACTCTGGTCACCCCTTTTCCTTTTTCTTCGGGTATTTCCACTTTTATATCCGCAGAAACCGGAAAGAAATCTTTTTCGGCAGGAAAATTGTTTTTAAGCTTCGGCAATAAACTCTTATCGGAAATTATAGTGTTTAACTTTGATTTAATAACATACGGCATCTGTATATACAGTGTAATCTTTCCGTTTACATCTGTTGTTAACTTGTCAAAATAAGGCGCTTTATTTAAATAATCCACTTTTTTGCCGTTTTTATAAAATATACCGCTGGGTGCAAACAATACTTCGACTTTTTTATTTGCAAGAGGATGATTGTCTTTTGTCAATATTAATATCACAGGGTATTTTTTACCGTTTGCAATTAATCGATGATATATTGCTTTTACCTTGATTTTTCCTAATTCAGATTTTAAAACAAAATTTTTATTAAAATACTGGATTTTTTCTTTATTTCCCACTTTAAAAGAAATCTCATAGTTTCCGTTATTGTCCGTTAATACTTTTTTGTTAAAATGTAAAATTGAAACGGTGGCATTAGGTAAAAATTTTCCTGTTGCAGATTTTACGTTTCCTTTTATAATTATTTTACCGACCTTATTAGTATCAACAAAAATCAATTCACTTTTTTCATTGTAGCCTTTTTTAGTAGCGGTTAATGTATAAGTGGTTTCCTGATCTGATGAAGTATTGCCTTGTTTAGTGGCTTCTTCATTCACAACAGCTTTAGAAAGGGACAATAATGTATCAAAATAATCCTGACCCTTTTTTTTAAAACGTTGACAAATTTCTTTATTATCCTTATTTATATTATCACAAAAATGATAAGTGTCCACTGCAACAGCCACAGCATTTGAATATCCGGAATATTCACCTTTACCCGGGAAGTCTTTATAAAAATTGAATGTCCCTTCCGGAACCCCCGTATCATACGATTGCAATAAATTTGCTTTTGCCTTATAGGTAACTTTGTTTTTTATTCCTTTATAATAAAAATATTCATCTTTAAGAAACGTTACGCCGTCTCTGCAACTGTTTTTAATAATAAATCCGTTACTACATGCCCATTTTAATATAGGGTCTTTGATTTTCCCCTCTTGATCTGAACATTTTTCATACAAAGGGATGATTTCCGGTTCCGGGTCTGTGGGATATTCGCATTTAATAACCTCATTAAAGTTATAACCATCCTCCGCAAACACAAAACAAGCGTTTGAAATAAAAAAAAGAATAGTTATGATTTTTATGATATTTTTCATAATTCCTCCTAATAAGAAATATTTAACTTATATCTGTTTACATTTTAACATAACCCTAAATTAATCTCCCATTAATATTATCACACAAAAATCTTAAAATTTTCTTAAAAATTTGAAAAATAATAACAATCCAAAAAGAAACCGGAAATCTGTTTTTAAATAAAGGAAAGAAAAATTGAATGTTAGATTTAAAAATTGGTGTAGTATAAATTTATATAAAAGAGAAAAAAGTTTACCCCCCGAGGTATTTTTTCTTAATTTCATCGCTTGTTAGAAGAGCTTTTGCATCATCTTCCATAACAAGCAAGCCGTTTTCCATTACATAAGCCCTGTCGGCTATTTTCAGAGCCGCCGCCGCATTCTGTTCCACCAGGAGAATAGTAACATCATCCTCTTTATTCAAATCTGTCAAAATACCGAACAAATCTTTTACAATAATAGGTGCAAGTCCGAGTGACGGCTCGTCAAGCACAAGCATTTTAGGCTCGCTCATCAACGCCCTTGCGATTGCGAGCATCTGCTGCTCACCGCCGCTTAGACTTCCTCCGTAATTGTTTCTTTTTTGTTTAAGTCTTGGGAAAAGATGGAACATCTCTTTTTTGAGATTTTCATAATTTTCCTCATTTGTATATGCGCCTATTTTGAGATTTTCTTCAACGGTAAGATTGATAAAAATTTTTCTGCCTTCCGGAACCAGCGTCATTCCATGTTTAACGATTTTATCTGTTGAAAGTTTAGAAATATCACCTTCTACAAACCTGACTTCACCCTCTTTTTTTACCAAATTGAATATCGCACTGAGTGTTGAAGTTTTACCCGCACCGTTCGCACCGATTATTGTTACTATTTCACCGGCTTTAACTTCAAAGTCTATTCCTCGCACGGCCTCGATAACTCCGTATCGGACTTTTAAATTTTTAACCTTCAACATCGATATCTCCTAAATAAGCTTTTATTACCGTTTTATTTTGCATCATATCTGCCGGTTTTCCTTCAAATATTGTCTTACCGTAATCAAGCACCATTACCCTGTCTGCAATTTTCTGAACAAACTTCATGTCATGCTCGATAAAAAGAATAGTTTTTTCTTTTTCGCTTCTTAATCTAAACACCGTATCGGCAAGTTCTTCAGTTTCTTTCGGGTTCATTCCCGCGGCCGGTTCGTCTAAAAGCAGTAAATCCGGCTCAGTTGCCAAAGCCCTTGCAATTTCAACTTTTCTTTGATTCCCATAACTCAAGGCTTTTGCATTATGATCTGCATAATTGTCAATTTTAAGAAATTTCAAAATATCCATTGCCAATTCTTTATGAATTTTCTCCTGTGAAAAAAATCTCGGAAATCTAAAAGCCGCCTCAAAAAACGTATATTCAATATGATTGTGAAACCCTATAAGCACATTTTCCAAAACCGTCATAGAATTAAAAAGCCGGATATTCTGAAATGTTCTGGCTATTCCTCTTTCCACTATTTTTACGGGATTAAGTCCTGTAATTTCCTCATCTTTAAAATTCACATGTCCGCTTGTAGGCTCAAATGCTCCGGTAATGATATTAAAAAGCGTAGTTTTACCCGCTCCGTTGGGACCTACAAGGGCAAACATCTCACCCTGTTTCACTTCAAAATTAACATCTTTAATGGCAACGACTCCGCCAAACTGCTTCGTTACGTTTTTAATTTTTAACATTTTTCTCCTTTATTAAAAAAGCTAGAAGCTTAATGCTTAAAGCTGAAAGCCAATATAATTATTACACCTATTAAACTTTTTATTTTTCATTTTTCATTTTCCATTTTTCATTTTCCATTTTTAAATACTCTTCCCCTTGCTTTCTTGCCCATTTTATAAACAGCCTCTTAGTATCTAAAAATCCCAAATCTTTTCCGTTAATGATATGTTCTTTTAAAGCTTTTGCGGTATATACTGCATTTGAAAACCCTCTGCCTCCCATACCGTTTACAATATAAAGCCCTTCAATATAATTTAATGCCTTAGGCATTGCTCCTTTTACAGTTTTTGGATTATTTTTCAAGGATTCATCTACATCTATAATTTTACCAACCACAGGGAAATAATCAACACTCGCAGCCCTGAAACCGCCTATAATTTTTGATATTTTAAAATTTTGAATATCCACTATTTCTCTGGCTTTTTGAATTAATTCATACGCTTCTTCCTCGTTTTCACGGCAGTCTAAACAGTTTCTTTTATGAGTAGCCCCTATTTTCATAATTCCGTCAATTATCCCAACCGAACAGTTTTTATGAAAAAGCATATTTTTTCGTGCATTCTCTAATTCTCCATTCTCAATTCTCCATTCTCCATTACCTTCAATCCTCTCTCCCCACACGGGATGAATTTTTATATAAGGGGTTTTTATCAAATCTTTATATCCCGTTGCTAAAATAACATTTTTTGTTTTATATTTTCCGACAGACCAAAACTCTCCGTCTTTATAAAGAGTTTCAACCTTTACGGCTTCAAAATTGACTTTTATCTTTTCTCTGACATCTTCGGGAAACACCACGCCTCCGTCTTTGAAAAAAAAGCCTTCTTTTCTTTTCTCAAAAGGAAGTTTTATCTCTTTTTCATAATTTTTAAATTTTTCAAAATCCCTTTCATCCCTCGGAAACAGTGTTACACCCATTTTATGGGTATCTATTCCAATTTTTTCATAAAAATTTAAAGCCTTTAAAATAGCGTTATTTATAAATCTCGTATAAGCGGTATCAAACCCGACTTTCGGAAATAAAAACGCACCCGCCGCAGCACTCGCCCCGGATGTCAAAATCCCGTCTTCATCAATTAAAAGCGTATTGAATCTCCTCAGCTCATATGCACTGAGCACTCCGGCTATACCACCTCCGATTATAATAAAATCAAAAGGTTTCATCAAATATGCTCTGAAATTTCTTTTTGTCTATTTTTGAAAGTTTTTGAGCTAAAAAATTTTTAAATTCCTCTTTGCTTATTTTTACCTGCACATAAATCATTTTATCTTTTTCATCATACCAGCTGTCACCCTGAATTGCGTTTAAAACCACAAAATCTTTAATATCTTTTAGTGCTTCTGTGTTTTTTATTTCAAGTTTTCTTATAAACAGTTTTGTTTTTGCCTGTAATTTGGCTATAAGTTCACTTACCCCCAAAGAATAAGCTTCTTCCTGTTTAAGGCGGTTATATTTTTCAGAATGCACCTTACCTACACTTAAAAACGGTGATTGGTAACAAATCCAAAATGGAGCGGGCATTTTATGGACATAACATTTGGCAAACTCTTTTACATTTGTAGCAGTATTTGAAACACTGCATCCTGTAAATAAAATTCCTCCCAGTATTGATATGTATAACTTTTTCATTCCATTCCTTTAATATCTAATTTAAAAAACAAATCCCTGGTTTTTGCTCTTTCTTTTGCAAGATACAGATTTTCACCTTTTATGATAATTTTATCTTTTGTTTTTTCTATTTCAATTTTAGATGCGGATAAATTCATATTTATTAATTTTGCCACCCAGAAAATATTACACAGTTTTTCAATTACATTTTTTTGAGGAAGCAGATGTCTGTATTTTTCTATTTCTCTTTTTTTTATTTTCTTTCGTTTGTAAAAACGTATAATTTTAGACATTAAAAGTCTGTCACTATGCCTAAATCCATAATGAAGCGAATTTAAAATAATATAATCCGTATGTTTGTGGGCTTCATAAAAATCTATAAGCTCTCCGGCTCTGGAGAGTTTAATTGCGTATGTTAAATGAAGTTTGTATTTTTCATCAAGCTTAAAATCTTCTTTTAATAAATCAAAAAGTTCAAGCGCCACTTTGGTTTCATAAGAAGAAAGTCTGGTGTTTATTTGATAAACGTCAATAATTGTTCTAACCGAGGGATTGAAATTTTCAGGAAATTTATAATTGTCATGTCTTAAAAGATCGCTTAAAAAAACACCTTCTCTCACACCAACCCCACTTGTAATTACCTGCTTTGCGCCTAAAAATTCCACAAGTTCCGTAAAAATCAGCACTCCCGGTCTAATCACATCCAAGCGTTCGGGCTTTACCCCCACTTTTAACAAATCTTCATCATTCATTTTTATAAGAGAAGTTAAAAATTTATAATGTTCCTGTATATCGTATGTAAATCCGTGAAGAATATCCAGAGGATATCCGATTTTTTTCATTATAACCTGGGAAAGCGCCCTGATTGTTCCGCCTATTCCGAATACTTTATTTTGCTTAAATTCATTATCAAGACGTTTTATCTCTTTTTGTATATGCTTTTTAGCACCTTCTATATCGCCTTTATCAAAATACAGTTCTTTAAGCCTGACTGTTCCGAGTCTAAGAGAAATTGTTTTTTCAACATTTTTTCTTTTAATAAGTGCAAGCTCCGTAGATCCCCCTCCTATATCGATAGTAACACCGTTTTTTTCATATAAAAGATTCGCCGCCGCAACTCCTCCGAAAAAGGCTTCCTTATTCCCGTCAATTACTTTAATGTTTATTCCAAGCTCTTTTTTTACCAACGCCAAAAATTCCTGTCTGTTCGGTGCATCCCTGACCGCCGAAGTGGCAACGGCTAAAATTTTTCTGACTTTTAAAGACTTTGCAATTAAAAGAAACTCTTTAAGTGCGTTTACCGCTCTTTTAATTGCAAAATCCTGAAGATTTCCTCCGTTTTCATAAGCACCTTCACTTATGCGGACTTTTGATTTTTCTTCCCTTAAAAGATAAAAACCAAAACGGCTGGTTTTTTTAAACACAGCCATTCTGGCCGAATTAGAACCGATATCTATTACAGCCGTTATTTTAGCCATTATTCTTCTTCATCTTTATGTATAAGTTCTGCTTTTAATTTTAATTCTTTCGCGCTTTCCTGATTGTCAGGATCGGGCAAAATAGCATCAACTGGACACACCTGAACACACTGGGGCTCTCCGCCGTGTTCTATGCATTCGGTACAAAGGTCCGGATCAATTTCGTATATTGGATCTGCCGCTTCAATCGCACCGTTCGGACACTCGTCCACACATGCATCACATGCGATGCATTCATCGTTTATCATAAGTGACATACTACTCCTTTGGATAACAAAATTTATAGCCTCTTCGGCGAATGGTCTTTATTGTATCAATTTTAAAAACTTTGTCAACCTTTTGACGTATCTGATTTACAGCAACTTCGATAACATTTGGCGTTACCAGCTCAGGCTCCTCCCAGATAGCGTCTAAAAGCTGCTCTTTTGAGATAACCTGATTGGGATATCTAGCAAGATGTGTAAACACTTCGAAGGCTTTTCCTTTTAAATATGTTTCATCTCCGTTATATATAATTTTTTCTTCGTCTTTTATAATAATTAAATCTTTTATTTTTATCTGAGACTCTTTCCCGCTTCTTAAAGCTACGTTTACACGGGTTATCAGCAAATCGAAATTAAGCGGTTTTCGAATAAAATCATCCGCTCCCATTTTAAGAATTTTTATTTCGGTTTCAACGGAAGAGTCGTTTGAAAGAACGATTATTTTAATGAGAGGATAAATTTCTTTTGCATAATCAATAAATTTAAACACTTCACTAAGCCCGAAATCGGCATCTATAATAACCAGATTATAATGCCTGACATCCAAAAAATACTTTCCGTCCCTGACAGTAAAAGCCTCATCACTCTTATAGCCTACTTCTTCAAGAGATTTTGTGATCAAATGATTTAATGTTTCATCTTTTTCGATTACAAGCAGTCTCACACTCTCTCCTTTATATTTATCCGGCAAATGGCCGGATAACAAGCCAAATCCCGAACAGTAAAAAAATTATAACAAAAAAATTAATATTTTCTTAAAATTTCCACTCCCACCAAAGCATTTCTTAAAATTTCAGGTTTTTGAATTTTAAGTTTAAGACTTTTCATTTGAGGGTATTTTTCCGATAATACACACTCAATTGCCTCTAAAGCATCCTCAATCAATAAAAACTTTTTTTCTTTCATTAAATTTTCTATAAGGTTACATACATCTGCATAATTAATAAATTTGTTTTTATTTTCGTATTCCATTTGAGCGTTTACTATAATTTTTTGAGTTTTTTCCCTCTCTTCGGGCAAAATACCTATTATCGCCTCAAACTCCAAATTTTCAATTAATATTTTATAATTATTCTCAATTCTCAATTCTCAACTCTCCATTCTTATATTACCCTCTTCTCCTGTCCCGTTATCAGTCTGTAAATATTGCCTTTGTGTTTATACAGAACAACAAACCCGATTATAATTAACGGGGCATGGGAATGTATCGGCAAATCAGGATATAAAAAATAAGTACTGGCAATCCCAACTACAATCGCAGTAAGTGAACTAAGTGAAGAAATTTTGACGGTTTTTGCCATTATAAACCATACAACAATCGCAACCAACACGGCTTTTGGAACTAATACAAGCAACGCTCCCGCGGCGGTTGCCACACCTTTACCGCCTTCCAGTTTAAGATACGGGGAAAAACAGTGTCCTATTACGGCAATCACAGCAATCGCCCACTGGGTTGCCTCGCATACGCCAAATACTTTTGCCGCCAATATTACCGCGGCACCTTTTAACGCATCTAGCACAAGCGTTGTCGCGGCAAGTTTTTTGGCTTTCGCCGGGTCGGTCTGTTTCAATACCCTAAGTACGTTGGTAGCCCCTATATTTCCACTTCCGTGTTCTTTTATATTGATCCCTGCAAAATATTTAGCTATCAGAAGTCCAAACGGAATCCCGCCTACTAAATAAGCTATCAAATACCATATTAACGGTGACATATTTTTCCTTTTTTGTGAAATTATAATATAATTTTAGTATGTAGTGAGTAGTAAGTAGTATGCAAGCAAGGGCGATACTGAAAATCAAAATCACGGAAAAACGGTATTTATTAAAAAACTACCTACTACCCACTACCTACTACCCACTTTAAAGGAGCTAAATGATAAACGAAGTAAAAAACCTTATAAAAAAACACAATATCACACTTGCGGCGCATTATTACGAAAAAGACGAAATATTTGATTTAGCCGACTTAACGGGTGACAGTTTGGAACTTGCCAAAAAAACAAGCACGCTTAAAAACCCTCTGATTTTTTGCGGCGTTAAGTTTATGGGGGAGAGCGCAAAAATTCTAAATCCCAGTATTGACGTATATATGCCGCGTCTTTCCGACTGTTCGATGGCAAGAATGGCTCAGGAAGACAAAGTTGAAAAAGATATAAAAACTTTAAAAGAAAACAACATAGACTTTATTCCGATTACATATATAAACTCAACAGCCAAAACAAAAGCAATAGTGGCACAAAACGGCGGACTTACATGTACAAGCTCCAATGCTCAGAAAATTATCGAATGGGCTCTGAAACAAAACAAAAAAATCTTTTTCCTTCCCGATAAAAACCTAGGACGTAACATCGCCTCTAAACTCGGAATAAACGCAAAAATCTTAGGAGAAGAAAACTGGCAGGACGCAACCATGATATGTTTTGACGGACACTGCAGCGTTCACCAGTTATTTATGCCAGAACACGTGGAATTTTACAAAGAAAGATTTCCGAACATTAAAATAGTAGTCCATCCCGAATGCTCACCTGAAGTGGTGAAACTAGCCGACTTTGCCGGAAGCACGTCACAGATACTGAATCATGTAAAAGAAAACCCGACAACCCCTATGGCAATAGGGACCGAATTTAATTTCGTAAACAGAATGAAAAACGAAATAAATCCGAATATCTATATTTTAAGCTCTACAAAACCGGAATGCCCGTCAATGAACGAAACAACTCTGCAAGAGCTATATAAACTTTTAAAAGCCATAGACGAAGGAAAAGATTACAATAAAATTGAAGTTGAGCCTGAAATTGCAAAAAACGCAAAAACAGCGCTTGAGAGAATGATGAAACTTTCATAAGAATGGAGAATTGAGAATTGAGAATTGAGAATTTAAAACAAATTTTCCTTCTTTCACCCTTTTTCACCAATCTACAAAAGGATAATTTATGCTTATGAAACATCAGATTATTGAATTTTTAAAAAACGCCTTAAACGAAGACATCGGAAGGGGTGACCTTGCAAGAAATCTCATAAACAAAAACGCCAAGGCTTTCATTAGGGCTAAAAGTCAAGGCGTAGTGGCTGGAATTGAATATATAAAACACTTCAGCGAAATAGCGGATGTTAAATTTGATTTGCATTTTGAAGACGGCGATTTGTATAAAGAGGGGGATATTATTCTTGAAATATACGGAAACGCAAAAGATCTACTCTCAATCGAAAGGACAATGCTAAATATCCTCCAACATGCAAGCGGAATAGCCAGTAACGCCTATGAATTTGTAAAACTGACAGAAGGCAAATTAAAAATACTCGATACCAGAAAAACAAGACCTTTGCTTAGGATATTTGAAAAATACGCGGCAAAATGCGGGGGAGTTACAAACCACAGGTTAGGGCTTGACGACTGTCTGATGCTTAAAGACACCCATTTAGCGCTTTTTGACTCAATTGAAGAAGCTGTAAAAATCGCAAGGGAAAACATTCCGTTTACAACCAAAATAGAAGTCGAAGCCGAAACCGTACAAATGGCATTTGAAGCCATAAAAGCCGGCACGGATATAGTAATGTGTGACAATATGAATTTTGACGACATTAAAAAAGTAGTAGAATACAGAAATGAAAACCACAAAGATATACTTTTGGAAGCGAGCGGAAACGTAACGCTTGAAAATATTAAAAATTACCTCCAAACGGGAATTGATGCCGTTAGCAGCGGGGCAATTATTCATCAGGCGACTTTCAAAGATTTTTCAATGAAAATGAAGGGGTGAAAAATGAAAATCAATATTCAAATATGTAATGAATTTAAAGAATATCTTAAAAATATCGATATAAATTCATACATTAATGATTTAATAGCACAAGATATTTATATGCACTCCGCTCGGTTTAAAAAAGATAAAACCAAATTCCAAAACAGATTAAAATCCGCCATAAAAGGAAACACTATAAGCCATACTCAAATGTGGAATAAAATAGATGAATTATAAAATTATTTACGAAAAACGTTTTTTTGACGACATTAAGGAAATTATAGAATTTATAAATAAAGACAAACCTCAAAGCGCCGCTAAATTTAAAAAAGAATTAAAAAACAAAATAGAAAATTTAAATCATTTCCCCTTTAAATACAGAAAATCGATATATTTCGACGATGAAAGTATCAGAGATTTAATATTTAAAGGTTATATAATACCTTATAAAATTACAGACACTCAAATTATAATTTTAGGTATAACAAAATACAAACCGTTTTAAGGAGCCAACATTTTAATAGAAGACAGAAATTTCGAATACGGACACTTTTTAGGAGTAAAACCGGCAAAAGATGTTATCGAATATATTAAACAAAAACACAACTACGACCTAAAATATTGGGATTTTATTATAACTTACGACGAAATAGGCGAAAGAGAACTTGCCTACTGCTACAATCCTTACAAAGGCATTGAGAGAATAGATAATATCCCCGAAACTTCCAAAATCAGAATTAAAAACGCAAAAATTTTCGAACCTCTAGATATTTACCAAAAATGCGCAATTTACGCCATGGTAGAAGCTCCTGCAAGCCTTATTACCGGGCGTTTCGGAAGCGGAAAAACGCTTCTTGCAACCGCCACGGCCTTGAGTCTGACTAAGAAAAAAATATTTATAACCCGTCCTCCGATTGGAATCAGCAGCGATTACGACATAGGCTTTTTACCCGGAAGCAAAGATGAAAAAATGCTCGAATGGGCGGGAGGATTTTTGAGTGCATTAAATTATCTGTACCGCGATTTAAAAGGACAGACATACGACAGTATTAAATCTCAGCTCTTTTTTGAAAAATTTGAAATAATCCCTCTTAATATGATTCAAGGGGTTTCTATTCTTGAAGGTGAAATTTTAATAGTTGATGAAGTACAGCTTGTAACACGCGAATATATGAGTATGATACTATCCCGTATGAGTGAGGGAAGCAAACTCTTTTTACTTGGAGATTTGCATCAGACTTATTCCACTATTGACAAACAGGACAGCGGCCTGTACAGACTTCAACAGGTACTTCCGCATGAAGCACTTGCATGGGTAGATTTGCAAAATATATACAGAAACAAACTGACTGAACTTGCAATAAAACTGCTTGAATAAAATTTAAAAAAAGCAAAATTGGTGTATTTGTGTATTGGTTTTTAAGGTTATTTGAGGTTATACCAAATCACAAAACAACTCTTACATTCACCTTTTCTTGGTATTGACTAAATACGCTCAACAAGAGTGCAAATTTTTTAACACTTCGAAAAAGCTAAAAAGTGCAAACGGGAGAGCCGTTAAAAAAACGTCAACTGCTTGTCGTTTTTAGGCTCGCACGGCGATGAAAATGTGTAAACTTGCACTTCATACGCCTGTAAAGCGCCCTTCGGGTTAAGTGCACTTTTTTTAACGCTTTTTCTCCGTTAAAATTTGCAATTGTTTCACTTTATTTAGTCAATACCCTTTTCCCCCAAAATAAATGTTTGATTTATTTTGGGGATTGGTATTAGTTAAGGTTTTTATAGTTTCTCATTGCCCCCCATCACACACTTCGTTCACATTTTCCATCCTGCCACTTTTCAAATGTCCAGGTTCACTGTGCTCACTTTCCACTGTCCACTTTCTTTATCAAAGGATTGTAAGCTTTGCTTGAAACAATAACTTTATCGCCAATTTTCAGTTCTTTGGCTTCTTTTTTGGATATTACCACCTCAACAATCTGATTTGCTATCGAAATAACCGCAATGTTTATAACATCAACTTCCACAATGTCTATAATTTTTCCTTCAAACGCAAACTTTGCCGACCCGCTCGTTTTCAACAAAAGCTCTTTAGGTGATGCGAATTTTTCTATTTTCCCGTTATTTAACACTATCATTTTATTTGAGAGTCTGTAAATTTCGCTCGGTGAATGCGATACCATTATGGTAGTTAAATTAAAAATTTTATGAAATTCCGCTATATCGTTTTGAAGTTTTTCTCTCATTGACACATCAAGTGCCGAAAAAGGCTCGTCCATTAGTAAAATTTTCGGTTTTCTCATTAATGCCCTGCAAAGGGCAACCCTTTGTTTTTGACCTCCGCTTAACGTACTGGGATATCTTTTAGCCAATTCCGTAAGCCCGGTCATTTCCAAAAGTTCATTCGCAAATTTTTTGTCTTTTTTTACATACAAAAGATTATGCA
>Ga0256837_1001204_pt1 | contig 18358 bp, 20 predicted proteins | sample 4562384metaG_FD_185976 | JGI IMG/M metagenome (GOLD analysis project Ga0256837, IMG submission 185976) | Hydrothermal vent microbial communities from Guaymas Basin, Mexico - 4561-384 | ecosystem: Environmental > Aquatic > Marine > Hydrothermal vents | place: Mexico: Guaymas Basin | collected...
CCACATAGTTTTGAGCTTGCAGAATTTTTCCAAATCTTTTCTTTGAGCTAAGTTTGAGGTAATTACTACTCTCTTCATGGGCTAAAACAAACTGCTCCAGTTCCAAAAAACTACTCTTTGAAATCTTATGAGCTTTGTTATCATTAAAAGAGCTCTCTTTATAGTATAAAAATTCATACTCTTTAAGGGTTATTTGTTCTGCCACTTAAATATCTCTATATGATTCATCTTCAAAATAGTACGATTTTCTACACATCAAGGGGTTACTTTTTAGGAGTTGAAATTTCTCGTTTAGATTTTTTTCAAATTTTTTAACAGTACTTATTTTATCTTGTACAAATCCTACAAGCATTGTTTTTATCACATCTACCAGATTATCTTCAACTTTAAGATTCAATGTTGTCATTGCTTACCCCTTTGATGAGTTGTTTATATGCCTCATTAGTAAAATTATCTTTTATATTATACAAAATTTTATCATCTTGAGCATATTCATCTACTACAGCATCTTTTCCAAAGATATCAGAAGTGCTAAGTGTTTTATTTTCAACAAACCCATCCCCAAGCACAAGTAAAATCTTCTCCCAATCATCATAAAAATACTCTTGAAGTAGAGGGATAATTTTATTTCCCATTACTGCGTTTAAATCATCTAAACTTGATGCAGAATTTAGTTCCATAAAATAAGCATGACCGATGGTGTGGTCTCTATCGTAGAGGTACTCAACTCTTGCGTTTATCTTCTCTAGAAGTTGAGCTATATCTACACCCTCTACTTTAAAATCTAGCAACTTACTCTCAGGCATCATCTCCACAAACTCAAAACGGCGACGAAGTGCAGTATCTAACAGAGCTATACTTCTGTCAGCTGTATTCATAGTTCCTATGATGTAGAGGTTTTTTGGAACTCCAAACTTCTCATGTGAGTATGAAAGTTGAACCTCTAGGGCTTCAGGGTTTCCTAGTCGTTTAGATGGTTCTATGAGAGTAATGAGTTCTCCAAAGATTTTAGAGATATTGCCACGATTGATCTCATCTATGATGAGGATGTAATTTTTCTCTTTGTTGTCTTCTATTGTTAAGCTATACTCTATTTCTAAGTGTTTTACTACTGCTTTATAATACCCCTGCCAATAGCCATCTGGATTTTCATTATAGATATATTTGCCTATTCTCTCTTTTGTCAAAGTACCATTTTGCTGTAGTTTTTCTCCTGTAAAAAGGGAGAGATTACCATTTGAGTTTACACTTACTTTAAACCTATTATGTTGTGATGCTGTATATAAAATAAGTTCTTCATCGGATAAGTCTTCAATAAATTTATGATACACCTCTTCAAAATTTGAACTCTTCATTGCAGTTTTAGATAAACTTTTAAATATCCCATCCTCAACACTATAAGAGATATTGCCATCCTCACTACTAGCTTTAAGTCCCTCAACAAACTCCTCATACCCATAACTCTGATGAAAAGTTACAAACTCTATCTGTCCAGCGTTTTTAAGCTCTTCAAATCTTTTCTTTGCGTCTTCCCTATCTTTAGGTACTTCACCATCAATAATTTCTAATGCTCGATTAATGGTGTTATAAGTTTTTCCTGTTCCTGGAGGGCCAAAGAGGATTTGGTTTAAAGATATACTTGCTATCATAGTGTTTTGATATTTTCCTGCTAATTGATCTACTAATGAAATTTCATTATTATGAAATTCATAGAACTTGTTAATTTCATCTTCATATTTTTCATAAATAAGAGCAAATTTCTCTCTAACTGTCTCATCATTGAAATAAGTAACCTCTTCTCTAAACAAAGCTTTTGTATTTGGTGTTGTATAGATTTTTCGTAAATGATTTTTTAATACTTTTTTATCTCTTGTATTTTTTTCAAGATGCATTTCTAGGTTAATATGCTCACCTCTTACAACAAATTCATAATGAGTTCCTGCTGCACCTTCTGATGCAGGTGCTTTTGCAGGATATATCTGAAAATATTGTTTGTTTTTACTACAATGGGGCTCTCTAATTATTAAACCAAATTCTCTGGCTATTTGATGAAATAATTTTATTTGATGGTCGCTTAGCTGCATCTATTTCCTTATCTAACAACAAACCACCTCAACCTTCACACTCTTAAACGCAGCAGTGAGGATCACTTCATCTCTTGCATCTCCAAAGAGGGCGTTGATTTTACTTTTGGCATGGTGGAAAGTGACAAAGAGTGTTTTTGGTTGCACTTTCTCTGTTACTTTTATGGTAAGTGGTGTACTCTCTCCATATTCACTTTTGAGTATCACCTTCTCACTTCCAAATGCAGCAGCATCTGCTTCACTTACAAGCAAGATATCTTCAGGGTATCTATCATTGAGTTTTTGGCTGCGTTTTGTTTGGGCTGCATTGTTGTAGTGAGCGAGTGTGCGACCTGTACTTAGGTAGTAGCCTGTGAGTTTCTTGACTTTGAGCTCTTGCACCATCCCTCTGAGTTTGTACTGATGGTAGTGAAAATGTCCTAGTCCATCATCTGTTCTAAAGTCAAGTTGATGAAGTATCGGTGTATCTTCGGTGTGCACAGGCCACTGAAGACCACGTTTTCTGTGCTTTTCAAGTCTATGATAATCAGCCCCGCTAAAACGTCTGTAAGCAACTCGTTGCACCTCTTGCCACACCTCTTTAGAAGATGCATAGTTATAATCCCCACCCATCTTGTTATCAAGCATTTGCAACACTTCCCAGTCATCTGGCAAGTCAGACTTTACAAGTGGTTGGCTCAGATGCAGACGACGCATTGCGTTTACATAGACACCTGTTTTCTCATAAGCAGATTTCACCCCTACAACTATGTCGGCTCTTTGTGCCACATCTGTCATAAAAAGCTCTTGGACAAACAAAAGCTCCAGCTCCTCAAAAGCTTTATCTATTTTGTTTAGGTTTGGATGAATATGCGTAATATCTTCACCAATGTTTAGCACAGCTTTGAGTCTGCCCTCTAGCATCTCATCTACAAGTTGTGGTGTCATAAGCCCCACCTCTTTTGGTGTCTGATAATCAGGGTCGTAGTATGGAAGCATCCCCATATCACAAGTTCCTTGTACATTGTTTTGCCCACGAAGTGGCATAAGACCAGCTCCACTTTTACCAATGTTACCTGTCATAAGTGCAAGATGTACCATCGCCATAACAGCATAGCTTCCATCAAGATGCTCAGTGATTCCCAGTCCCCAAAATATCATCGATTTTTTAAGTGCATACTCACGGGCAACTTTACGGATGTTTTTTGCTAAATCTTCATACCCTTCCATATCTTTGTAAAAGTCTGGGTTTGCATAAGGGTCGTTAAGGATTTTTTCTTTGAACTCTGCAAAACCTGCTGTTCTATCCTCTATGAAGCTCTCATCATAAAGCTCTTCATCGATGATAACATACGCCAACATATTGAGAGTGAGAAGATTTGCTTCATGAGGGAGTATCATCTTATACTTGGCAAAACGGTGCAGTTTTATCTCACGCACATCAAACACAGCCAGGTTATCATGCTCACGTGCTACATCTATCATACGGTTTGCAATGATTGGGTGTGCTTCGGTTGTGTTTGAGCCTATCACTATCATAAATTCACAGTTGTAGATATCGTTGTATGGGTTGGTCGCTGCACCCTCTCCGATGGTTACACGCATCCCTGAGAGTGATGGGGAGTGGCATACTCTGGCACAGTTATCAACATGGGGAGAGTTGAGTGTATGGCGGGTGAACTTTTGAAACAAGTAAGAGCTCTCACAGGAGGTTCTAGCTCCCCCTATCGAAGCAACTGCTTTTCTACCATGGTTTTGTTGGATCTCTTTGAGCTTCATACTACATGCTGTTGTTGCAGCATCTAAGTCACACTCATACCAAGTTGCATCAAACTCTACCAAAGAGGACAAAATAGCCTCTTTGATAGCAGGATTTTTCTCTAAAAAAGATTTTTTTATACGGGGAGTTTTAAGCCTGTTTGTATCGCCTACAAAATCAAACCCATATTTCCCTTTAACACAAAGTTTTCCTTGAGAAACCACTCCATCGGGATGTGCAAAGATTTTTACTATCTTGTTCTCTTTTGTATCGACATCAGCAGCGATGTCACACCCCACACCACAGTATGTACAAACACTGTCTATTGTTGTTATATTTTCCATAGTAAAAACCCCATACTTTTAGTTGATGGAGTTTACACTTTTCTCTCTTAAAAATCATGTAAAGGGATAGACTATTTTATAACCTTAAACTCTTCACGGTTTTGAGCTGCATCTGTATCTGGTCTATCTGCATCATCAAGTTTCTCTAAGTCTGCTTCATCAAAAAGCTCCATCTTTGGAATCTTAATCGCGATAACAATAAGAACAATACCAAAAAGAAGTACAAAGATCGAGCTAAAATCACCACCAACACTCTCTAATGTTCCCTTACCATAGCTCTCACCCATAAGTGGCTTGAAAAATGGATCATAAAACTTAGTAAATACATACCCACCAAATAATCCACCTATTGCACCTACAAGTACATCAATCCTACCCTCTGCAATAGATATCGGCCCTGTTCCTGGGCATTTTCCCATGATAGCCATAGCAACGCCAAAGATGATCCCACCAATGATAAGTCCTGAGAGCATAAGTGGCTTAACATGATAACTCGCCCACCCCATCTTAATCTCAAAATAAAGAACTATACTTGTGATACCAATCGCCAAAAAGAGCATCTTTGGCACAATAGTATCTTTAAGCATTGCAAAACCAGCGATTTTTTCAAACTTGTCAACACGAGCATACTGGATAATTCCACCAAAAAAGATACCGATGATAAAAACCATCACCAAAGAACCATGCTCTTGAGACTGTACAATCTCAAACATCTCAGAAGTTCTTGCAACTACAGAACTTATGTACTCACTAAAACTCATTTTGATTCCCCCTCATTATAGAAAAATTTTCCAGTAACGACAAGCGAGACTAAAACTACACCGCCAAATATCATAGAACTAAACGCAGTTTGACTCATCCCTGAGAGGAAATGTCCCGATGTACATCCACCAGCTAAACGTGCTCCCACAATGAGTAAAAAACCAGAGATAAAACTCCAGATGAGACGAGATGCTACTGAGTTGTTTTTATATGTTTTCCACCCTGTTGGAAGTACACTGATACGGAAAGTTTTTGTCACAAATACCGCTGTGAAAAAACCACCAACCAAGCTTCCCAAAAGCATCACACCTTCCCAGGCTCCAGCTTTTTGAACATGTTGAAGATAGGGATACTCTTCTGGATCCATACCAAAAAGAATCCCTGCATAATAAGGAACATAGGTAGATGCACCAAGTGGTCTATTTGCCCCAAAAATTGAGAAAGTAAATAAAAGTAAAAGTGCCATCAAAATGCCACCAAGCCACCACGGTAATCTTCTTTTCATGATTTTCCTTATGATCAAAATTTGACGCGATTATACATAAAATTTGAAACAATAAGGAAACAAAAATAAATTAGGAAAGTTGAAAAACGATTTTCTCTTTCAAAGATCTGGGTAAAAAATTTATAAATTTAATAAGTAGATAAAATCTTAGTGGAAAAGGGTAAAAATACTTTTTTTTCTCTATCGCTTTTTTGATTTTTGCCACACCCTCTTGTGTACTCATCAAAAAAGGCATATAAAAATCATTTTTATCCGTAAGCTCACTTTTTATAAAACCTGGCAAGATTGTAAAAACTTCTATCCCTTTTGATCTGTACTTATAGTATAACCCCTCTGCATAAGCATTGAGAGCTCTTTTTGAAGAGCTATATACTTCAGATCCTGGGATAGATAAAAGTGATGCAAGTGATGAGATAAATACTATTGTAGCACTTGAATGCTTTTCAAATTTAGGGAGTAACACCTCTAGTATTGCATGATTTGCGAGGAGATTTACATTGTAGAGTTTTACAAACTCATCTATTGGTGTTGTATCATAACTTTGCCCTAAAGCGATGCCAGCATTAAGTATAACCATATCAAGATTCTCTATCTTTTGTAGTTTCTGCTGAGTAGCTTTAAAATCTGTCACATCAGCAACAATAATATCTATATCTTGACATTTTTCAAAAAGTTCTTTTCTTAAGGAGTAAAGCTTATCTTCCCTTCTGGCAAGAAGGACAAGATGGTTTTGGGTAGAGGCATACTGACGAGCAAGTTCGGCACCAAGACCACTACTTGCTCCAGTAATAAGGATCTTCATTAAAAACTATACAATCCTGATCATCACAGGTGTTGCGTTTACAAAGTCAAGTGCTTCAAGCTCACTCATCATCGCTTGGATATCACTCTCGCGAGCTATATGTGTAGAGATAAGAAGATTTGCCGAAGAGTTTTCACTTGGGCGTTGTAACATTGTCTCTATGGAGATAGCGTGCGCTTCAAAGATTTTTGTAAGTTTTGCTAAAACGCCAGCTTTGTCTGAAACATTAACACGCAGGTAGTATTTAGACTCTATGTTTGCTGTTGGTTTGAGTGTGAGTTGACTTCCCTCCATTGGACGGTTAAACCCTAACATTGGAGTAGATTTTCCACTTCTTGCGATATCGATAATATTTGCAACTACAGCTGAAGCTGTTGCATCTCCACCAGCGCCAGGACCATAATAGAGTGTCTCACCCACTTTGTCACCCACAACACTGATTGCATTCATCACACCATCAATCTTAGCAATCATCTCCTCTTTTTTAATCAGACAAGCATGAACACGAAGTTCTACTTCATTGCCATCTTTTTTTGCAATCCCTAAGAGTTTGATAGCATATCCAAACTCTTTTGCAAACGCAATATCTTCACTTCTTACTTTATCTATCCCCTCAATGAGAATATCTTCAGGTTTTGCATCGATTCCATAAGCGATAGATGCTAAGATGAGAAGTTTGTGAGCAGCATCAAATCCACCAACATCAAAAGTTGGATCAGCTTCAGCATAACCAAGCTCTTGAGCCTCTTTGAGGATAGCGTCATAACTTACACCCTCATCACTCATCTTTGTCATCATGTAGTTACAAGTACCATTCATGATCCCCATAATCGACTCAATGTGGTTTGCCGAGAGTCCATCACGAAGTGCATTGATGATAGGAATCCCACCAGCAACACTCGCTTCATACTCAAATGCTTTTGTCCCTGCGATATCTTGAAGCTCATAGCGATGGTAAGCTAAAAGTGCTTTGTTTGCAGTAACTACAGCTTTGCCAGATTCAAGTGCACGTTTTACTACTTCAAAAGGCTCCTCTACTCCACCCATAAGCTCTACGACAATTTCGATCTCATCATCGTTTAAAATATCATCTACATTATCAGTAAGTGTGATATCTACTCCACGATCTTTTGAGAGGTTTTTTACCACTCCACTCTTTGCGACAATATCAACACCAGCACGAGCAGAGATCACATCTGCGTTTTCTTTGAGTATGTTTGCAACACTCGCCCCAACAGTTCCTACACCGATAATTCCAACTTTAACCATTATTTACTCTCTTTATTGCAGTCAAACTGTTTTAAAAACTCTTTGATATTACGTGCAGCTTGACGGATGCGATTGTCATTTTCAATAAGCGCAATACGCACATACCCCTCACCATACTCACCAAACCCTATCCCTGGAGCTACTGCTACACCAGCTTCAGTTAAAAGCCGTTTAGAAAACTCTAGTGAACCTAGATGTGCCGCACACTCAGGGATCTTTGCCCAGCTAAACATACTCGCTTCATTTTTCTTGATATGCCAACCTGCACGAGCAAATGCTTCTATGAGTACCTCTTGACGGTGGTTATATTTCTCCGTAATATCTGCTACACATTGTTGATCACCATTGAGTGCTACTGTTGCAGCCACCTGAATAGGAGTAAACATCCCATAATCAAGCCACGATTTTATCTTTTGGAGTGCTCCTATAAGTTTCTTGTTCCCAACAAAGAAACCAACACGCCAACCTGCCATGTTATAGCTTTTTGAAAGAGTAAAGGACTCAACTGCCACATCTTTTGCACCCTCTACCTGCATGATTGATGGTGTTTTATACCCATCAAAAGTGATATCACCATAAGCGATATCAGAGATAACATAAAAACGTTTCTCTTTTGCCATTGCAACAAGACGCTCATAAAACTCAGGAGTTACTGTTGCTGTTGATGGATTGTGTGGAAAGTTTACAAGCACATACTTTGGCTTTGGAGAACTCTCCATAAACACACGATTTAGGTTCTCAAAAAATTTATCTTCATCAACTCTGTAATGCTCGTCAAATTCGATACCAAACTTTACAACATTTCCACCAGCTAAAATAAATGCATACTCATGGATAGGGTAAGTTGGATCTGGAACAACAGCAACATCACCAGGGTTGATGATCGCATAAGTAAGGTGAGCATACCCCTCTTTAGAACCCATTGTTGCGACACATTCTGTCTCAGGGTCGAGCTTACAATCATAACGACGCTCATACCAATCTGCTATCGCTTGAAGAAGTTTTGGGATCCCTTTAGAAGTAGAGTAACCATGTGTTTTTGTTTTTTGGGCTGATTCAACAAGTTTTTCACGGATATGCTCAGGTGTATCACCATCTGGATTTCCCATAGAAAAGTCTATAACATCTTTTCCTGCACGACGCTCTGCCATCTTTATGTCATTTACCTCAGCAAAAACATACTTTGGCAGCCTCTCAACTCTGTTAAATCTTATCTCATCAAACATATTTAGCCCTCTAAATTTATTGGTGACATTTTAGCTAAAAATGTTTAGAATAAGCTAATAGAGCTAAACTCACCTCTCCTCTGAAGGGTAAAGTACTAAAGAATCTTTCACATTTTTGAGTGTATAGAGATCAGAAATTTTTATATATTTAGCATTTTTTGGTATCTCTAACTCTATATTTCTTCTCTTATGATCCTCTTTTATCACCTTTAGGAGATGTAAAGAGCTGTCGTAATATGCAATATAAGGGTACCAATTATTACGACGTGAACTCGAAATCTTCAATCGATTCACATTAGAAACATTAAGCCAGTGAGCATAGAGTGAACGTTTTAGATGTATCTCTTGAGTATCTTGTAGAGACTCTATATTTAAAAATCCATGCCCCATATCGACGGTATAACTCCACTCTTTTTGAGCATCCCGCGAAATATCTACAATCTTACATCCAATTTTATTAAGTTCATTTTGCAACACTATTGGATCTGTAATATACTCCGATGTAAGATTGATGCTCCAAGAAAACTCTGATGATGTTCTTGATGATGCAATCGTTACATACCTATAGTAACCTATATTTCTCAGAGCATCTCCCATAAGTTTTACAAAAAACAGAGGTGATCCATTGGTTTTAAAATGGAGTGTGATCGTTTGAGGTTTTTCAAAAAAGAGTTTTAAAAGACCATTCTCTTTGAGGGTTTTTATCACATGAACAACATCAATACGCTCTTGAACAAAATACTCTTCTGCTGGATCAAAAACAATATGGATAAAATCTTTATTTTCACTATAAACTGCATCACCCAAAAAACTTTTTATCTTCTCATCTAAAAGATTTTCAACAGAAACGCTACTATTGACATCCTCTTGAGAGAGAGAATCCTCTGCAAACAAAGATGATGTTACAAGTAAAAAAACAAACAGTAACCTTGTTACCATAAACGACCTTTGTTAAGTTTTTTAAATTCTGCAATACTTAACGGTTCTAATATTCCATCTTTATAGTGAAAACGAACACTTTGTGCTTTATTGAGCTCTTGTTTTTCATCACCTATCTCAACAATAATATTACCATGTCCTAGTGAGAGCAACCACTCTTTTGAACCATCCAACTCTAAAGGAGTAGATGTGACGAGTTGCTTTTTTTTCTTTGATTCATAATCAATATAACCTATCCAAAGTCTATTTTTGGGGATAATCTTAACCACTCTAGTCTCTAGCACTTGAGATACTTGCTGTTTCTCTTCTTGTTTAGCATTTTGCTTTTGTTGAAGTGTTGTATTCAACTCAACTTGCTGATTTTTTGGTACAACAGTTTTTTCGATACTTTTTTGAGCTTGCTGAATAATCTCATTATTTTGCACTGTTTTTGGGATCTCATCTGTTTGTAAAAAATTAAACAAAGCCACAATCACAATCAAAACAAGAGCTGCTCCAACATACAAAGGTGTGAGGTTCTTAGAGCGCTTGGGTGTTACAAAAACACCTGATTCATCAACTTCATCTTGATTTTGTTCTTGAAAATGGGCAAGGCCTCTCTCTTTTAACTCACTAAGATCAAGATGATACTCCCTTTCTAAAATTGAGATAAAACCTATAAACTGAACTTTAGCAAGCCCATCAAAACTCTCATCCAATACACTATGAACATGTTTTAAAGCTATATGTGTATCTTCATAAATTTTTTGTGCACCAATACTTTTTAGCCTATCTACAGACTCACTCATCCTCTCATCCTATCCATCAAAATCCCAGCAGCAACACTTACATTGAGTGAATCAAACTGATGTTTCATCTCAATACTTACCACATTGTCAAGTTTGGAGACAACACGAGAGCTTAGTCCTTCACCCTCGTTTCCAAGAACTAAAACTCTCTTTTTCTCTATGAAAACTTCACGAATATCACGACCACCCATATCTGCACCATAACTGACAAATCCAGACATTTTTAGATCATTTAAAACATCATGAATATTATGCTCGATAGCAAAAGGGGTATCATAAAGTGCTCCCGTACTAGTTCTCATTATTGTATCTAAAGGGAGTTTTTTAACACCACAAGCAATAATAGCATCAACACCAAGTGCATAGGCACTTCTGACTATTGCACCAATATTACCCACATCGGTAAGCCCAGCTAGTACTAGTACAAACTTTTTTTCAAAGAAAAAATCGTAAGGTTGGAGATGATACTCCTCTATCTCAGCTAAAAAACCTTGATGGGAACCATTTTTGCACATTTTCTGTGCAGCTTCATTTGGAATACGCTTGATCTCAAAACCCATCTTCATTAGACGGGAATACTCTTTTTTCTCTATCTCTTTTGCGAGATAAAGTGTTTTGATCTTTTGTGGATATTTGTTTATGATGTAATAAACTGGTTGTTTTGCATAAATTAACATTACTACTCTTGTGCCTTTAGTTCTGCGTAGAGTGGGATACAAGCTTCTACAGCTGCACGATCTGGCACTCTTCTGATCGATAGATAAGTAACACGTCCATCAAGATGTACCTTACGTAGTGCAGTTGCATCTACCCAGTAATACCCTCTATCTTTTCTGAGGTTCTTTACAGTTCCTCTCCAAAAACCTTTTGTTTGTATATCATCCCAAAGCCCTTTAAAGGCAATACGAGGCATATCTGGATGACGCACAATATTGTGTGGTTCGCCAATAAGTTCCTCTAAAGTATACCCTGCCAATCTGCAAAAAATATCGTTTGCATACAAAATGATACCCTTATCATCAGTCTCACTCAAGACATAGCTATCACGCGAGAAATACCACTCTTCACTCTGGTCATCTTTATAAATATCAGACATATCACAACCCTCGCTTTGAGATTTAAATGCAGATATTATAGCCCAAGTAACCTTTGATAGCAAGCTTTTGTGTTTTCACCTGTGATTTTTGCGATAAGTTTTGCCTGTGTTTTTTTTGCAAGATCTAGAGCAAGAATATCCTTCTCACTTATGGCTGAACTATTTTTCACAGAAGCTGCTTTTATAACAACAACCCACTCCCCTTTAAAGTTCAAAGAGCGAAGTGCATCACTAGCTTTTCCACGAAAATACGTTTGGTATTTTTTTGTCAGCTCTTTTGCCAAAAAGATCTCACGTTCAGGCTCAAGCATATCTATCTCTTTGAGAAGTTTTTCTATACGATGGGGAGATTCATATAACACAGTTATATATCCACTATAAAGTGCATCATTTAGCCCTTGTTCACGTGACTTTCCTTTATGATCTAAAAAGCCTAAAAAGAGCATTTTTGTCTCTACAAAGCCACTTGCCACGAACGCACTCAACACTGCATTTGCTCCAGGAAGTACATCGTACTCTATGGAGTTTTTTAAACAATAATCCACAAGCACTTGTCCAGGATCACTCACACCTGGCATACCTGCATCACTTACATAAACAACATTTTGTTCAAAAAAAGATCTCTCTAGTTTTTCAAGAAAAGCTTGTTCGTTATGGGAGTGCAAGGAGATAAACTCTTGATTCTCTTTAAAAGTTGTATTGTAACGCTCTTTTAGGATGTGGATAAGTTTTTTTGTGACTCGAGTATCTTCACAAAGGAGTATGTCAGCTTCACTGAGAGCTTCAATAGCTCTGAGTGAAATATCGCCAATGTTTCCAATGGGAGTTGGAACAAGGCTTAACATGAAAGGTTTATTTTCTGTTGTAACGTGCGTTAAATTTCTCGATACGTCCAGCAGTATCTACCATACGCTCTTCACCTGTGAAAAATGGGTGACATTCGTTACAGATATCGATTCTCATTGTATCTTTTTGAGATTTTGTCTCAAAACTGTTACCACATGCACAAGTTACTGTACAAGTTACTAACTCTGGGTGTAAATCTTTTTTCATTGCTTTGCCTTTTGCTCCACGTCGTAGTACGTAGGGCTATATATTTTTTAAATCCGTATGGGGGCGGATTTTTAGAAAGTGGATTATATCTAAAAAATCCTTAAAATCCTAACTCATAGTAAAATTTTTGATGCAACTGCTACAGCAGCTGTCTCAGAGCGCAGCACCATTGGAGTATCTAAACGCAACACTCGTTGTGTTTGAAGAAACTCTTTTTCCTCTACTGAAAAACCACCCTCACATCCTATTAACACTCTCTCAACCTCATCTGTAGAGGAAAAAACCTCGTTGGAAAAGTCAAAAACAACTGTATCTGGATACTCTTTTATAAAGCTCTCAACATCTTTATAAGTATCAAACTCCATAAAAAAATCTCTTCCACTTTGCTGCATCGAAGCTTCAACAATTCTCTCAAGCCTCTTAAAATCTACTTTAAAGTTCTTTTGACTACGTTGACAAAAAACAAATGAGATACGATACACCCCTAGTTCACATAAAAAGGGAAGTGTTTTTTCAACAGACTTTGCATCGATCACACACCATGCAAGATGTAGTTTTTTTTGTGGCACTGCCGATGTTTGAGAGGATTCTAAAAGTTCTAAATGCAAAACTCGAGGCTCTATTGATATAACCTTGTACTTATGTAGAGTTGTTGGTTCTTCTTGTGTTCTAAATGCAAGCTCATCACCAACCTGATGACGACGAACTTTTACCAAGTACTTAAAATTTTCACCTTTGATAGAAAGCTGTTCATCACCAGCATTTTGATCAAAAATGTATATCATATAACCCACATCCAAATTGAGATAAGTATCACCATAAGAAATTGTACCTGCAAGATGGTACGAGCATACGGCTTATAAGCATCAAATGCTTTTTCTTTAGAAGCATTTAGATATTTAAGAGCTTTTAATCTTTTAACTTCTAACACTATGTAAACTAAAGATATTGCTATCATTGCTATGTTTTCAAGTGTAAAATCAAGATGTTTAGCTGCCATCATCACAATACCTGTAAAGATCACAAACCCAAGCATACTTTCACTCAAAGGGATCAGCACTACACTCATCATTCGTTTATATTTTCCAAGCTCTTTTGTACTGATAAGTAAAAAAAGATTGAGAACAATCACCGCTAAAATACCAATTGCACCTATACTGTGCAGGGATAAACCCATACTATACATTTCATTCATAGCGAAATTATAGTAAAATATCTTAACGAAACAAAGGGGTAGCACAAAATGGTCGTCTCAATCGAAAAAGCATTAGAACTTATCTATACAAACACACAACAAAAATCTATACAAATTTTACCTATTGAGGATGCTCTTGGCTTAATTTTAGCTCAAGAGATTATAGCAACACACAATCTACCCCCATACGATAACTCTGCCATGGATGGATATGCTGTTAAGATCTCAGATAGTCTCAAAAATGTTAAAGTTTGTCATACAATCTTTGCAGGGGATAACTTTGATGGAGAACTCCATCATGGTAATGCCATCAAGATTATGACTGGAGCGAAAATTCCTCAAGGAACACAATGTGTTGTGCCTATTGAGGATGTAACAGTTGTTGATGGTGAGATTATTTTACCAGACAACCTTACAATGTCAAAACATATAAGATTTGCAGGTGAAGATATCAAAGCAGATACAAAGTTACTTCATAAAGGGGAAAAACTTGATGCACACAAAATCACACTTTTAGCTTCTCAAGGGATAAGCCATGTAAAAGTGTACAAAAAACCAAGAGTTGCTCTTTTTGCATCTGGCAACGAACTTAAAATGCACTTTGAACAAGTCAAATCGTATCAACTTTACAACACAAATACTCCTACACTTCTTGCACGAGCAAAAGAGCTTGGATGTGATGTAGAGTTTATCGGTACAGCTCAAGATACTCTTGCAGATATTAAAGAGCATATCAAAAGTGCTTTAGAGTGTGATCTTATCATTACCAGTGGTGGTGTAAGTGTTGGTGATGCTGACTTTACAAAAGAGGCTTTTGGTTCATTTGGGTATGAGATACTTTTTGATAAAGTGGAGATAAAACCTGGAAAACCTACTACATTTGGTAAAATAGGCAACACCAGCATCCTCAATCTCCCTGGAAATCCTTTAGCTGCAGCTCTTAACTTTGAACTATTTGGACAAAGTATCATCTATGCTCTTAGTGGTTTAGAGGAAAAATTTATCAATCCACTCTCTATAAAACTAAAAGAACCATTTCAAGCAAAAACAAAAAGAAGAACTCTTATACCTGGAACTTATGATGGCTCTTGTTTTATACCTCTAAAACATTTTGCGCCAGGGATGATCACCCCTTTAGCAAGAACAAATGGTTTTATCATTGTAGATGCAAACTGTGATATGCTCGATCAAGATCAAGAAGTGAAATTTATCAGTACCCACTTTAGTTTTAGATCAAAAACTTTTCAAGATATGATTACAAAATAGTGATGCAAAAACGAAAAATAGCTGTTGTCACATCAACACGAGCAGATTATGGGATACTTCATCCACTTCTACTCCAAATTTCAAATGATGATGCCCTCACTTTAGAGCTTATTGTAACAGGTTCACATCTGATGCAAGCGCATGGCTTTACCTGCAAGGAGATAGAAAAAGATTTCTCTACATTTACCAAGGTAGCAATGCACCTAGAGGGGAACTCTGCAAAAGCGAACTCTTTAGCGATGGCACAACTTCAAAAAGATATGACAGATACCCTCTCTCGACTTTCCCCTGATATTGTCGTGATACTTGGAGATAGGTTTGAGATACTCAGTGTGGCACTCAGTGCCATGATGCTTCGCATACCACTTGCACATATTCATGGTGGAGAGCTCACCGAGGGGGCTATAGATGATGCTATTCGTCATGCTATTACCAAACTCTCTCATCTTCATTTTGCCTCTACACAAGAGTATGCACAGCGTATTATTCAGATGGGAGAGGAACCAAAGAGAGTTTTTAATGTAGGTGCACTTGGTGTTGAAAATATAAAAAAAGTACAACTACTCTCCAAAGAGGAGCTAGAGCACTCTTTAGGGTTTCGCTTTTTGCAACGCAATTTTTTAGTAACATACCATCCAGAGACACTCTCACCCCTCTCCTCAAAAGAGCAAGTAAAGATTTTACTTGAAGCTCTTTTGGAGTTTAAAGATGTAGGGATTATCTTTACAAAGTCAAACATAGATGAGGGGGCAGATGCGATAAATAAGGCTTTAGAGGAGTATGTAGCATCACACCCTAACACTATGCTTATAGACTCTTTGGGGTTAGTGCGTTACCTTAGTGCTATAAAAGTTGTAGATTGCGTTGTAGGAAACTCCTCTAGTGGGATTTTAGAAGTCCCAAGTTTTCAAACTCCAACAGTTAATATCGCCAACCGTCAAAAGGGAAGAGTTGCACCAAAGAGTGTTTTACATACACCACTTACTAAAAAGAGCATTATCCAAACACTCCAAAAAGCACTCTCAAAAGAGTTTATCTTCAGCATAGAAAATATCTCAAACCCTTATGAAAAAGAGGGAACGGATAAAAGCATAAAAGAGGTATTAAAAAGTGTTGCACTAGAGGAGGTAGGTGTAAAAAGGTTTTATGATATGGAGTGTAAAAAGAAAGCCCTACCACTCAATAAAGAGCGATAGGGCTATGTTTTAAGGTATCTAATGCCACACATTTTGATACACATACATAAAGCACCATACTTTGCTGTTAAAATTATAATACAAAAAGATAAATTTTTAACTCACACATCGCCCATCTTCACAAAAGGTATCTTTATAAAGAGGTGGTAGAAAACACTTTCTACACATAGGTATATCGTAGTAGTTATTGTTTTTATGAGCATCACGTATCGCTTTATATTTTGGAGAGTTCCATATATCTATAAGACGTTCTTCTTTCCAATTTCCAACTACATACTCATCTTCATCATCAACACAACATACTGTTACATTACCATTACATTTTAAAAACATACGTTGAAAGAGTTGTTCACATGCAAAACCATCTACTTTCTCATACTCATGTTTTTTATCTGGGTTGCGTTCATTAAAAACGCCATATCCTAGTGAGTCTACAAGTCCATCCCACATCACTTTCATCGCTTCAAACTGACGTTTCCAGATAGGATCATCATACATCACCATAGAGAGGCGTATATGTGTTTGTGGGTAGAACTTGTTGCGTTGCTCTATAAACGCATAGATGTTGTCTATCACTTTTCCCATAGTGGTTCCAACACGTTGTTGCATATAAAGCTTAGGGTTTACAGCATCAAAAGAGATAAAGACTTTGTCTATTCCCGCTTCAAGAAGTTTTGCTCCAAGTTCTGGTGTTAAAAGCACTGCATTTGTGTTAAACATAACATCGATGATGCCCTTTTTCTTTGCATACTCCACTTGAAATACTATATCTTTGTGCATCAAAGGCTCACCAAGATACTGTAACTTGATAGCTTTCACCCCATGCTCTACACATTGGTCGATGATATCTATGTATGCTTCTTTGTCTATGTAGCGACTCTTAACAATATGGTTCTCTTTATCTGCATCTTTGATAGTTCTTGCACACATTGGGCATTTGAGGTTACATAGGTCTGTTGTTTCTATGTCGATGTTGAGTGGAAAATCTGGTACTATTCGCTCATTTGGGTACTTTGTCCAGTTTTTTCTGTACTCCCAGTAATCCTCTCCTCTATACTTCTCCCACTCTTTGGAAAAGACTATCTCGTTTGCGTTGTAGTTTACTTTTTCTTTTTTCTCTTCTATATGGTGTGCTGACATGATTTGTTCCTTATGTTTTGTATATCGGATAGTTACAAAGATTTTTAACTACTTTTGCTATAATGGTTAAAAAGAGTTAGGAGTAGATGATGGGTGCTCTAAGAGATGAAGATTTACCATACTACACATATGAAGATTATAAGTTGTGGAGTGATGAGTGGGAGATAATCTATGGTGTTGCTTATGCGATGAGTCCTGCACCAATGATAGAGCATCAAAGTATTAGTGCAAATATAGCATGGCAACTCAAAGAACTTTTGAGCGAGTGTGAAAAGTGTCGTTCACTTTTACCTGTTGATTGGAAGATAGCAGAAGATACTGTTGTACAGCCTGACAATCTTGTAATCTGTCACACACCAAGAAATAGTGCCTACCTCACAAAAGCTCCAAATATCATCTTTGAAATTCTCTCAAAATCAACTGCCACAAAAGATAAAAATCTAAAGTACAAACTCTATGAAGCAGAGGGTGTTGAACACTACATCATTGTTGATCCAAAGGAGCAGGTAGCAAAGGTTTATAAGCTCCATGAAGGAAAGTATATAAAAGTATGTGATGCTACCGATGAGAAGGTAGAGTTTTCACTTGAAAAATGTGTACAAGGAAAGATTGCATTTGATTTTGAAAAGATTTGGTAGTTTTAACTCATCTCTTTTAAAACTGCCTCAGCGATGATAAAATCTAGCTTTGTATCTATGTCAACAGAGTGCTCTTGCGACATTAAAAAAGCATAGATATTCTTTTTTACAAAAAAACTCTCCTCTTTTAAAACTGACTCAACTTTGCTCATATAAAAAGCTCCATTGATGCGGTAGTAGGTTGGCAAATCTTGACTTCGAGAGTTGTTGTACTTATCATCTAAAAAGTTATCCATACTCATACTCTCATCTAAAGTATTGTTCCAGAGTGGTGAGTGTTCTACTTCACATACACCTATGAGTGAAGTAGCATCTTT